>Ga0222715_10002007_pt1 | contig 18914 bp, 31 predicted proteins | sample C33_9DmetaG_FD_165056 | JGI IMG/M metagenome (GOLD analysis project Ga0222715, IMG submission 165056) | Estuarine water microbial communities from San Francisco Bay, California, United States - C33_9D | ecosystem: Environmental > Aquatic > Marine > Unclassified | place: USA: California... | reverse complement strand
ACCGAATCAAACCAGAAGTGATATAATGAAAAAAGTGTATTATGTATATGAGAAAGATTACGACGGAGGAATCCCTTTGTTTGTGAGCGAGTCTAGTGACACCGCGTGCGCGGTCGTCCAGTGGCTCTGTGCGAAGCACGGGCGCGACTATGACTACGACGAAATCGTTCTTGATTCGACTGATAACAGGGGGATTTCCCATTTGTTTGAAGACGAAGAGAGCGAGGAACCAGTGTCTCTTGATACCATCCTTCGATGGTGCTCGGGCTACTGAGTCTGATTCTCACGTTGACGAAAACGGTCAAGGTGTGCGCCAGCCTGTGTGTACGAAAACACACAAAACGGCGATAAGAATGAACAAATACCCTAACGGGTACCAGTAAGAGGAAGGCCGAAACTCATTCAATTCTTGGGATGGACTATATCCACCCCAAAGCGTGCTTCGGAAGTGGATTAGATGAGAAGGAGAATTGACCAGCGAGATAGGGGCTGGGTCAATAGCAGGTGCACTTGTACCTACCAGAAGTGAATATAATGAAAACTGTATACGCTGTTATTGAGACTTGTGATTTAGATTTCGACTATGTAGAGAAGGTGAGATACCTCAGCCTCCGCCTTGCGGCGGCTGAAGAAGCATTTTATATGCTTGAAAGTGAACGCCGCAAGGAATGGGAGAACCTTTTCTTGGTAAGCTATCCCCTTGGGGAAGTGAAGCCCGAATACACTGTTATTAAGAAATTTGAAAGCGACCCGAGTCTCCGTTGACGAAAACGGTCAAGGTGTGCGCCAGCCTGTGTGTACGATAACACACAAAACGGCGATAAGAATGAACAAACACCCTAACGGGTACCAGGAGGAAAAGAATATGGAAACATACGAAACCAAAACAAAGAACAACATGAAGCTTGTGATGCCCTGCACTCTTGACGAGGAGGGGCTGACATTCAGGTCAACATGCCGAGGCTGTGGAAGCCTTGGTCGACGGAAAGGTACCGCTAAGGTGCTCGACGTCATGGCAACTACAGTACAAAAGAACATCATCAAGAAAAATGGTGAACTACATAAGCCATATGTGACTTACACCGCAGTGGTCGCCTCGTGCGATGGCCATTGGACGGGACTTACCAAGGCTGAGAAGGCAGAGCTTGCTCTGCTGGAGTCTTCTGGTAACGTCTTGAAAGACGGTCGCCACTACTTTGTGAAGTGCAACATCTTTGAAATCAAAACGGTCCGCAACCGTTTCAAGAAGCGTTCTGGTCCAACCAGGAACTTCAAGACTATTTACAGTACGAAGACTTCTGAAGTCTTCGTGGAACGATTGTGGGTTCGTGCTGACTTCATCGACGAGTACTGCGCAGAGATGGCCTCTGCGGGTAGCATCGTGAGACCTGTGAAGGAGTAATCCTGAGGTACCATCTGGGGCAACCCGACCCACAGCCACTGGTGACTTTGTTAAAACGGGGACTGATAGGAAAGACTATCTGACCATAGGGAAAGAACCATTGACTATAGGAATAGACTATCCGTGTTAGCCGACACAGGAAAAACGGCTTACCAGATGAGTAAAACCGTCGATGACTCTGGGGACCAGCCCGGAGAGGAAGATAACAAACTGGAGGAGATACAGAAAAACTGTCCCTACTGCGATGGGACCGGGATTGTGAATCTTACCGAGTATGACGAATGCGCATGCAACTGGGGGTATTAACCCTCGCACGGATAAACAAAGTCCTCTTCGGGGGCATGGGCTTTAGGGGCCCGCCAGATGTGGAGTTTGTACATCAACGAAAGAAAAGTCATGGAAAGCGATAACCGAAATATCTGTGTGGAGCACTTCAGCATTTATACGAAAACCTCTGAGGTTGACTATAATGCTAAGACGCTAACAGGATACTTTTGGGACAAGAACAAGCAAGACTACTTGCTGAAGACTGTCTCTTGGGACATCGTTCGACAATGACACTATTTCACTAGATGCCGACATGGAGCTTATTCATTAACGGTGATAGGATAGTGCACTGCCCAGACCGCAAAATTTGCGAGGAGTGGCTTGAGAGTATGGCTTGGGGTTATGAACACGACCGGGAAGCAAAAACGCTGACTGGAATGCGATATAACGACAAGACTGGTCGTCGTGAACACATGACGGTTAGCTACGACATTGTCTGGAAATGACACTATCTTACTAGGAGAAATTGATATGAGTGGAACATCAAATAGCATTGTGCTTAAGAGAGACTACACTGGAGTCAGGATAGCAGATGATGCCCTTTACTACGAAGATACCCTCGAAGAATCTATTGGAGGCTTCGTGGATAAAAGTGACTATGGTCACTGTATGTATGGCACTAACTGGGACTCGGACTATACGATGACAAAGTTCATTGAATTTATTGTCGAGTACTCAGACTTAGGACACTACCAACTCAAAAACAAATGTAACACCATCGTTAAAAATCAAGAGCCGCTTCGAGTTTCAATCGAAAGCTACGGCTCGGTTCGATTCAATGATGGGACAAGTCACTTTGACAGTTGGCGAGGAAGCATAATCATCAACCCTGTGCTTGCACAGGTGATACTTGACAGCTACAACTGACAACATATCAACTAGGCGAGTAACATGATTACCAAAAACATGATTGAACAAGCAAAAGCAAGTGTAGACTGTGTGCACAACTTTGCACATCACGAGTGGATTAACTCTCAACCATTTACCGTAACCCGCAACTGGGGAGAAGGTGATGTTGAACTGACATACTACCTGTGCATGTGCTACTGCGGTGCAACAGAAGTAATGAGGCCAAACCACCTTGGTGGTATGGAACCTCTTGACGCTTGAGGCTAACGCCAACTAGGAGAGTAACATGAGTACAGATTACTATGCAATGACTAAAAATGATGACGGAACGTGGGAAATATCTCACTACATCGGCAGCCCCGGAACCGGTCCGCGACTCCTTTATTGGGGTCTTCAAGGCTGGTATGACTGGCTAAAAACCGGAATATGCCCACGCACGAACAAACCAATGACCCCGTCCGATATGGTCGGAGAGGGTAACATTGTCATAAATGAATACTGGATGTTCGGCGGGAATCCGTTCAAGTCTCTGGATGACCTATGCAACGACTATGTGAAGAGGTTCCCGGAGCGAGTAGGACAGTATGTCGACGAGGAAATTAGTGACCCATACTATCCTCTGTAGTAACAATCCAAACTAGGAGAAATACCAATGAGTAAAAAAAACGTGAGAGTAAGTAGCGCAGCACTCGTGCTGTGTGAGATTGATGAGAAGTACCTACAAGTTATGTCCCTGACAAAACTTGAAGCAACTGGAAAGCGAAAGTACAGCCCCCTGGGTGGTGCTTTGGAAATGACTGAAGAGGGACGCCTGTTTTTGACCGAACTAGGCGCTGAATTCCTTGAAGGAAACGACCTGCGAATTATGCTTGATGAAGCTAAGTACCCAGAGTACAAGGACTGGTTCCTTGCTGGAGAAGGCCGAGAGCACGGTCCGGTGCGTGAAATCATCGAAGAACTGACGAAAGAACACCCTGTTTTCGAGACGTTGTCTGCGGACGACTTTACCTTGGAAACATTGGGCATTAACGAACGCCGCAAGGTGTCGGAGCGACCCGGATATGAAGGGGAGCTTACTCTTTCAGTACAAGAGTTTTACCGACTTACCTTCAGTGAATCGGCTGAGGCCACTATGAAGTCTTACTGTGCAACCCACGGTAATGACGGAGTGGCTTTGGTGTCCGATGAAGAGCGTCTAGCTAAGACCTTTATTGTGTCTGGTGAAAAGGCTTCGTGCCGAGACCTTGAGGACTTTATGGCTCTACTGCAATGAGCTGTTAACTCAACTAGGAGAAATTACAATGAGTAAAGAAACCAAAAAAGATGAAGGACTACTGATGATGTTGGTTAGCTGGGTCATGCAAATGGCTCAATCCTACCAACGACGCAAGAACGACAATAACATGCCTTACAGCATCCACCCACAAATGGTGGCCACGAACGTCCCGCTTTTCTTGAGCGAGACGGGCAACCTACGTGCTAGGTTGGCTGCTATATGTCATGATGTTGTTGAAGACTGCACCCCAGAAGACCTTATTCGAACCTTTGAATACTGGAACGCCCATTTGCCACACTTCGCTATCGACGCGAAGCCTAGTGGTAATGTCAGAGACGACCTCTTTGTATTGCTGCAACGCTGTGTTGAAGTATCTGGCTATCCCCTAGTGGAAGCAGAGAAAATCATCAGCGCTGTAGAGGAACTTAGCGTTCCCGAAGAAATGACTGGAGTCTACGAGCTCGGTGACAAGAAAGCTAAGAAAGCTTGGGAAGCGTCCCCTGAAAGGATGCAGAACATGTCTGACGAAGCACTGATGGTCATGTGGGCCGACAAATCCTACAACCTAAGAAGCCCTATCCCCGGACGCAATCCGGTCAAGGAGCAACTGAAGTACGGCAGACTGTTTTTCAATATACAGTCTGAAATGAACACTCGTGGTTACGCGCCTCGCGCCGTACCATCCGATATCTATTCGGCTATGGAGCTGTACACTCAGAACTAAGACAAAAGTCAACTAGGAGAGTAAACATGTCAGAAGAACATGAAGAAAACAGAAGCAACTGGTCAGTTGATGACTGGACCAAATACGCAAAAGCAGGAAACAGGGACCTCGCAGGTGCAAACCTCGTAGGTGCAGACCTCAGAGGTTTACACCTCAGGTGTGCAGGCCTCAGAGGTGCAGACCTTAGAGGTGCAGACCTTAGAGGTGCAGACCTCGAAGGTACATTCCTCAGAGGTGCACGCCTCGTAGATGCAAAACTCGACGGTGCAGACCTCGGCGGTGCAGACCTTAGAGGTGCAGACCTTACAGGTCTCAACATTGATGACCTGCGTAAGCGAGTTGCTGGATTCTGAAACAATCCAAACTAGGAGAGAATATACATGAGTGAAGACTATGTAAACATCAAAACCAACATTAAGTGGTACAACACGAGCGACATCCTGTATCTGGTTCTATACCAGTACTTGGTTGGCTTCCTTGGTAAAATCAAGGAACGAGACTTCGTTGGAATGCCAATGATGAGCAGGACGAAAGCCGATGAAATCGGAGCCGTCTACAACATCGACGAATCGGACTATGTGGCTAAAGAGCTCCCTCATCCCTGCGCGGGAGAGGAAGTCTACACGCTACACGGCCTTGATGAAAACGGTGAGCTCTTCTTCAGCGACCCTGAGATTATTTCGAAGGACGCTAAGGTCATGTCTGTTCCAATGGACAGAGAAACGGTGTTTGTCGATATGCCTGCCACGCTTGAAGCCCTTATCGCTGCTTACGATGCAGCAGAGTGGGATAAGAAAGGCGACTGGTGGGCTAAGGCCAGCCAAATCGTTCCTCACATGTGGGACTGAACTACTTGATGAAACTTAAAACGTCCCAGGCGGAATCCTGGGTGGAAAAAACATAAGGAGGTGATTCTATGTTACCAGGGAGAGAAACAAATAGAGCAAAGACACAGCGATGCACTTCGGTGCCCTTTGTGTAAGTAGGCGAACGAACAAAATCGAGCAATGAACCACAACAAGAGGGGAGCACGATAGAGGCTTATGCAATGAAGATGCTGATTTGTACATCGACCCGGCTGACCCGACGCGCTCCGGCGCTGGATGGAATACTCAGACGGGGAAGAGTTACGGGGCTGTCGTTCCCGTACTTCCCACCAGAACTTGAACGGTTAAATAGCCGTTGAAGCAAGCACTAATTGGGCGATTAGTGTAGCTTGGATATCACTTCGGCCTTCTAAGCCGAAAACACGGGTTCGAATCCTGTATCGCCCGCCATAGGCAGATGGTGTATGTATGAGCACATCGGTCTGCGAGACCGAAGGAGGGGGTGCAAATCCGTCTCTGCCTACCAGATTATTATGAGTCGAGAAGAACATATGAAAAAAATCAAAGAAGCAAGAGCCATGACCGAAGCTGGGCAAATCGCCTACGAAGTCATCGGCAGTCGCCGTAAAAACGAAGAGGAGTCACACCGTGGTAACTACTACCACTGGAAAATTAAGCTCGTCTGTGCGTTGTGTAAACACGTCCAAAAGGATGAGCGCAGAACGGGCTGGATGGGCCAGAAAGACTACTTGACTGACAACCGTCTGTGTTGTGAGTCTTGTGGCGAATGGCTGGTCATTCGGAAACACACTGACATGTGGGTCCGAGAGGCCAAGCAAGGCAATGTCCTTGCTCAAGGAGCCCTGAAGCACTACCCTCGTTAGGCGAGATTTAGAGAGAACAAGTCCCCTTCGGGGGCACCAGACTAATATGAGCGATAAAACTGGAAACGAACACAACCTGATTGTGAGAATCGAAACCGATGAGTATATCTATGAAGAATACTCGGAGGCTTAACTATGTGCGGCGCGATACCGACCCCTTGTGCGAGCGAGGGATGCGAGCGATATGCACGAATTTCAAACATCTGTCCAGCCTGTGAGGTGAATCAAGATGCAAATTGAAGTAACGAATCTTAACATCGGGGAGACTGTAACCATCGACACTGATGAGTGGGATGAATCCACTGGAGTCAAAACTTACATCACCGACGACTACCTTGTTGTGATACACAACAACTGGGAGTATCTGGTGAAGTATGACGACTTTGAAGCATATGTTGTGACGAGAGTCATGATGATGCGCTCCATCGAGTGTTAGTCACTAGAGAGACCTCTCGATACCGGTATTTCTGCCGGTGTATATACAATGAGAGGAAGGGCATATAGGCAATATGAACTTCCTCTATTTTTTATTGAAAATATCAGTATGAGTAACATCAAACCGGAGTTGGCCAACAACGCTTTGGGTTCACTTACCGAATCGCCTTATGGTGGCTCGGGAACTGGACTCATTGACGCCTTGTGGAGTAAAATTCACTTGGCACCAGGAGGTAAAACAATGACACAACAAGTCAATGTACCGACGTTTGCAGAAGCATGGAGAGCAGCAATGGCTGCCTCAGTAGAAGCCCACGGACCACAAGTAATGGTCGGCGGTATGTTTCGAAATGACGCATGGCAGTAAAGCTACTGCACTAGGAGGAACAAATTATGACAAATAATAATGAAACCAATTGGCACGAACGCGAAATGAACCACATGAAGGACTGGGGTTCTTATGGTATTGTCGAGTACATTACCAGCAACCCCACCTATCTAGCGAACCCAGAGTTCGCTTTCGGTATCGTTCGCAAGATGGCCGCAAAAAACAAACTGCGATACAAACATATCGTCAAGTTCTTGCAGCAGCACCCAGCATGGAACCAGGTGATTTTCACCGTGGAGAACATGGCTAACGTCAATGGCATGTTCTTGGAACAAGTCAAAGAATCGGGTGTGTTGACTCAAAAGCGAGGCAGCAAGGAAACATTCAAGGAACACAATATCCAATTTGCCATTCACGGCAAGGGTATGGCTAAGGTCACCACAATGACCGAAGCTGGTATCAAAACTGTGGAAGTACCCCTCGGGGTCGACCTCATCGTTCGAGGACGAGGCTCGCCAGACCGGCGGCCCTTGCTCTCAATGAACATCGAGGGCTCCACGGTGCGACACAAGTTCCTGGGTGAAACCGATGCTAAGCCTAACCTTGAAGCAAACAACGACAAGTTGTTGCGCCGAGAGGCTGCTTGGGAAGAAGATGAAGTCTCGGAAGGCTCGTCCACAACCCTTGAGGAAACGCTCAATGAAGACGACGATGTTGTCGCCATGCTTCTGCGTGGTGAAACGCTCTCCAACTTCTGAAGTTGGAAAGCCAGCAGTTGTTTAGAATCTACAGGATAAGGCCTGTGGCGGGTAGGACCGATAGTAACCTAAAAGGCTCTGCGTTTGCAATTTAGCAAACGCAGGGCCTCTTTTTTTTGGTCAACATTCATGTACCATGAGTGTAATCAAAATACTAGACAGGTGATAAAATGAGTCACATGGTAAAAGGAAAGACAACCTTCAGTGAGGAACACACAGATGTCTTCATTGAAGCTCTGAAGGAAGCATACAAAGGCTGTACGATTGAAAGAAACACACAGGCGGGCATTCGTGGCCGACCTATGTGCGATATCGTCGTGAAGCGCAATGGACGAAACGACATTGGGTTCCGACTCAATGCCGAAAAGAACTACGACTGTCTGGCGTACGAGCCTGGCTACATGAGTAGCCAACAGTCGATTAACCGCGCGCTACAAGCCGTGTATGAACCCTACATCAGAGGGACGACAAAGAAGATGATGAAGAACAGCCCTGTGCTTAGTTCTTATGTCATGGGTAAAACCAAAGAAGTTGACCGAAACGGGAAGAAGATGAAGCGAATTCGTCTGACTCCTAGCGGCGGCGGAGGTTGGGTCTGATGTCTCAACCACAGTATGTGGACGTGTTCTGGGACCCAGACACGGGCGAAGTCGAGATTAAAATCGAAGGCTTTGCAGATGCAGTTTGCGACGAAATCGCTAAGAAAGTAATCGCTCAACTTGGCGTCGGTGACGCTAAGGTGACGAAGACTGCATCCTACGAAGGTGGTAGTGGACAAACCCGCACCCAGAGCATCAAGTGATGCTCGCTTCAACTAGACTAATATGAGTGAAGAGATTATCAAGCGAGTTCTAGACTTAGGCGAAGAAAATAAATCTTTGAGAGAGGAGCTGAGCAGGGCAAAAAACGAACTCACCGCCGAGGAAGGTAAAAGGGTGAAAGTAGAAATGCTCTGCATGGTTGCTCAATCTAAAATCGAGGAACTCAAAACTCAAAATGAAGAACTGAAAAGTCAACTACGAAAACTTCAGCAAGAAAAGCTTGAAGCGAAGTGGGTCTGACTTTACTTAGTCAACTAGAAGAGGAACGCAACGCTCCCCAACTGTGCCGAACGGGTGTAGTGTGGGGCACACACTCAAGCACTCCAGCAGAGCTGTGAAGGTGAGTTGCATGGAAGGGGAGCGGCCTCTTCACCAGGTGAGTTTAACACTGAGCCGTAAGGCTATGACGTGCCGTGTATCAAAGTGTCTCAATTTGTAGACGCGCTACATACGCAAAATTCCTTTCATTCATGGAAGGTGACTTGCACTAAAGTGCAAGAAGACGCGCATGAAAGCAATTCGATACTCGGAAAGTAAGGCATTGAGAAAACTTTGATACACTAAAGTAGGTACCGGTAAGTGCTGAGGGGACCCATATGCGAAGAGAAATCCACGAGATGAATTCACTAAGTAAACCAACAAGCCGGTCGCGGTACCCAGAGGAGAAGTGGAAGACAACTAAAAGTGCAATGCACAAAAAGAACTCTTGACTAACTAAAAGAGCGAAGCATGCACAATATCTGCTCCAAAAAGTATTCGACGACAAATGTGGCTAAGATGACCACATGCATTGAATTCGAAGCTGAGTATATTGCCAGGTTAACTGCAAATACTATTGACAAAACTACTCTAAGAGAAGTTTAACATTAAGTTAGACTTTCCAGCCGCTGGGCGCGTGCACGAGAACTCAGGTCCAGAGACTATCGAAGTCTCTTGCTCGAGAGCCTGCAGCAAACAAAGTAACTGTAAAAGTACTCTCAATGAACTAAGCACTGAAAAGGCACTGGTTGTGAGGATGCCCCCACACCCCTGTTTAGCAGGGTCGGCTATCCCACACTCGACCTTTGACTCACCACCAGACTAAGGAGGATTAAAAAATGAATCTGAATTTTAAGACAACGATTGATGCCTGCGTAGGAGCATGCAAGCCGGCTTCGGCTTGGAGCACAACTGGTGAAGTTGATACACTTATCAACTACTCCGTTGAATACGCAGTTAAGTATGGAAACACTGATGGACGAACCACCCGCGTTCTCGTTTGGCGAGAAAGTGTTGGTTTCGAAGAATACGGAGCTTTTGTCTCCAAGGAAGGCGGAAAAACCGAACGCGTGAACTCTTTGTCAGCGGACAGTATTAACTTCAAAGTTAAGCCTGTTCCTGATGCAAAGTGGAGCGCGGACGACGACTTCCCTGGTGCGAATGTTCCCTTCGCCATCGACTTCATGAGCGAATTCGACACACAAGACCACCGTGTCTTGTTTGTCCTTCGTGACTGGCATGCTTACATCGCAAACAATCACGACCACATAGACAAGCAGTTGGCATTGCTTGAACAAATCAGTCAAGCTGGTAGTAAACATATCATCATGATTGGTCAGCCAAAGTGGAACGATGAGAACATCCCTGTGGAGCTCAATCCACACATGTACCGTCAAACTTTGGAAATGCCAACAAAAGCCGAGCGACTAACAATCATCGGGGACTGGGCGAACGAGATTAAACTCAATCAACCTGAAAAGTTCCCACTGATGCTTACTGTCACTAACGAAGACCTGGAAGCCGTGGCTGATGCCACTGGTGGCCTTACCCGTATTCAAACGGAAGAGGCTATCCTGATGTCTCTGGTGATGCATCGGAGATTCAACATGTCGTTTATCTTGAACGAAAAGCAAAACTTGGTCAAACAAGCAGGGTTCGCAATTGCGCGCCCTGAAAGCGGCTTCGAACGCATTGGTGGCTTGACTCCTCTCAAGGAGTGGGCCATCTTGCTGCGAAAGCGCTTCACCAAGGAAGCCTTTGATTATGGTTTCCTAACATACCCACGAGGGTTGCTGATGGCTGGTGTGCCGGGCTGTGGTAAGTCCGCTATCGCTAAGGCAATTGCCAATGAATGGAGTATGAACATGCTAACGGTGTCGGCTGAGGACCTCAAGGGGTCTTTGGTCGGTGAATCCGAAGCAAAGGTCGGCACACTTCTGCGTACTGCTAAGGCGGCAGCTCCAATCATCCTTTTCGTGGATGAGGCCGAGAAGCTCCTTGGTAAGTCAGATGGTGTGAACGATGGTGGAGCACACGACGCTGTCCTCGGACAGTTCCTGTCGTTTATGCAGGAAGACACTTCTGGTGTCTTCTTTGTGTTCACCGCGAACAACATGGAGAAGTTTGCTCCCGAGCTGGTTGACCGGTTCGAAGGGCGCTTCTTTATCGACCTACCTTCTGCGTTGGAACGCGAGGAGATTCTTCGGATTCACCTCGGCCTGCGCAACCAAGGTGAGGAGTTTGACATGGCTGGACTTGTGAAAGCCACCAAAGACTTCTCTGGTCGAAACATCGAACAAGCTATCGAGGGTGCGATGAACATCGCATTCAATGAAAATAGGCCTCTTACACAAGAGGACCTTCTTGGAGTATTCTCTGTGGTCATCCCGACCTCAAAGACCAAGAAGGCTGAAATCGAGACCATGCGAACTTTCGTTGAGAACGGAATGATGCGTAGCGCCAACAGTCGAGATTCGGAAACCAGTGGCGACACTGGCGATAAGAGCTCGAAGCTGCGCAACTTTGTCTAATCGCTTAAATGCGAACTAGAGTACTATGTTTATCAGAGATGATGACGATAAAAGAGATAAGCCAAATAAAGCAGATTTACTGTTTTCTATGGCCGAGTACTGTCAAGTTTTCTTGACTGCTCACTACATCAAGACTGGAGAAGATGACGAATTTATCCCGCTTATCGAGCGAGATAAACTTGACCGAATGCCTAAGGCAGTTGCTGCGGAGATGGACCTTATCTTCCAGATGGCCGTTAAAGAACTTGAAAAGTGGGGCGAACGCCCTGAAGAGTTCTTTCGGAAGATGGAAGTTGGAGAAATCGACCCAGTGTCTGACTTTATTGACACAGACGAGATGCGTAATGCACTCGGCAATGTTGTCATGAGGCGACTTCGTATCACGGACGGTGTTCGTGACGAAGAAGCCTTTGAAGAGGCTAAGAAAATCTTGCCAGAGATGCGAGACAAGCTCCACGAGTTTGTTAGTGAGATTATGCTTAACGCAATCAAAAATGTGGCTAAAGACTTGATGCGGAATGAAATTCCGTTTGACAGAGCCTCTGAGGTGTTTAACCCCAGAGTGAAAGCCATTGCTCATCAAGGGATTATCACGGATGCAAATCCTGACCGCCTGAAGATGAAGCAACTACGCGAAGAGCAGCAAAAGAAATCTGACAAGAAGGTTAAATTTGACCCCGCATGGGGCTGAACCTTACTAGAATAGGAAGTGAACCTATGGAAATAAAAATTACAATTGAAGACATTGAAGAGAATGAACTGAGAACATACGGACGACTTGGTAAGGTGTTTGCACACCTACTTGGTGAAGGCGCTGTGAGCGTAACTCCCTCCACGGAAGGCGGGGAGCCTACTAAAGCAGTAGAAGACCAACCCAGTCAACCAAAGAAACAGAAGCTACCATGTGCTTGGTGCAAGCGTGGATTTAACACCCCGCTCCAACTAAACAAGCACCTCGGCTTCTGCTCAGAAAATCCCAACAATGAGTCAACAAAAGAAACCAGGTCCTGCACTAAGTGCAGTGCTACTGAGACCCCTCAGTGGCGAAGAATGGCCGAGCATGATGGTATTTTGTGTAACGCGTGTGCGATGAAAATTCGCCGCCAGCGCACAAAGCCTAATGCAGAACAATCTAACCCCTTCAAGGCAGCTGAGACTGCCAAGGAGAAGAAGTTCGAGCCAAAGCGAAGAATCATTCGCGTGGAGAAACCCGTTAAGCGACCCGTGTTCACAAAGATGGAGACGACGGAGCTTAGAGATGCTGTAGCAAGTTATGTTGCTGGCAATAACGGTGTCGTGCTTGAAGCAAGTTCACTTGCGAGTGCATTGATGGCCTCTATCGAGAAGCGTTACGACTTCCCGAGTGAGAAGATGAAAGAACACTCAGAGAGTGTTCTCGAATCAAGTATCGGACTTCAATTCCGATACCTCGAGGCTGCACTCAAGGAAAAAGATTTCAAGACGGTTACATTCGTCTTGGACTCTAAGCGACACACCATGGTGATTCACAAATCTGATGGTAACTTTGATGTTGACGACATCAGAGAGATGCTCACTCAGTGAGCATAACTCTACTAGGTCTATATGAAGCGAATTAAGCTGAATATCGAGATTGAGTTGGAAGGAAAAGAAGCTGAAACCTTTGTGAAGAGGCTGGAGCAACTTAGTGATGCACTCACTGGGTCTGCTACTGTTTCTCAGCAAGCAAAGCCTCTACCCTCTCCGACTCCCAAGAAAGCAGTGAAGGCCCCAGCGCCTTCACCTAAGCCCACCAAGAAAGCAGTGAAGGCCCCAGCGCCGTCACCTAAGCCCACCAAGAAGCACACCGCTAGCAGCGTTGACTTCATCCGTGCGTGGGAAAGTAGCACCGGAACCGCAGAGGTTTCACAGAAGCTCGGCATCAGTCGAAGCTCTGTGTCCTCCCGCGCTTCGATGCTGCGAGCAAGTGGTGTTGCCTTGAAGAAATTCAAGGCTGGTCGCCGCAAGGCTAACTGAGATGCTTTCTTACTAGGAAAATAAAATGACGGTATTGCGGCGGGGGTCTGTCCCCTGGTTAGCTACATGTACCTGTGCGGTAACCGCATAAAAACAGCACACCGGAGAAGTCTAACTCCATCCACCAGAGATACCAATATACCGAGGAAACTATGACGTACTGCTTACCTAAGCAGCGTAGAGCAACGATAGGTGACGGGAATGCTGCTTAAGTTAGCAGTGGAAAGTGGCACGCGTGACACTTGTGTTCTTAATGTACACAAGTGAAGCTGCGAAATTCGGCCAAAAACCGAAGCTAAAAACTACCGTCGGGAATAAAATCTGACTTTAGAAGATTCAAATCCGTCGAATGTGACGCATATGCGTATTGGCGACCCACAAACAGTAGGTCACCCCGCGCATGCGCTTAGGTGGGCTATAATGGTCATCTCACCAGATGAACGAAGAACCAAAAATTCTGAGCATCGCACCCAGCTTCAACTGCAAGTTGAAATGCGAAGGGTGCTATTTGACAACTGATGTAACCAAAGAAATGCGTGAAGCAACAAAGGATGACTCCTACTGGGAGCAAGCTATGCACCTCGGTGTGAAGCACGGATACGATGAGCTCGCTATGACGCTCAATCCGTTTCCTGGCGCTGCAGAACACGCTGCTGCCTTGGCTAGACTAGCCAAGAACGCTGGGTTCCAGTCAGTTAACGTGACGTGGACCGAATTCAGCACACCTGAGGGTGTGATGGAGGAACTTGCAAGACACATTGATACACTATCTACTAGTCTAGACTCTAACAGACTTGACTATGATGATACTGTTGTGCTTGCTGAGAACTTTGACCACATTCACTACAATTTCAACATACTGTGGGACAAGGAGCTGATGAAGCCTGAAAACCATGATGACGCAGTTGACATGGTCAACTCCATCTTGGAAGCAGGCGACGATGTAGGCGCTAAGTTCACTGTTCAGCATCTCATTTACAAGCCCTTGAGCCTTTACGGTGATGTGGGTGAGTTCATGAAGAACTATCAACTCCTGATGGAGCGAATCCCTATCGGTGGCGATGGGGACAAGCACATTGGTGATGTTGCTTTTGGAAACCTGATGGGAGTCAACGACTGCCCAGGTCACCGAATGCTGGATATTGACCCGATGGGATTCGTAAGGCGCTGTCCTGAGAATCCAATCGCTTACGACGCTACAGACCTTGCCGACTTGGAAGGGTACATCGAAAACGGTGTGCCTAACTGCGGCGATGCCTGCAACTGTATGTGATACTAGAAGAGTAAACAAAATGACGTCACTACCTGCTGCCGGAGGTTCGGCGGCTGGTGCAGTCAGAAGTCTAACTGAACTCTTCAAGGGCACTAAGTCAAAATGACATAGTTTCCATGCAGAAGTCTAACTGCGCCCACCAGATGATGATTAACGTAACCATCAGAGAAGAAAAAGACGGGAAGTATAAACTGACTTGGCGATTGGAGGTAAATGAAAACTTCAATGACCCCCAAGAGTCGCTACATGAAACATACGAAGAGGCAAGCGAAAAGGCTCTTCAGTTGGTTGTGGCAGCTAACCCAAGCCAAACCCGTTTGACTGACTACGGAGGTATCTGAATGAAACCCAAAAAGCTTGTCCCGGCTGAAAGGCCAGACGTAGGCGAAGCACTTGCTGAGATTCTTAGCGAACTCAGAGAGATGCGAAGTATTATGGAGCAATTTCAGAAGTTCGTTCTTGAAGTAACACCCGACGATGCAATCAGCGCCGTTGAGGAACTTGAAGAACAACTTAATGACTGAAGGAGGTCAACTAGAATGAATCAGGCTACTATTGACAACCTGAGACTGAGTAGAATACGATTATACGACGATGGAGTCACCCCTAGTGGGAATCGACTTCACCGCATGCTAAACCAAATCCTAGATGAACGACCAGCGCTTAGTGAAATTTCACCAAGTGCTTGGATTCAGATGGGAAAGGGAGAGGTGACTGTTTGCGTCAACGTAGTTGGTGCAAGTGTAGCTTATGAGCTACAAGTCACGCAAGACACTCCTGGGGGCCCACAAAGGTACAGTGACGTTCGAATGAACCTGACCCGCTTCGGGCCGGGAAATATAGCGAATGGAACTTACTTTTGGTATGGTCCTGCAGGGCTTCTTATCCAAATTGGAAGCTGTAGGGTTTGGACCATTCAAGAGAGGCAAGAGCTTGAACCACTGAGAGTGGTCCCCAAGAACTTACCAGTTCCTGCAATGGAAGTCACGATGACTATTAAGGCGTTCAGAAGAATGCTAAATAGCGTGGCTAAAACAAACAACCGCGTATTCTCAATGGCCTCTCACGAAGGAAGGTGGAATGTCTTTTCAGACACTCCCACTACCGTCGGTACTCGTTGGCGAATAACGCCAACAATTCGAGCCTCCGCAATTGGAGGTGTGAAGTACAAAACACTCTACGACTTCTTCTTTAGAAAGAAGAGGGCTGTTAGAGGTGCGTTTACCGACTTAGATGAGGACACAGATATTACTCTAATTTTGAGAGAAAATGGAGAGTTAGTAGTTTCACTACGACTCAACGAACGAACTCAAGAGTCATTCGCTTTTGAGCCAGACGCTTCTACTATGGGACTTCTAGACCTTCTAGATAATCCTGACTTTGAACTTCCCTTCATGGGGAGAGCGGTAACAGTAACTGAGGAACCTGAAGAGGTAACTACAGTAGTAACTGAAGAACCGACCGAAGAAGTAGAGGAACCTGCTCAAGAGTCTGTTTCTTTCTCTAAAGAAGAAACAGATAGAATGTTTGAGTGGAGTGAAGCTAGCATAAGACACCAACGAGCAGTTGGTGCACCTACTAGCACCAGCCCACAAATCTGGTTCTCCCATTACATGATGGAGAGGCTACGACAAGGCGAAGCCATTGATGATTTGGATAACCAAATCTTGGCTAAGCTCTAGTCACTAGAGGTATGAAAATGGATAAAGATACCATTAAGAAATACGATGAGATTGTAGAGCATTGGAAACTGAACACGAAGATTTTGACGAACTACTCAAAGTTCTGGAAGACGACCCGATTTCAGTCGGATACTTGGTTTGACGCGAAGGAGCAATTCCTTTTGAAGAACCTGATGCGACAGAACACGGAGCTGACTTTTGGCGAGATGCGTCGTTGGGGCTTCGATGACCACAAGCGTCACTATGCCGAGCGAGCCGTTGGCTCTGACGGTAAAGTGCTTGAATCCTTTGCAATCGACACAAACAACAACACGGTTCGAACCGAACTTGGTTCAGCGAGCGAGGAGTGTGTAGAAGCATTCCTTTACCGCTGGAACAACGGTTACGCCTTCATGGATGTGCAAGAGCGAGTTGACCTCGCTTTGACCCGCCTGCTCGCTGAGCAAGGTGTAGTCATTCGGAAGGGCCTTGAGGTTATGCAAAAAGCTGAGGCTGCGCGCGAGGAAGTGCGTGGTGCTCTATTGGATGCTGCCGAAAAGGTCTCTGCACACGTCTCGGTATCAAAGCTCAAGAACTTGGCTGACAGCCTTGGCTTGAGTGACTTTATCGAGACCGAAGAAGACAACTGATGTTGTGTTTACTAGCTATGAACATTAACTGGGAACAGCATGGACACCCTGGAAACTACACGGTGAGAAATGGAACGCTGATTAAAGCGGTGAATGACTACTTAGACGAGTTGAACTTGTCTGGGGAACCATATCACGACTTTGCGTCTCATCTCGCCAACTTGGGGTTCGTTGAAGAAGGAAGTGATGGATATCAGTTTACTGCTGTCCGCACTCCAGCAAGGAAGCGTGATTTGCATCACCTTCCTGCTGCGCTAGGGAGCCTGGCTATGAGCAACTTAGAAGAAGGATATCGACCAAATCAAATGGTCTATGTTCTGAGTAGCTTTAGCCAAGTAGGTCAAACGGTAAAAACCGCCCTTGACCCAACTAAGCTCCTTGCAATGAAGCGACTATTGGAGGACATTCGATGACCGATAAGGCTGCTAGACTTAACGCCATGACTGGCGGGAACACTAGTCAGCCAAGGAAACCGAAGTCGGACAAGGTCGTTCACTACAAGCGTAACGAACCTTCTGAAATGACCCCCACTGAGTTTCTAGAGGCAGCGCCAAAGAAGTTTAAGGCAGACGTTGTGATACCGGAGGGAGTATGGACAATTACCTACACCCTGTACCACAAAACCGACAGTTGCTTGACTTATGTCGCTCAACTGAAGGACCTGAGAGAAACTTACTTGGCCCCAATCTACATTTTCAAACGAGAGTGTGGCTACCAAAAGCGTTTGATGAAGCTAATTTATCAGCGAAAGAACCAACCTGCGTGGCAGGTGATATCTGGAGCCCACTTCCATCACGAGCTTGGAGACATCGTGTTCAAAAACGAACTCGACCCCTTCCTCGCTCCACTGAAGATGTACTTTGGATTCGAGTTGTATCAGCCGATACCTTGAATCCTTACTAGGAGGTAAAACTATGGCAAATGCTGCTTTTAGTGTTATCACCGGCTTGTGGAGACGCCGCCGTAATAATGGCTCGGAAGAGTACTTTTACGGCAAGCCGAAGTTGGAGGAACCACTTGTCATCAACCCTGGTGACGAAGTGTATGTCTTCCGTACGTCGGCGCGTAATGCCCGCAACTCTGACCCACAGATGTATCTGAAGGTCAAGCGGGCAAAGGCCGGTGAGACAACCGATAATTGATAAGCCATCTAAACAATGGCTTTACTAGATGACACAAAGAGATGAAATCTTTGAAACATTACAGGCTATGACCACAGGGCGTGCAGCATATATCTGCACACCTCCTCGTGTAAATAACCAACTTGACTTAACAAAACCAAAGGAGCTTATTATAGCAAGTGCTCAATGCCTTGCTGAAGCTAACCCCTTTACTGACAATCTTGTGAGAGCGCCCCGCCTTATGGGGACGGGGCTCTACCTCAACAGGGTAAGCAGCTCAATAGAGAGGTTTGAAAACAACTTTGCTTTGACAAGTATCTACAGAGTTAACTGGAGCACTGCTCGTAACTGGTCTCGAGATACAGACGACATTTACACAGCAGCCGCTAGACTTCAGCAGTTTGCAAATCAACTGCAGCGAAGTACTGGAGATAATCGCAGAGAATTCGAATTAGACAGTTCACAGCGAGAAACCCTAGAAAGTATACTACAGACTGTAATAGACCGACCAAGAAGTGAAGTGAGCACTGACCACTATCATGTGTCTTACACTTTGGTTGGAGAAATTACAGACTTACTGAGATTTGAACGTCGTTGTGATTCATATCACTACAACTTCAACTACGCATACACTTTTCCCTACACTAACATAGTAGGGCATAAGTCTAGCGAGTACTCAGTAAGGGCGAGGCTAGAGCTACCTGCTCAAGATGCCTCAATAACTGGAAGTAGACACTTTGTAGATGCATACTTTGAGCTCCTAGATGAGCCTGAAGATATTGTAACTGATGAAG
>Ga0222715_10002003_pt1 | contig 18944 bp, 8 predicted proteins | sample C33_9DmetaG_FD_165056 | JGI IMG/M metagenome (GOLD analysis project Ga0222715, IMG submission 165056) | Estuarine water microbial communities from San Francisco Bay, California, United States - C33_9D | ecosystem: Environmental > Aquatic > Marine > Unclassified | place: USA: California... | reverse complement strand
TTTTGACCGAAGGTATCTCTTCCAAACCCTCAACATGGGACATTCCCAATTCGCACAATATACGGGTATTCGAGGGCCAAATACCACCATCAACCTCGCTTGTGCATCTGCAACAGCAGCCTTCGGTGTGGCCGAGGATTGGTTGGATGCTGGACGGGTGGACCGTGTGGTCATCATCAGCGGAGAAGATGTCACTGGCGATGACTTGTGGGAATGGATTGCAGGTGGCTTTGCAGCTTCAGGTGCAGCAGCCACGGGGAATGTTGTGGAGGAAACAGCCTTGCCCTTTGACCGCAGGCGTAATGGATTGGTCTTGGGCATGGGTGCAGCAGCTTTCGTGGTTGAACGGCATTCTGAAGCAGAGCAACGAGGCGTTCAACCCATTGCTGAATTCCTTGGTTCAACAACTGCCAATTCAGCCTATCACGGTACCCGCCTCGATGTTGACCACGTCGGGCAAGTTGTCAACGGCTTCGTCAGTGAAATGGAACAACGATGGGGACTCAACCGCCATGAGATCGCTCCGAAGACGGTCTTCTTCTCTCATGAAACTTACACCCCTGCTCGCGGAGGCTCGGCGCAGTCCGAAGTCAGAGCCCTGAGGGATACATTTGGGGACTCCACCAATAAACTCGTCATCGCCAATACCAAAGGGTTCACCGGCCATCCAATGGCGGTCGGTATCGAGGACGCAAGCATGTTCTATGGCTTGCTCACCGGGCGTATCCCACCCATTGCGAATCACAAGGAGAAGGACCCTGAGTTGGGTGATTTGAATCTCTCCAAGGGTGGCGATTATCCTGAACTCCAATACGGTTTGCGCTTTGCTGCTGGATTCGGGTCACAAATCGCCCTTTCATTGATGCGTCGATGGCCCATTGAGGGCGACCGTATCAACGGTGCCAAACTCCTCGCCTGGACTCGGGGCCTTGCTGGAACTGACAAGGTTGTCATGCGCGTATTGCAGAATAAATTGGTCGCCTATGTAGATGGTGAAAACAACCTCCATGGAGGCATCCAAGGCGAGCCATGGCCCCCTACCGAAGCATGGGAAGGTCTGCCATCACCAAGCGAACCTTCGCTTCCTGCACCAACGCCGAAGGCCACGGCTCCGGTACCTGAACCATCTCCTGAACCAATGCCCGCGCCAGCACCTGCGACAACAGCAGCCCCTGTAAGTGATGAAGGCATGGTGAGCACCGTCATTGAGGTCGTGGTCAACCATACTGGCTATCCTGCAGACTTTGTGGAACTTGACCAAGACCTCGAAGGTGAATTGGGTATTGATACGGTCAAGCAGGCTGAAATCATGGCCGATATCCGAGATCGATTCAATTTGCCCATCGATGAAGACTTTGTTTTGTCCGATTACCCGACCCTGAATCACATGATTGGCTACATCCAGCAGATGCAAGGCGGTGCACCTGTGACTGCCCCGTCAGTCCCTGCACCAGTGACCCCAACACCTCCGCCCACGCCTTTGGCGGTGCCAGTGGCGGTAGAAACCCCAGCGGTCGTTGATGACGCAGACATGACGGCAACGGTCGTTGAAGTCGTGGTCGATCATACGGGCTATCCTGCTGATTTCATTGAACTTGACCAGGACCTTGAAGGTGAATTGGGAATTGACACCGTCAAACAGGCTGAGATCATGGCCGATATCCGAGATCGGTTCAATTTGCCCATCGATGAGGACTTTGTCCTGTCGGATTACCCGACGTTGAACCACATGATTGGATATATCCAACGCATGAGCGGGGCTTCCTCGCCATCAACGGTTTCAACACCGAGCCCAACACCGCCCGTGGTGAAATCAGAACTAACGCCAATCGTTGAACCTGTCAAGGCAGAAGTGATTCCTGCGGCATCAAATCCAGATATCGAAGCAGTGTTGATTGAGGTTGTCGTCAGTCATACTGGATATCCAGCTGATTTCATTGAACTTGACCAGGACCTCGAAGGGGAATTGGGGATTGACACGGTCAAACAGGCTGAGATTATGGCTGAGATTCGAGATCGCTTTGCCCTACCGGTGGACGAGGATTTTGTTCTCTCGGACCACCCCACCTTGAACCACTTCACTGCCTACATCACCAAGATGCAAGGTGGTGCATCGGTCTCCGTTCCCGCAGAGGTGGACGCACCAACAAGCCCAGCAAGCCCTCAACCAATAGCAAGTCAATCCACGGTTGAAGGCACCCGTCGCTGGCAAATTGAAGTTGAGGATTGTCCCGGAACACCTTCGCTGTTTGATGTCAGTGGAACGGTGCTCGTCACCGATGACGGGTGGGGCATTGCAGAAGCCTTCTGCCGTCGAATGGAAGAACGCGGTTTGAAGGCCATTCGTGTTGGCTTTGAAAGTCGAATACGTGACCCATCCGTCCTCGATGAAGGGGGCCGAACGGTCTACCGTGCCGACCCTGAGCAGCCAGAACACATTGCGTGGATCGCTCAACAACTTGCAGATACGCCCCTCGCTGGTTTGGTTCACATGGCCTCCATGAAATTAGCCTCTGAGCAGTGGGATGAGGACACCTATCCTTCTTCCCAAATAGCGCTATCAGGTCATGGCTGGTTCGGTCTTCTCAAAGAGTTGAACAGCCAATTGACCGAAGGAAAACATGCATTCGTTGCTTCTGTTACCGCCATGGATGGGCGACATGGGAACCTCGGCGACCGCTTCAATTCCGTTCAGTGCGCAGCGTCAGGCGTAACGAAATCCTATGCTTTTGAGCGTCCTGATGTCCGATGCAGAGCGCTTGACCTTCACCCCGACCTCGTGTTCAATGAAGATCTTGCAGCCGCCCGTATCGAAAGCGACCTGTTCGAACTTGATGGCGAGGTTGAAATTGGCCTCGACCGAGACGGACGACGTTGGACGTTAGTTGCCTTTGCTGAAGATGTTGTAGATGAACTCACACCGCTCACATCCGCCGATACTTGGCTCGTTTCAGGCGGTGGCTCGGGAGTTACGGCGGCCTCCATCATCGGTGTCGCCACAGCAAGCCGTAATGCGGGTGCTCATTTCGAGTTACTCGGTAGGTCACGACTGATCGAGTCCACGAAAGACTGGATCGAATGGGATGCTGCCCAACTGGAAGAGGAAAAGAATGCCCTGCGGGAGCGAATGTTGGCAGCCAGTGAAACGGGGAAGGTCACCATGGTTGAATGGAATGCTTCTTGGCAATCATTCACCCGAAGCAGAGATGTTTACCTCACCCTTCATGCCATTGAACAAACAGGCAACAAAGCCACCTACCATTCCATTGACGTGATGGACAGCGAAGGTTTAGCTACTTTGGGCAGTGAACTTGGACGAACGATTACCGGTGTTGTCCACGGTGCAGGTTTGGAAGATTCGAAACTTGTTGAAGACAAGGCTTACTCAACCTTTGATCGGGTCGTTCGTGTCAAGGTCGACGGTTGGAGAGCCTTGCTTGGAGCGGTGAAGGCGTCAGGTTTGGACGCTCCTCACTTCGCCTGTTGCTTCACAAGTGTCGCTGGTCGTTTTGGTAACGGCGGGCAAACAGATTATGCTGCAGCGAACTCAGTCCTCGACGCTGAAATGGCTCGCATCACGGCTGCGGGTCAAGGAAGAGGCGTTGCCATTGGATGGACAGGCTGGAGAGACGTCGGGATGGCCACACGTGGGTCGATTGAAGCCGTCTTCGCTGCTGCTGGAATCGATACTCTCGCCGTTGAAGACGGAGTCAATATTTTCGTTGATGAGGCACTTCGAGGAGGAAAACGTCGCGTCATCGGTTGCGGTTCCTTGGGACTCATGGACCGCTTCAATTCATTCAGGGATGCACCTCTCAAACTCCCACCGGGAATGGCTGCTACGATTGCAGACCCTGCACGTTTCCCCTTCATTGACCGGGTATTAACGGTTGAAGAAGGGCAAAGCATCACCACGCAGACAACGCTCTCAACGCAAGACCACCCCTTCTTGATTGACCACGCCATCGATGATGTCCCCTACCATCCAGGCGTGATGGCTCTCGAGATGTTTGCGCAAAATGCATTGCTGTTGCGACCTTCTACGTGTCTGGCTGGATTTGAAGAGGTACGCTTTGGCTTGCCTGTCAAATTATTGAAAGGGCCGATGACGGTCCGTATCAAGGCTGAGGTTGAACGTCAAGAAGGAGATATGACCTGGGTTCGATGCCATTTGGTATCGGACTTGAGCAATTCAAAAGGTGAAGTCTTTGGTGAGCGTGAGCACCATGTTGCACTGGTACGTTTGGTTGAGAAATGTGACGACCTGTGTCCTTTCCTTCAGCGTGAAGTAGACGAACTGCCCACTATCGGCACTCCTGCACCGGGAGCCCTCATTCACAATCCAGACTTCATTTACAGCCGATACTTCCACGGTCCACGCTTCCAATCACACGGCGGTGTCATCCGTGGAGTTGGAGATGAGGAACTCATGGGCATTGACGGTGTGGCATTGATGCGACATCAACTCCCACAGATCGACCAGTTTGCAAGTGAGTCTGAAGGCGAAAAGGTTCTGCTTGAATCACTCCCAATGTTGATTGAATCGGGCTTCCAGAATGCTGGCCTCGTTGCCATGGAGACGCTTGGATTTAGCAGTCTGCCGGTCGGCATTATGTGGTCGACCATGTTACGCGTACCCGAGCAACATGAAACGCTGCGCTTGAGAAGCGTTCAGACCTCTGCAAAGGATGACGGTGTGACCGTTCACGACGTTCTCGTGGTCGGTGACGATGATGCCCCCGTGCTCGCCTTGAAGGGCTTGGAGCTCAAGGCAATGGCGCAGGTAGATGAGGGTCAGCGCTTCTCGCTTGACCGATGATCCGGTGAGGTTATGGATTCGAGTGTTGTCGAAATCCCTCTTGGCGCTACTCATCGGGCCTTCATGATGCCCTTGCTGGACCTTTCATTGGACATGGTGCCACTTGCAAACCCGAATGAAGTGGCTACCTTTGTGACAGAAAAAAGGAGGCGAGAACATCTCAGTGGCCGGTATTTACTGGGCTTAGCCCTCAAACAATGGGGTTGTGGAGATCTTTCGTATCTCGAAATACAGCGAGATGAGTTCCGAGCGCCACGATTGGCCTACATCCAAGGTGTTTGGCAGCGTACACCCCTGCCCTCTGTGTCGATCGGCCATTCAGGGGGTCATGCATTTGTTGCTCTTGCACCTGCAGGGGTCAGTATTGGGATTGATGGTGAATTGCTTGAACGAAGGCTTGCGACGAATGCCTTTGACCTCATGGCCAAAGGAGACGAATTGGCCGAGTTGAAGTCTCTGCCTCAGCATGCAATGCGGATGTGGGTCAAGAAAGAAGCTGTGCAAAAATCAATGGGTTTGGGGATGCATCTCAATCCCAGGGATATTCAACTTTCAATTGAAAGTGATAATCAAATTATTTCAATTGAAAATTCAAAAATTCAATTGGATTATTACGAATATAATGGGTACAGAATTGCCGTAGCAACGACTGGCCAAGAACACCGTCCTATGAATGCGGAAGAGTCCCTTTTGGAAGAAACTAAGGTTGCGATGGAGGACAATCCCGATTGGGGAGTGGGTTGCAAAACAAACCGTAACGCCCTCTGATTATTTCCAAAGACGACTGGATTCCCAGGGAAGGTCCAATGCGATTCCAATTTCTGTGAGGATGACGAAATTCAACAGGATATATGCCAAGACGCTCCCGATGGCAACGATCAGTGAAGTGTTGATCACACGTTGACGCTGGCGGCGGACCTCGTCAAGAGAGCAGATTCCGTCTCTCCTGAAATACAAGACCAAACCAGCGGTCACAAAGGTAATTGAAAGAATTGTGAGGGCTGGCCGAAACCACCAGTATCCGTTTTCTCCCCAGTACAAATTATTCGAGAGTGCTGTGGCAGTGGATACGCTGGCCAAGCCGAACATCACCAGCACCACGCTTGGAAAACAGCACATGGATGCGAGGAAAGCGGACCCACCGACGACCTTCCACAGCGACTTTACATCGCTTGTTGCAACCGGCTCGGTCATACACCCATGTACGTCGAGGGGTTTTTGAAAGATTGTTCTCAACTACAGTCGTCAAAGTCTGTACTTGTGTTCAGTGCATCGTGATAGAGTTTGAGTGGAAGGACGGGTGTTCCGTCCGACCACTTGCCCATTTGAGTCAGCATCGTTTCATCGGTCATGTACTGATATGCCCAGTCAGCGGTAAAGGTGTCCTGACGACTCTGTGCCACGATGAAGTCGGCTTGGGCATCGATTCGCCTGTAAAAACTCCAGTCAGAAAGGGAGTCATGGGCGGGGTCGGCTTGCAAATAATGACTCGCAATGAGTCGTGGGAAGCCATATTTGTCAGATTGGACCTCGATCAATTGGTTTCGCTCATTTGGCAGTTGAGAAAACATTTGTTGGAAAAATACTCCCGGGCAAACGCCCACAGACATGTCATCCTGCGATACGCCGATTTGAACCAACGTCTGCTCTGGGAGGTTGGTCAAATTTGGCTGAATACCTGCTTGAGCTGGCCGGCTTGCTGGGGCTTCGAGAGCCACCACCAAGGAATGGTTTGCCCATCCCCGAGAAAGAATATCATCCAGTGTGATGAAGGTATATCCTGCCCCAAGGCTATGACCGCCCACCCATAAGTCGCTGGGTTCAATGCTCATGTTACCCAAATGAGCGTTGACTTCGTCATGCCTTGGTTCTTCAATGGCCATTTGGTTGAGGTGTTCAATGGCTGCCCTGATGGCAACATCACGGTAGGTATGTTGCAAGAAATCACTTTCGCCTTCGATATCTGTGGCTTCAAAGTCTTCATACCCGTCAGGTCTGAGGTCGGATGGATACTGAAGAAGAGCAACGGCCATTCCTTTTGCCGCAAGATGCGTCATCCAGTCTTGATAGGCATCAGCGTCGGGGTAACCGAAGCCGTGAAGCAGGATTGCGAGGGGAATGGATTCAACTCCTTTGTCTTCCGCAATGAGGGGTAAGGTCAGGTAAACGCTGAAGACGATGTCGTCTTCAAGTCCTCCTTGGACGGCCCTGACCTCTTCAGGCATCTCGTAGGCTTCGCTGAACTGTACGGTGTCAAAGGGGCCAGGTGCCGCACCGTAGCCGATGGTTGGAGCATCGGGTGGTGATGGTGCAAAGCCGATGAGTGCGGGTACACCCGGGACGATGAGCCAAGCTGCGAAAAATACGCCGCAGAGATGAAGGATTCGAGTCCAAGCAATCCTACGTTGTCCCATTTCTCTGATGGTGGGCATTCCGCCCAGACTCAGCAGAAGGGAAATGAGGATCACTCCGAAGAGGGTTGGTAGGAGCAAGAATGCGCCTCGCAGGTAAAATACATCCATGAGCAAATGGATGGTGGTCAAACCGAGTGTCAAACCGAGGAGGCAATACAGGGCGAGGCGTAATCGTGGCGAATCCTCTTCGGCCAATCGCTTCCGTATGAAATAGGCTGATGAAACAAAGAATGCTACGAGGAACAACACGCTCTCCATCGACGAGCGAAGCGACATGGTCCAATCAAGAGACCGAACCGCATGAGGCCAAACGGCATCAACAATATCTTTGCCCTGAAGCATGCGAAGGATGACTTCTCCGTATGCGATTATGAAACCGAGCGTAAGGGCGAGGATGGCAGGCCTTGATGGTGAACGTGGAACGAGGGTGGTCTCTTCTGCCACCAAATCCGTCTCCATCTCTTCGCCATGAGTTCCTCGCCTTCAAGAAGATTCGTTTTGAGTTGCACCAAGATCGATATGATGGGTAGGGAGTTGTCAGAGTTTCCTAAGTCGAGATCAAGCTTCACCCTTGCGAAGACGGAGCCTTCTTGCAAGTGTCTGTGAGGCGATCAATACGGGACGTCTTTCCAGCCTATTTTGTAGCCAATGATGTTGAAGGTGCGGTGAAGTATCGGTGTAAAGAGGATCAGGCCAATCATAGGCAAGCGGAGTTCCTCTGCAGCCAAGACCGAGGTGCCCAGAAAGAGTTGTCCCCACAAAAATACCATGATTGCAAAGGGCAGCGTGTCGAGAAGCGGTGCCTTTGAGGAGATATCGCCTTCTCGCTTGAGTCCACGACGTCGCTTGAGGAAGGAGCCCGTACTATCGCCAACCAAACAAGCAAAACCGAGGAAGGTGCCGAGAATAAATGCCGTTCCTACCGTTCCTCCCACATCAAACCAAGTTTGCTCCGAACCGATGAGGGGGTTGGCAAACACGGTTGAACCGGCTGAAAAAACAGTTTCAATGGACCCATCTGCGAGTGTAGTGGCCATGATGACGCACAAGAGCCCGGAGGTGAGCGAACCCCCGATGAGGCCGTTCCATGTTTTGCCGTCACCAAGCATTCGATTCCCATCCTTCATGACACGTCCCCCATCAATGGGCCACGGTCCGTACCCTGTCTTGGGAAACCATTTCCCCCACATCATGGCAAAGGTATTGGCGAGAAAACCTGGCAGGTAGAGCCAGAGCGTAAGCAGACAAAGGAGAAAGAAATTCATGATAGGGGCACCTCAGGATGGCTTCTTCAAGAAAATGTCCACACTGCGAGCCTTTCATACTTCCGTGGTTCACATCACGGGTAGCGGGAATACTGACGTAACCCTGTGTTGAGAGGTGCGGATAGCGGGAGTCGAACCCACGACATAAGGTTGGAAACCTCAGATGATAACCACTTCACCATATCCGCAGTGTGGTGTGCCGACCCAGCAACCTCTCCTCTTTGAGTCAATCGGTTGACGAACTTCCCGTTCACTTTTTGCGGCGAAGGTCATCAAAGAGTGATGAGTTCACGCTTCGCTTGCGAACGGTAGGTGGCGCATTCTGCTGGCCGATCATGGAGCGAGAAGGACTTCGGTTGCTGATGCCCCGACTTTGCCTCAACTCTTCCGCTCTGGCAACGCGCATGGCGTCGCTTCGCACGTTGCGGCTGTGCCCACGAATCATGAGCGCTCCCATCAGGACAAAGAGCACTAAGGCACCAAGCGCTGCTTGCACCATTGGGTTCTCTGCCAGTTCGGTGAATGCTGAAGATTGCTCGCTGTCGTACACAGTTACCGGAGCGTTCGAGTCCTCTGTCCGTAATACGACGGTGACAGTGTCCATTGGAATTTCTGCACCCGGCTCATAGGCGGTCAGCAAAATTTGGTGGTTGCCTGTATCACGTGCGTTGCCCGAGAAGGTGACTGTTTGTGAATTTCCGGTCGCAGACGTGAACGTGAGGAAGTGACTCGATGATTCTCCCGAAACGCTGGAAGTCGCCAACCAGTCGATATTCGCAGCAAATGCCGAGGCCATCGGTGTGGTTAAGGTGCAAGTGAATGTGAAATATCCGCTTGCAGCAAGGTCCAATTCAATGGTCAACGGTGTGCATGAAAGACTTGCTTCGGCTGAATTCCGAGATGCATCGTTGGGCCAATGGTCCGGCTTGTGGGCTCCTAGAGATTGGTTGTCGCCCCATCCATCGCCATCGCTGTCGATGTATTGACTTCGTTCATCGGGGAACGCATCCGTGTCGTCTGACCATCCGTCACCGTCGGTATCCAAACATCCCTGTTCGTCACCCTGCGTCGATGTTCCTGCAACTTGCGGGCATGAATCCCCGTCGGTCCCAGTGGCCTCATCGCCATATCCGTCACCGTCTGAATCGTACCACTGTGACTTATCTGCGGGCCAAAGGTCGTTCGAGTCACTCACCTCATCTCCATCTGCGTCAACGCAACCGTACACGTCAAGGCTTGACGTACCGGCCGTGGCGTTGCAGGCATCAGGGGTGATTCCGTCGGCATTGTCACCGTATCCGTCGCCGTCAGCGTCAGCCCATTGCGTTGCTTCAGAGGGGAAGGCATCATTGACATCGGAGGTTCCGTCCCCGTCGCTGTCCACGCAACCAAAGCGATCCACGGTTGAAGAGCCCGATTCGCTCGGGCACACATCAGCCTCGTGACCGTTGATGTTGTCACCGAAACCGTCACCATCTGAATCCACAGATTGTGTAGGTTCATCAGGGAATGCGTCTGCACCATCGCTGGTATTCCAACCGCTCATGTTGCCAACTTGCAGGGTTGGGTCCGAGACACCATCGCCGTCGCTGTCAACACACCCGAGTCGGTCGGAGGTTGAATTTCCACTGACGAGCGGACAGAGGTCCTCGACATCATCGTAACCATCGCTGTCGCTGTCGGTCGTTCGTGTTGGGTCATTGGGGAAGGCGTCAGTTCCGTTGGATACACCGTCTCCGTCACTGTCGACACAGCCGAAGCGGTCGATGGTTGAGGTCCCTGCTTCTCCAGGGCAAGCATCGGGTTGGAGTCCACTCGCATTGTCTCCGTAGCCATCGCCGTCTTGGTCAAGCCATTGAGTTGCGAGGTTGGGCAAAGCGTCGATGACGTCATCCCAGCCATCTCCATCCGTATCGGGGCAACCCAAACGGTATCCTTCGGTTGAGTTTCCAGCCAAACTGGTGCATGAATCCGGTTCTACACCGCCGGGGTTGTCGCCGTAGCCATCGCCGTCAGCATCTGCCCATTGTGTAAATTCGTCGGGGTGAGTATCCTCTTGGTTCGCCCACCCGTCCGTATCATTATCGAGGCAACCATAGGTGCCGTTTTGCCATGATTCGCCGTATTGCGACGGGCATGCATCGGGTAAATTTCCGGCTGCATTATCGCCGTATCCGTCACCGTCGGTATCGTTCCACTGGGTGGAATCGGTCATGAAAGCATCGGCCCCGTCGTTGGTTGTCCACGAGGCGTCGGGATCTGAATAGCCATCACCGTCTTGGTCAGGGCATCCTTTTCTGTCGTGCATTGAAGTGCCAAAGAAGGCAGGACAGTCATCGTCCAATCCGTCGTCATAGCCGTCTGAGTCACTGTCGCCCCATCGCGTCGGATCGTTGGGGTAGGCATCAGCTCCGTCATCGATGGTCCACAGTGAATCTGGGTCTGAGTATCCGTCGCTGTCTGTATCGGGGCAGCCCAAGCGATCTTGTGTGGAATAGCCTGTGAGTGCTGGGCATTGGTCGCCGTTTGTTCCAGTCGGGTTGTCACCGTATCCGTCGCCGTCGGTATCGGCCCATTGGGTCGAATCGCTTGGATAAGCATCGGCTCCGTTACTGACCGTCCAGGAACTGTCGTTGTCCGAAGAGCCATCGCTGTCCGTATCGGGGCAACCGAAGCGGTCACGGGTCGAAGTACCGGACGCGGAAGGACATGCGTCCCCTTGGAAGCCAGTGGCTTCATCGCCGTATCCGTCACCATCGGTGTCGCTCCATTGCGTGGACTCGCTTGGGAAGGCATCATCGACGTCAGCGTAACCATCACTGTCGCTGTCTGCACAGCCGAGTCGACCGAGTTCTGTGGAGGTGCCCGCCGTTGAAGGGCACGCATCGGGATTGTTTCCAGTTGCGTTATCACCGTATCCATCGCCGTCTCCATCAGCCCACTGCGTGGCATCAGAAACAAAGGCATCTGCATTATTTGCAGCGACCGTCCATCCTGAATCGGGGTCAGAGTAACCATCGCCGTCTGTGTCAGCACAGCCGTATCGGTCTTGGTTGGACAACCCGCTGCTTGAGGGGCAAGCATCGCCCGTTGTTGCTGGAGGTGGGTTGTCGCCGTATCCGTCACCGTCGCTATCGACCCACTGTGTGGCATCGTTGGGATACGCGTCAGCGCCGAGCGCTACGCCCCACGAGCCGTCGGGGTCAGAATAACCGTCGTTGTCACTATCTGGGCATCCGTTTCGGTCTTGGTCTGATGGTCCAGCAACACTGGTACAGGCATCGGCCCCGTTTGAGGCAGTCCATCCGCTATCAGCATCTGAGAAGGAGTCCCCATCGGTGTCCGTACAACCGTAACGGTCGCCCGTGGAGTTGCCAGCGACTGAGCTACAAGCATCGGGCTCGTTACCAGCAGCGTTGTCTCCATATCCATCGTAATCGGTGTCGGCCCATTGAGTGACATCGGACGGGAAGGCATCTGCGCCGTCGTTAACGGTCCATCCGCTATCGGGATTGGAATATCCGTCCCCATCGGTGTCAGGACATCCATCACGGTCCTGGTTGGATGTTCCAGCAGTCGTGTTGCAGTCATCATCTTCGTCAATGTATCCGTCCAAATCAGCGTCTTGTGTGAGGTTGGTGAGGCTGTAATCGCCCGTAAGTGCGAGAGCAAAGAATTGTGGACCAGTAGGAATGCTGGTTCCCACGACATGAACTTCCCACGTACCTTGGGCAGGAGCAGTCAGTGTCATTCCGAGAAGATTGTCGAGATTGTTGCTCAGGTTGGTCCAAGTTCCGGTAGGGCTCTTGACCGCCAAGTCAACATCGTTGACCAAGTTCGTGGAAGCCGCAGGCGTTGAAGCTGGATCGGTCCAAGAGAGTGCGAAATGAATGTCTTCTGCATTCGCAGGCACGTTAAACGACCATCCACGGTCGTCATTGGTTGAAACCGATTGGTTTTGCAACCACGATGTATTGAGGGCTTGTGACATGTTGACCCGCCCCCATCCTTCGTGGTCGTTTGGTGCGGTTTCACCTGCGCCATTCGTGGACGAGCTGTATTGTCCAGTCATATCGTGAGCACTTGCGGTGAAGATTGCCTTCACGAGTGCAGAAGTTGGATTGCTTTCTCCCAAGTTTAGCATGAGATGTTCCAACAAAAGGGCCGTCGCTCCTGCCGTAAGTGGTGTTGCCATGCTCGTACCACCCATGTAGGTGTAACTTGCGTTATGACCCAACCATCCCACGTCAGAGGTACTGCGAGATTTTGCAGATAGAATCATCGTTCCCGGAGCAGAAATGTCAGGTTTAAGGCGGTCGTCATCGGTCGGTCCTCGGGAGGAAAATGCTGCCATTCCCTCTGGGTTATCGGCTAATTTATCCGATGAAATTGGTGAGCCGTATTTCGTACTGCCCCACGTCCAAGTCATGTTCGCACGTGCATTTTCACTGGCACCCACGGTGAGTACATTCTTGGCAGTTGCCGGTGAGCCCATCGAATCCAAATCGATTTCACCGTCACGTGGAGTGGTATCAACGCCCTCGTTAGCAGCGGCGAAGAGAATCACCAATTCATCGTATGTTCGTGCACTGCTGTCGGCTTGCATTGACGAGGTCGTGTATTGACCTGCGACACCTGAACCCCATGAATTCGTGTGAACTCGACTCCCGTTGGCCCATGCGAGTTTGAACAAATCATCGAGGTCGTTGGGTATTCCGAGCAACTCCTCAGCCCCGCTGCGGGTGGTTGCAATGGAATGGAAGAGAAGGTGTGCTTCGGGGGCCGCTCCGATAATGTCGCCGTTGCTGTGAGTCCCGTCACCGAGAACCGAACCCGCAACGTGCGTGCCGTGACCGTGTTTATCCTCAGCATCGTCACCACACGGGCTCATTCCGTAATAGGTGCAGGTTGAAGCGGGAGGGGGGAAGGAAAGGATGCCCGTGATGTGGTCGCGGAAATCGGGATGCATGTTCGAATTGTTGACACCGTTGTCAAGGCCCGTGTCGGCTACCGTGACGATGATGCCCGTCCCGTCCAGTCCATTCCAGCCGCTGTCGATGCTGGCCATGTTGGTATTGTCCCATAGGTCATCAACGTGCATGACCTCGATTCCTTTGCTGTTCAATATTTCAAAGAAGGGTTTTGCTTCAATCCATTCAATCTCGGGTTGGGCGGCAAGCCAAGCCAGGCCTTCAGCGTCAATCGCCATGGTGGCAAAACGCCCTGAATGCGCATCCAAGGCGATGCTGCTTCGTTCGTTGATTCCCTCTGGGAGTTCCTCTCCCGAAAGAACCACGTTGACAATGGCACCTTCTTGGTTGACGAAGGGGTTGGAAATGTCCATCTCCATGCCGAGCAAGCCACGAGCGAGGTCAGTACGAATTTTGTCGGTGGCGTCCATGACGGCCATCCCTTGAACGTCCAAGGACGCAAGTTGAGCGGGCGTTTTGCCGTTGACATCACAGTGAAAACCAGTCGGTGGAAGGAATGAATGGCACTTGATTCCTTCATCAGCGAGGTCGTAGAACCACTGTGAAGGGACTGGATATGCGTGACTGAGGATGTGGAAGCCCCTGACGGTTTCCTCGCCCGTTTGTTGCGTCCATTCCGTAGGGGAGAGCAACGAAACATCGCGGTAAAGCAGGTGTGTTGTATCCGTGGCATCTTCGCTCGACGACCAACCGTGTTCACTGTCCGCTCTTGGTTGAATATTCAGCATGGAGAGCAGTTCCAAATCTGCATCGGTTTCCATCTCAATATCAGTTGATTGCCCTCCATTCGCCATGGCGATAGGAGCCATGAGTTGGAGCAGCATCAAACCGATGAGGAGGATGGAACTGGGGCGGCGACTGGTCAGCATGTCCTCCTCTACACAGACTTACCTCATGAAAGATTGCCTGTTCGGTCAGGCTGCTTGCATGTAACTGCATTCTTAGCGAGGGTTCAAGAATAGCAAGCATGGCCATGATTTCATGACGCGAGGACATGCATCTAAAACCGGTAAGGATGCAATGAGCCCTGAGGACCTCAACGAGGGCGCTCCAGTGCTCGGTCGTCAAATTTGGCGTGTCGTTCCCTATGCCAAAAAATATCCAAAACGGGTTGCGACAGGTATTTTTGCCAATGCAGCCGCCCGATTTTTTGACCTCATGCCATTTGTTGCAATCGGTTTGGCGGTCGATTACTTCACAACAGATGTTCTCTCAGGGCCTCAAATCGTTCAAGATTTAGTGACGACCATTCACAGCGACCCGGCCTACGGCTACGGCATCCTAATTTTCCTTGGCTTCCTCTGTTTAGCTGTCTTCCAGGGGATTTCCGAATACGCCTGGCAAACGCTCGGATACAACATTCAACACGATCTGCGAATGGACGCCACCCGCTCGCTCATCGCTATGGAAGCCTCTTACTACGACCTCAGGCAGACGGGTCAAATCATGTCCGTCCTTTCAAGTGACGTGAACCAACTGGAGGACGTTGTATCGGATTCTTCAACTTCGATTATTCGGATCGTCATCACCTTCGCAACCGCCTTCGTCATTCTGTCTCTGATGTCGTTGAAATTGGCCGCCGTTCTTTTTGGTCCCCTCTTGTTCATCGTGCCTGCAGTGTACTGGTTCTCAACCCGTGTGCAGCGAAAATACCGCAAACAACGAGAGTCTACGGGGGACATTCATGCCGTCCTTGAAAACTTGATTTCAGGCATTGCAGTCGTGCAAGCCTACAACGCACAGAATTGGGAAGCACGTCGCGTTGCAGACCAGTCGGGTGAATATCGTGACCAAGCCATGGGTGCCAGCAAAGATCGGAATCGCTTCATTCCAATGATTTACGCCATTGCTGGGGTAGCATTCGGGCTCTTGGTGACCGCAGGCGGATATCTTGCCAGTCAAGATGAAATCACGACGGGCCAACTCGTGACCTTCCTTCTTATCAGCACACGAATGACCATGCCGATGTTCATCTTCGGCATCCTCGTCAATCAACTTCAACGCGGTGAGGCAGCAGCCCAACGTGTATTTGCTGTCGTTGACCTCGAACCCACCATCGTTGACAATGAAGGTTCCAAGGACCTCGAAGGCGGCATTCAATCCGTTGAATTCAACGATGTTTACTTCACCTATCCCAATACCACCATCAAAGTCCTCAACGGCATCACCTTCAAGGTGGAGGCAGGGGATTTCCTCGGCGTCATGGGACACACAGGGGCGGGAAAAACAACCATTCTCAAATTACTGATGCGCTACTACACACCCGATAGCGGTGAAGTGCTGATCAACGGCGAACCGATCACCGACTTTACGCTGCATTCGCTTCGAGAAGCCATAGGCTTCGTCAGTCAAGACCCCTTCCTCTTCTACGGTAGCGTGCGTGACAACGTCATCTACAACCAAGAATCCACAGAAGAGATGCTCAAGGATGCACTTGCGATGGCAGGTGCATGGGATTTCGTCCAAGAATTGGAAGACGGTTTGGATACGATGGTCGGCGACCGTGGAGCAATGTTGAGCGGTGGGCAACGAGCCCGAATCTCACTGGCAAGAGCCATTTTGAGGGCGCCAAGTTTGTTGATTCTCGATGAGGCCAGCAGTGCATTGGATGCTGAAACAGAGCGACGAATCCAGGAAAACCTGCTCTCCTCTGGAAAGAACCGTGCAACGATTGCCGTTGCTCACCGATTGAGTACCATTCGCAATGCCAATGAAATCCTTTCCATGGTCGACGGTGCCATCGTTGAGCGTGGCATCCACGATGATTTGGTTGCCTCAGGTGGCGTGTACGCCAGCCAGTGGACGATTCAAACAGGCGATATGGCCGGCCTTTGAGTCTCAAGCAGATGCTTGGCGGCCCGTGACCATGTTGGCCAGGCCTGCAAGAAGAACAAGTCCCGACAGCCACAACGGCATCAGTGGTACGAAGTCGTAGGGCAAGTGCAGCATGTCCAGCAGTGATTCCCCTCGAGAAAAGGTCCCTCCCAAGGAGGCAGTTGTCAAGATCAGTCCGGATGCCGCCATGCCGCCGAGCATCTGCCAACGCTTGCCCCATTCTTCCGCCCAGATTGTGGAGCCTTGTTGCCATCGTACGCTCAGCACGCCCAAGGCAAGGCCGAGAGAAGCGCATGAAATGAACATTTTGTTGATGAGCAACGGATGGTCAATACCGTCTCCGGGGCTTGAAGCAATACCCGTAGCAATCGCCATGGGCATCGCCAACAAACCAAATGCGAGGGCGAAATGTGCTACATGGTCAAACAGGTTGAGATGACGCTGCATTCCGAGCCGATGATGGCTAGCAAGTCCTGCGCAGAGGAAGGCTGCTCCAGCCATTGCGAAGGACCCAACGGTGAGTTCAGTGCTGACGACGTGAAGCGTGTTTGAGCTGACCATCAGAGGTCACCTCCATCAAATTCTTCATCCGTAAGTTCCGTCTTTTGCATGTGGCTTGTGCGGCGTTTTTGGAGCGCCATGAAACCCGCCATGGAAACGATGATGAGGGCAAGTGACTGCACGTATGCTGCTGTTTCATCGACCGTCCAAGGTGCCTCATCGCTTCGCAATTGGAACCATGGCGTCGTTTGTGACGGTCCTTCACCTTCGAGGAGGGCGCGCCATTCAACCACGGTCGGCTGAAGTGAGGCCGGTAGGTCAAAGGACCATGCTCCATCGTTCAAGGCCACGACTTCCGCCGTCTGCACTTCGCCTCCAGTAACCCTCCATTCGACCACGACGGATTCAACCGAAGCGGTCTTCAGTTCCATTGTTGTGCTTTCACCAAGAAGGCGCTGAGTGGTGGGTGCATAGTCCGATGCCAAACGGGGCAGGTCTTCAGGAACGACCACGACGTCAACGACCACGGGGGTATTACTCTGTCCAAAGAAGGGGGCTTCACTGCCGTCTTCAGTTCCATGATGAACGGCCCCGTGCAACTCGTATTGACCGATGGTTGGAGCCCGCAGGGTCCAGGTGACGTTGCGTTGTTCTTGAGACGGAAGTACGGTGATTTCAACATAATTTTCAGTCCCCCCTTCGCTGTTCGAGATGATGGTCCATCCCTCATCGGAGGGTAAGTCCCCTGCACCCGAAAGGCTGCTGAGAAGAAAGACGCCGAGGAGTCCTTGTTGTGTTGTTTCAATGTTGTCAATGCTGACGGTAACGCTGGTCAGCAAACCTTCGTATGCCACTGCTTCACTGTGTAGCGTGACGATCGAAGAAGACGAGCGATTCATGTCGGCGTCGCCGTGACACGCACCGCCGCATTGAGCATCAAAAGCGCCTTCTCCAACTCCGCTTGGGTTCGCTGAACCAAGACTGGGTGCGAATAACAAGAGCGTGGCCAGAACGACCCAGAAGTTACGACGCATCATTGTTCACCTCCTCTGTTGAGATTACGCTGCATCAGCAGGAGAGAGCCGAGCAGGAGGAGGATGCCAAGGCCGTAGCCCCCCGTGGCAGACGGCGCAGGTGGTTCCACAGCAGGTGATTCAATGCTGAGGCTGATGGTGTCCATGGCGTTTCGATAGATTCGGTTTTGGTCCACTGGTTGAATGGTGTATTCATTCAAACCGCTCATTGGAGGATTGTCTGAGAACGATGCTTCGTTGACCGTGGCAATAAGTTGACTGCCTCTCAGGATATTGAAAGCGGCTTCGTCACCGTTCCACGACCATGAAAGTTCTACCCTTCCTTGGCCGTCGTGAACAATCATGAGGTTTTGCACCTGTGGTCCAACTGTCGGCTGCAGCGTCTGTGTGGTGCTGTTGGTAGCTCCGAATTCATCGCTCACGGTGAGGGTCAAGTCCACGCCTCCCTTTGGCACCAGCGTCAGCATCTGTCCCGATGCGCTACCCATCGCCCATGACCAGGCATAGGTGAGGTCTTTTCCGTCAAGGTCACTTGATGCTTCCGCCGACAGAATCACTTCTTCACCGAACCAAACATCCGTTGAAAGGACTGCAAAAGCAGCGGTAGGGGGGAGATTCGCAATGACGAGGGTGTGTTCGGCTCGTTCACCCAAGGTTTCACCGTCCCAAGGGGTCGCGTGCAGTGTCCAGGTTTGACCGGGTGCCAATTTTTCGACGGGAACGACGCTTGAATTTTCAAGGCCAGCATCTCGAAAACCGTTTTTGTACCAGTTGGTCCACATTTCAACAGCATCTCCGTCTCCATCACTGGCAGATAATTGGGGCGCGAGTTCACTAAGTGATGTGACCTCATCAGGCCACTGCATCTCCACCGAAGGGGCCGCATTGAAGACGGTCACCCCTTCGCTTGTGCTGCTTACTTCTGATTCTCCATCGCTTACGGTAACAAGCACCGTCCACACATCTCCTTTGGTGAGGGCGGACGACGGAAGGCTTGCATCGGTAAAGGCGAGGTCTTCTTGTCCTTGATTGAACCATCGGGTCGATGTAATACTGACGGTATCGCCGTCCACATCTTCAAGTTC
>Ga0222715_10002001_pt1 | contig 18952 bp, 22 predicted proteins | sample C33_9DmetaG_FD_165056 | JGI IMG/M metagenome (GOLD analysis project Ga0222715, IMG submission 165056) | Estuarine water microbial communities from San Francisco Bay, California, United States - C33_9D | ecosystem: Environmental > Aquatic > Marine > Unclassified | place: USA: California... | reverse complement strand
CGGTCTAGTCGGCTCCGGCGCGAACTCGACGGGTCTTACGACCTATGAGATTGCGTCGAACAACACCAATCCCATCTATAACGGTGGTATTGTTGTTCCCACGTCCGCTGGCGTAATTGATTACGCCGGTGCGACAAGCGGGGGCACCACTCAGGCGCTTGGCGTTCTGATGGGTGTTGAGTACGTAGACTCGGTGACGAAGAAAACTACTTTCCTTAACTACTGGCCCGGTTCCGGCTCGGTTAGCGTTGACACGAACCATCCTGTCAAAGCTCTCGTTGCCGATGACCCGAATCAGTTGTTCAAGGTTGCGAGTGACGCCTCGCTTACGAACCGTGCCACTGCTGTGGCCGCGATTTTTGCAAACGCGTCTCTCGGCACTTCGGCTCGTGCCGGTTCAACGGATACTGGCCGGTCTTCGTCTGCGCTCAGTGTTAGCTCAATCAACACGACGGCTACCCTCCCGCTTCGTATCGTTGGCATCATGGATGATGCCGCCAATAGCGATTACACCGCGGCAGGTATCCCTCTGATTGTGCGCCTGAACGCTCATTTCAACGCTGGAACGCGACGGTTTGATTCCCAGACCACCGCGGATTCCACGGGCATTTAAGGAGGGCTGACTAATGGCTATTTCAAGAGCCCAACTGGCTAAAGAGCTTGAGCCCGGCCTTAATGCTCTTTTTGGTCTTGAGTACGACCGCTACGAAAACGAGCATTCGGAAATCTTTGAAGAAGAGTCTTCGGACCGTGCCTTTGAAGAAGAGGTGATGCTCGGCGGCTTCTCAACTGCTCCCGTGAAAAACGAAGGCGGTGCAATTTCGTTCGATGACGCGCAGGAAACCTATACTGCTCGTTACACGCACGAGACGATTGCTCTGGCCTTCTCGATCACGGAAGAGGCTATCGAAGACAACCTTTATGATCGGCTCGCAAGCCGCTACACGAAGGCTCTGGCTCGTTCGATGGCTCAGACCAAGCAGATCAAAGCTGCGGCTATCCTTAACAACGCTTTCGACACCACGTACGCGATTGGTGATGGCGCAGCCCTGTGCTCGTCCGCTCATCCGTCGCTGTCGGGCAACCAGCGTAACCAGCTTGCTGTTGCAGCGGACCTCAATGAGACGTCGCTGGAGCAGATGCTGATCGACATTGCTGGCCTGACCGACGAACGTGGCCTGAAGATTGCGGTCCGCGGACAGAAGCTCATCATTCCGAAAGAGCTTCAGTTTGTTGCGGAGCGTGTCATTAACAGCAACCTGCGTAGCGGGACGGCTGACAATGACACCAACGCAGTCCGCTCGATGGGCATGCTTCCGGAAGGTGCGGTGGTTAACCACTTCCTCACCGACACGGACGCGTTCTTCATCAAAACGGACGCGCCGAACGGCTTTAAATACTTTAACCGTTCGCCGCTGAAGACCGCCATGGAAGGCGACTTCGACACGGGTAACATGCGCTTCAAGGCGCGTGAGCGTTACTCGTTCGGTGTCTCCGACTGGCGTTGTGTCTTCGGAACCGCTGGTGCTGCGTAAGCAGTCGCTCATAGCGATTGAGAAGGACGGCCTTGTGCCGTCCTTCTTTTTTGCGTAATATATCGGAGTTACCTGACGGTCATTTAAACGACCGACCCTAGCCTCGACAGGAGACACACATGGCTAATACGACTTTTAACGGTCCCGTCCGTTCCGAAAACGGTTTCAAAGACATCACCAAGAACGCCTCGACGGGCGCGGTGACCACCAACATTTCTATTACGCATGACGGCACGAACAGTGTTGTGATCATCAGCGATCTCCCGACTTCCAACCCCTCTGTTGCAGGTCAGTTGTGGAGCAACAGCGGCGTCGTAACCGTCTCTGCTGGTTAATAGGGAGCCATCTTATGGCAAGTTCTGACGTAAAAGCATCGCGTTTGACGGGCACTGGGTCTGCTGGTGTGGGTCCTGCGCGTATCCGTCAGATACAGGTCCTGACCACTACAGGGACGCCTCGGTTGACAATTACTAATGGCAATGGCGGCGCAACCGTTCTTGATCTGGATTTTCTTGCATCTGACTCACACTCGGTCAACATCCCCGCGGACGGCATTAGGGTTAGCGATATATACGTCTCTAGCGCAACAGCCATAACCGCGTTGACCGTGTTTTATTGTTAATCCGTGGGAACGTGGACGGTGCCCGATTTTAACTCCCGGGGTGGTGTTATGTCGGGCACCTATCACGTTGTTGTTGAGGACTCGGATACTCCAGATATTTTTGTAAAATTTAGCGGCTTTTCCAGTCCTGAAGAAGCCTCGGATTTTATCTACTGGTTAAACGAAGTTCTCTCGGACTCCGAAGATAAGGTAATTCACTGATGGCTCGTGAAGTTAGCTCAATTACCCGCGTAGGCACTAGCGAACCGTTTGAGCTTCAGGTTTCTCGCGGGCAAATTTCGTATCACTCGGTTGTAAACATATTCGGAACCGCAACAGCTATAGGCACGGATTATCGAACCCCTTGGGAGCTTGCCAATACCAACGCTCTGCCTTTGATTAGCACAGCTGCTCAGTTAGATGTTGCCAGCAGCGATGCTGCTGATACGTCTCAAGTAGTTCAGTTGCAGGGGTTGGATGCTGATTATAATCAAATTACCGAGAACATTTCCTTAAACGGCACTTCGACAATAACCACGACTCAAAGCTTTAAGGCGATAAACGGCTTTGTAACGATATCCGGGAATTGTGCCGGAAATGTGACGGCAAAAATATCTAGTGTCGTCTACGCGCAAATAACCGCCGGAACGGGCCGGAACCAAGCCGCGATCTATACTGTTCCAGCAGGTTTCTGTTTTTACCTTGCTAGGATCGACGCTTTTTCTGCTACGGCTACAGGGGCGAGTAAGTTCGTTACCTTTAACAATAAAAACACCTTTAGCGACGGTCGCGTCTTTAATGTCGCAACGACCACGTTTGCTCAAAGGATGGACATTATGCGGATTCTTCCTTTTAAGGTTCCCGCAAAGACAACATTAGAGTTTCAAGCTAAGCTAAGTAGCTCTACGGCAGAGGTGGGTATCTTTGGAGAAGGATACCTTATTCAGGAGACGCCCTGATGCCCCGCGCAAAAGCTAAAATGCCTCCCCGGAATAAAAAGAACTTCCGTTCTACAAAATCCGGCGCAGGTATGACCAAGAAGGGTGTTGCCGCTTATCGAAAGCTAAATCCGGGATCAAAGTTAAAGACCGCAGTCACCGGTGAGGTAAAGAAAGGGTCTACGGCGGCTAAGCGCCGCAAAAGCTATTGCGCTAGGTCCGCGGGACAGATGAAGAAGTTCCCGGAAGCCGCCAAAAACCCGAACAGCCGCCTTCGGCAGGCCCGTAAACGGTGGAAATGTTAATGGATAAGGCTGTTTTAAGTGTTCTTCTTGCGGCTGTTCTAACTGCTCTTTTGAGCTTGCTCGGTTGGCAAGCGTCTACTTTAATAGACGTTGACAAGCGGACCGAGAGAACGGCTCTCAAGGTTGACGAAAATTATCGTATGATAAAACCCATGTGGGAACAGTTTATTCAATCTCGTAATGTTGTGAGTGTTGATGGCAAAAGTTCGGACAGGACCCAAACCCAGTAAACCCCAGCTCACTTACTTTCGTAAAGGTGGATCGGTTTCATCCAAGAGTCGGGGTAGTAAGATATGCCCGGCTGGTAAAGCTTGGGCAAAACGTACGTTTGACACGTACCCGTCAGCTTATGCAAACTTAGCGGCTTCGAAATACTGCAAGGACCCTAACTACGCGAAAGCCTCGAAGAAGAGAAAGAAGTCGTAATCATGGGAAAATTACAGGAGTGGGTTGATGAAAAGTGGGTCAGAATTGATAGCAGCGGTAATATCGCGGGCGAGTGCGGGACTTCAAAGAATAAAAAGAACCCTGACCGATGCTTACCAAGGGCTAAAGCAGCGTCTTTGTCGAAGTCTCAACGTGCCGCTACGGCTCGTAAGAAAAAGCAGGGAGGTTCTCGCGGCAGGACTGTTGTGGCTAATACAGAAGCTGCAAAAGTTACACGAGCGGCTGCGGGAGGAGTAGTTGTCGGAGCCCCCTACCGTAAGCTTAACAAGGGGTGTGGCGCTGTGATGTCGAACCGCCGTAAAAGAACGCTTTATACCTGACATGCTTGAGCAACAGATAAAACAAGAACTCAGGGCGTGGTCTAAGCATGCCCTAGAGAGTCCCTCCCCTTTCTTTAACAACCTGCCCGCATGTCCTTACGCTAAGAAGGCTTGGGAGGAGGATAAAGTGGGGTTTGTCTTCAAGACGGAGGACGACAACCTGTGCCTTTATCAGACAATCGCTGGCTTTGATGACCGCTTCGAGGTCATTATGGTGGTTGATCTATCTTATAAGAAAGACCCGGAAGACTTCGAGGATTTCATACACGACCTTAACGAAGCCATCTCAGAGGGTATCGTAGGCCAACAGGACGTTTGGGTTATGGGTTTTCATCCCGATGACGACACAGACGACTTGTTGGGCGACGGAACTTTTTCTCCTCTAGTAGATGAAAAGTATGCTATCATTTTTGTGCAGAGACTTAAATCGCTACACGAAAAGTCAAAAACCCTTAAAGCTATGGGGTATTACGACCGAAGCTTCGAAGTTTTTGAAAACACCGACCTCTATGCTCATAGAGAAGAATTGTACAGGAGACTGACAAATGGCGATGAAACCCCGTAAAGCAAAGAAGCCCGTCAAGAAGATGCGCGGTGGCATGGTTAAGAAGATGCGTGGCGGCGGCATGGTTAAGAAGATGCGTGGCGGCGGCATGGTTAAAAAAGGGAAGTGATTAAGTGGCGTTTTCTTCCAGCAAGAACTTCGAGCTTGATGTAAACGAGCATATCGAAGAAGCGTTTGAGCGCTGCGGGCTTGAGGCTCGCACGGGCTACGACCTTCGCACGGCGAAGCGGTCGCTGAACCTGCTTCTTGCTGAGTGGGCTAATCGCGGCATAAATCGTTGGACCATAAACCAGAAAACGGTGGCGCTGGCGAGTGGTGTTGCGGACTACCCGGTCGGTACAGTAACAATGACTGTTAACTCTACGACGGGTTTTCAGGATGGCGAATTGATAACAGGCGGCACGAGCGCCGCGACGGCGTATGTAACCAACGTCAATTCTGCTACGGTTCTCGCGATTACCGTGCCGGACGGTACCTTTGCGGCTAGTGAGACCATCACCGGAGGAACGTCGGGGTCTACTGCGACAGTGTCGTCTGCGGTATCTCTTGAGGACACGCAGGCATCTATTGATGTCCTCTCCGCGGTAATCCGTCAAAACTCTGGAAGTAGTAACCAGTCCGATTTGAACATCACGCGGATTGGCCGCGACGCGTACCTTAACCTTACGAACAAGCTTTCCACGGGTCGTCCGGTCCAGTTTTACGTAGACCGCCAGATTACGCCCGTTATTAAGTTGTGGCCGACGCCGGACGCTAGTTCTTCGTATGAGTTGGTTCTGGATAGGCTTGTTCGCATGGATGATGCGGACACCCAGACTAATACTGTTGAGGTTCCTTTTCGATTCTACCCTTGTGTTTCGGCGGGTCTTGCTTACTACCTGTCTATGAAATTTTCGCCGGAAAGAACAAACCTGCTGAAAGCCGTTTACGAAGAAGAAATACAACGCGCTATGCAGGAGGACCGCGACCGCTCCTCTCTCCAGATATCTCCCAGCTACAGCTACTATCGTACTTAATATGGCTAGATTTGCTTCAGGAAAGAACTCCTACGCGATATCGGACAGGTCCGGGTTTAGGTATCGTTACGTTGACATGCGTAAAGAGTGGACAGGCTCACTAGTAGGCAAGGACGAGTGGGAGCCCAAGCACCCGCAATTAGGGCCCTTTAAAGAAGTTGCTGACTCGCAAGCGCTTTACAACCCACGCCCAGACAGAGTAGAGCCTTTGGTCGTCTACGTGGGGGCGTCTTCGTTTCCGCAGGGGAAACCGGATATTAAGGCACAGGGCGTTGTTGGCCTTGTGGCGGTGGTGACAACATGAGTTTTACGTACGCGCAGCTAAAAACAGCTATCCAAGACTTTTCGGAAAACTCCGAAACAAGCTTCGTCAACAATCTCCCCGTATTCATTCGGGCGGCGGAGGAGCGCATCTTCAAGCTGGTTGATCTGGAGAACTTTCGAAAGAACGCCTCCGCGACGATGACAACCTCAAATAAATACCTTGCCGCACCACCAGACTTCTTGTCTGCGTTTTCCCTGTCGATTTCAAACGCAGGCTCTAGCGAGTTTCTGTTGATAAAGGACGTAAACTTCCTTCAGCAGTATTGGCCCGCTGCGAGTTCTACAGGAACGCCAAAGTTTTACGCTCTTTTTGACGATTCGAACTTCTTGATCGCCCCCACCCCAGATAGCGATTATAACGTCGAGCTACATTATTACTACCGCCCTGCTAGTCTGACGGACGGCTCCGAGAGCGGTACAACGTGGTTGAGTATCAATGCTCCGAACGCTCTTTTGTACGGTTCTCTGGTTGAGGGTTATATTTACATGAAGGGCGAGCAAGACGTCATGGGAGCATATGAGAAGCGCTTCCAAGAGTCGCTGATGCGCCTTAAAGATTTTGCGGAAGCCCGCGAGAACACGGATGCTTATCGTAAAGGTCTCCCTAGCCAGCCGAGGACCTGATGTTTGCCGCAAAGATAGATATTTCCCCGGACTATCGCGTGACGGTGCAGACGACTAAAAACCGCGGATTTACACCGGAGGAAGTCGCAAAACGGTGCGCGGAGAAGATCATCTCCGTCTCCATGGATGCGCCTCCTGTTATTAGAGAACAAGCGTTTGCTTACCGCGACAAACTAGAAAGCTTGTTGTCATTTTACATGCGGGAGGCTATAAAGAGTGATAGGACTACGGTCTTCAACGCTTTGAACGATGCAGGCCACCCCGAACTGGCTGAGTTGATAAGGAGACTCTGAGATGGCAATCTCACAGGCAATGTGTACGTCTTTCAAAAAAGAGCTGATGACCGCTACGCATGATTTTACCGCGAGCACTGGTAACACGTTCAAACTAGCGCTATATACAAGCTCCGCAACGCTGGACGCCTCGACCACCGCGTACTCGGCGACGAACGAGACTAGCGGTACCGGCTATAGCGCGGGAGGCGGTACGCTCACTAATGTCACGCCGACCACGAGCGGGACGACAGCACTTACAGACTTTGCAGACTTGACGTTCTCGTCCGCGACGATTACGGCAAACGGCGCGTTGATCTACAACGACACCGCAGCGGGTGATCCGTCTGTCGTTGTTCTTGCGTTTGGCGGCGATAAAACTTCAACCGCGGGTGACTTCACGATTCAGTTCCCGACTGCGGACGCCTCTAACGCGATCATCCGCATAGCTTAGTAGGTTTCTTCCCGTGGCGAATACCTCTCTAAACGGGTGGAGCCGCGGTTCGTGGAGCGAGGGGCCTTGGAATAGGCCTATTCCCGTTGTCCTGACGGGTCTGTCCGCGACATCTTCCGACGGAACCGTAACGACGTCCGGTGCGTCAGATGTGCCCCAAACCGGTCTTTCCGCAACAGGTGCGGTTGGAACCGTAGATGTACGGGTCATCTTCAATATCGACGTAACTGGGGTCAGCGCCACTGCTTCTGTTGGGACGGTAGAGGTCTTTGCTGTTGAAAACGTCGACGTCGCCGTAACGGGAGTATCTGCCACGGGGGCCGTGGGTACGGTAGAGGTCTTTGGTGTTGGGAACGTCGCCGTAACGGGAGTATCTGCCACGGGGGCCGTGGGTACGGCTACGGTATCTGCGGATGCAAGTGCCCCTGTATCTGGTTTGGAGGCTACGGCTTCTGTAGGAAGTGTCTCTCTTGTAACGGACGCTAACCTGTCCGTTACGGGTCTGGCGGCGACGGCGGCGGCGGGCACCGTAGCGGTATCCGCGGCGGCGAATGCTCCGGTATCCGGGTTGGAGGCTACGGCTTCTGTAGGAAGTGTCTCGCTTGTAACGAACAATTACCTGTCCGTTACGGGTCTGGCGGCGACGGCGGCGGCGGGCACCGTAGAGGCATCTGCGGATGCGGATGTCCCGGTATCTGGTTTGGGAGCTTCGGGTTCTGTAGGAAGTGTGGTTGTTACGGGAACCGCCGTCATTGTTCCGACAGGGGTACCGGCGACGGGGGCCGCTGGAAATGTTATTGTCTGGGGACAGATAATCCCGGACCAGTCCGCGTCTTGGGCAGGCATTGAACCGGATCAGTCCGCGGCTTGGTTGCCCATAGCGGCATAGAGGAGTTAAGAAATGGCACCGTCTTATACAACAAACAGCGGCATAGAAAAGCCCCTTGACGGCGAACAGACGGGGAGCTGGGGCGATACTGTCAACCTTAACATGGACATTATTGACCGGTCATTGACCGGCGTTGGTTCCATCACGCTGAGCGGGACGACCCACACTCTGACGACCACGGACGGAACGCTTACTGACGGTCAGTACCGTGTTCTTGTCCTTGGCGGAACGCCTTCCGGGACGAACACTATAACGGTGTCTCCGAACGACCAGACAAAGCTCTATTTTGTCGTCAACAACAGCGGTCAGGACGCGGTCTTTACGCAGGGGTCGGGAGGCAATGTTACTGTAGCTAACAACACTAATAAGATGATCTACGCCGACGGCGCGGGCGCGGGCGCGGCGGTAGTCGATTTTACGGACAGGTTTGCGGCATCTAACATCGACATCGACGGCGGCACCATCGACGCCACGGTGATCGGCGGGTCTAGTGCGGCTGCTGCGACTGTCACGAGCCTAACTACAACAGGCACCGTGAATGCAAACGATCTTGTTTCAGGAACGGCGGTTATTACGTCTTCAGCAAATAACCCGCTTACTGTCACAGCCAGTGACACTTCCGCTGCTGCTCAAACGGTTGCCTTGTTTACAACATCATCTGGGGGTGGTGCGTATCTTCAAGTTGATGATGGGTCTTTGGCAAACCCGACATGGCGTTTTTACACCTATGGAAGTGAAGATTTAAGCATTGGCGCTGGTAACGCGGCTGGCGTTACTTTTGACGGAAGTACCAATAACGCCACCTTCGCGGGTGAACTATGGATTAAAACAAACGCCTCTGACACTCTGCCTACGTTGGATGCGTCGACCCGTGCATACATCTCTGCCAATGCGACGACGACTGACAACGCGAATTTCAGCATTATTTCTGGCACGGCGGGGTATTCGCAAGTCTTCTTTGGGGATAGCGCAGACGAGAATGCTGGGGGCATTTGGTATTACAACGCTGACAATAGTATGAGTTTTAGGACCAATGCTAATTCTGCGTCTTTAGTGCTTGATAATAACCAGAACGCCCTCTTCGCGGCTGATGTTGGTATCGGTGGTGTGACCCCTGCTGGACAGCTTCACGTTTATGACGGCACGTCAGCCAATCAAGTAGTCATCATAGAAAGTTCTGCAAACACGGCCTACAGTGTTGTGCAATACCGTACAAATGCAGGCAATTGGGATATGGGTGTTGGTGGTTCTTCCACGGCGTCGCCTGACACTTGGTTTCTATATGACGGTGCCAATACCCTTTTCACTGTAGACGCCACATCAGCCACCTTCGCGGGTGATGTTAATTTATCAGCAGCTAGTGGCACTATTGATCTTGCAAATGCTGGTAATCGAGGCATTTATTATGATGGCACGTTAGTTAATGTGTTCTCTACGGTTGCTGGAGGAGATGTCCAATTAGATGCAACGGATCAAGTACGCTTTAAAACTGCCTCTACTGAACGTATGCGTATCGACAGCAGCGGTAATGTCGGCATTGGTACTTCGTCACCTTCCGCTAAATTAGACGTTAATGGCACCCTCTCGGCTGGCGCGACTACTATTAGCACTGGGTCAAGTGGGGCGATAGCTAACGCAAACGCTGATGAGTTGGTATTAGAGTCAAACGGAAACGCTGGTATTTCTATTTTGACGCCAAACACCAACACAGGAATTATCTATTTTGCTGATAGCGACTCTGAGCGTCAGGCCATCATCCAGTATGCTCACAGCACAGATGAAATGTCATTCTATACAAATGGCACCTCTGGCCTTGCCCTCACCATAGACAGCAGCCAGAATGTTGGCATAGGTATAGCAAGTCCTGCCGCTAAGTTGCAAGTAGAGAGTAGTATTAGTCATGCATCAACGCACTACTTAAATAGTGATGCACAACTTCTTTTACGAAACACTAGCGGCGATTCAACAGCAAGAACCGTTCTAAAATTAGTAAGTTCAAGTAGTGGAAACACATCTTCTATTGTCTATGGTAATGGTTCAAGCACATTTACAATTGATGATAGACAAAATGAACGTATGCGTATCGACTCCAGCGGCAATGTCGGTATTGGTACTAGTAGTCCTGCTTACGCTTTAGATGTTGCTGGCGACATAAGAACGTCATCTGGAGCTTTGCGTGTAGGCGCTACTGGCGGAGATACTATAGATATTTTCCAAGTGAGTGGTGGCGGTTATCTATCTCAACCCGGCTCTAGATGGTTAGGTTTTGGCACTAACAACACAGAGCGTATGCGTATCGACTCCAGCGGTAATGTTGGTATAGGTACTTCGTCACCTTCCGCTAAATTAGACGTTGCTGGCACCCTCTCGGCGAGTGGTGACGCGACAGTTTCGCGGAGTGCCGTTGGCGGCACGGTTGGTCTCACAATTCAAAACTCCGCAACGTCTGGTGCATCTGCTGCCCGGCTCCAACTTGACGTTAGTGATAGTTCGACGGCTGATCCTTACGTCTGGTGGTCTACCGATAGCACGAACGTGTATGCCGGTATTGACAATGACGATAGCGATAAATTCAAAATTGGTAACTCGTTCTCTACGCCGTTCGTTGCATTCGAGAAAACCACGAACAACGCCACCTTCACTGGCACCCAACATATCCTTTCGCAAGCAACTCCGTCTTACCCGCCTAGTGGCAAGGGGGTAGAAATCCTCTATGACGGGGCAGGTGATAAGGGCTTGATCCAGTCGTATGACCGCAGTGGTGCAGCCTTTAAGAACCTTCGTTTTAACGCTGCGGCCTATGAGTTTAATATAGGCAACGCCACCTTCGGGGGTAATATTGGTTTTAGCGGTTCTAATCCAAATATTCTGGGTAACGACGATGACGGTGTGCTTATTGTCAGCGGAGGTATTGCAACAAATGACGGCGCTAATCTTATCCTGTACGGCGGGGCACACGCCACACTAGCCAACGATATCCAACTACGCGCGGATGCTACGGAGGTATATCGTTATGATCATTCTGCAACGAAGCATGTATTTTCCGCAGCAGGGTCTGAGATAGCAACAATCACCAGCAGCGGCAACGTCGGTATTGGGACTAGCTCCCCTAGTTCTTATGATGCTTCCGCAAACAACCTTGTTGTTTATGAAAATGGAAATGCTGGAATTACCATTGCTTCAAATACAACCACAAGCGGAAGTATTTATTTTGCTGATGGAACAGCAGGAAGTGAACCATACCGTGGTGTAGTTCAGTACAATCACGCAAGTGATTATATGCGTTTTCTTACGCAAGCAATAGAACGTATGCGTATCACCAGCAGCGGCAGGGTCGGTATTGGTACAAGTTCGCCGGTGTATTTATTTGATACATATAATTCGTCAACGGGTACGGATTATATTGCTGGACGGTTTTATTCAGCAGCTGCTGAGTCTGGTGAATCACGCACATGGCTAAAGGTTGAAAAAGCGTCTAACTTTGGCGGCGCAATCGGCGGCTATCTCACTCAAGGCGTTGGTAGCGGTTTGTTATTAGGTACGCAGAATAGTTCAGCAACACCTACTGAACGTATGCGTATTACCTACACCGGTAATGTTGGGATTGGTACTACGTCACCCGCAGTAAGGCTTCATGTTTCAAGCGGTGCTTCGAACGAAGTTGCTCGTTTTGAAGGCACTAATACTCCTTACATATCTATCTACGACACTGGTGTTCGCCAAGCATATTGGATTGCCTCTACGAGTATTATTTTACGTACAGAAAACTCAAAAGATTTGGACATAGGCACGCTTAATCCAAATGCGTTTCTTTTCACAACTAATAATACCGAACGTATGCGCATCGACAGCAGCGGTAATGTCGGCATTGGTACTTCGTCACCTTCCGCTAAACTTACAGTTTCAGGCGGTAATGTTCGTTCCGATAATGGATATAATGTAGAATGGGGAACATCATCAGTTGCAGCTTGGAAAGGTTATAGCGGAGCATCAGGTTATCTTATTGGATATACCAATGGCTCAGAACGTCTGCGCATCGAAAGCGATGGCGGCGTCAAAGTCGTCAACGCTGCCTACAATCCGCCGACCACGGACAATGACCTCAGTTTTGATCAGTCGGCCACGAATAACTTTACCTGTACACCTACCGGCTCCGGCACGTTGACGTTTACCAATCACACGGCTGGTCAGAGCGGCAACATTCTGCTGGACAATAGCGGCGGACATGCGATCAGCTTGGCAGCAACGACCAAGGGTGATGCCAATCTAGCGACGACGATCTCGACGGCTGGCGTCTATTGGCTGAGTTATTACGACAATGGCACGAACGCCTATGTCACCACTAGCGCAGCGCTTGTCTGATTCTAACTTATCCCTAAAATAGGAGCAAACAAATGGCACTCACTTGGTCTATCGTACAGCTTGATTACGCTTTATCTCTCGACAACGAATCCGACGTGGTCAATAACTCTCACTGGCAGTGCATTGATTCTGATGATCAAGGCAATCAGGCACGAGTCTACGGCTCCGTGGGTATCCCGACTGACGACCTGTCGAACTTCACGCCCTATGCCGATATCACCGAGGCGCAGGCACTTCAGTGGACGAAGGACGCCCTCGGAACAGAAGAAGTAGCCTCTATTGAGGCGAACGTAGCTGCTCAGTTGCAGCTTGTCGAAAACCCTACGGAGGGAAGCGGCACTCCGTGGGCGTCTTAACCGCCGCATAGCATAGGAGCGAAAAATGGGAAAAAATGAAAAGACCCCCATTATAATTGACGACGTTGAGTACCAATACGAAGATATGACCGCAGAGCAGCAGACGATGGTCAACCACATTGCTGATTTGGATCGCAAAATCTCGTCGGCCCGGTTCAACCTAGACCAGTTGAGCATTGGCAAGGAAGCCTTCGTCAACATGTTGAAGGCTGCGCTCGCGCCAGAAGAAGGGGCTTAACTCTTTGCTAAAAGCAAAGTAAAATATAATCGGCTTTAGACTAGGGACTAACTTAGATGACCTCCACGTACACGGCTAATTCCGGCATCGAAAAGCCCGCGACCGGCGACCAGTCGGGTACGTGGGGGGATACCCTTAATATCAACATGGATATCGTAGACCGCGTCATGGGCGGCGTGGGGCCGATCACCCTCACGGGTACGACACACACTCTACTTACTGCTGACGGGGCGCTTAGTGAAGGCATGTACCGAGTTTTGGTGCTAGGAGGATCGCCTTCCGGCACGAACACTATTACGGTAAGCCCGAACGATCAGGACAAGATGTACCTTGTCTATAACAATTCGGGGCAGAGCGCCGTCTTCACGCAGGGGTCGGGAGGCAATGTCACGGTTGCCAACGGCGACGCAAAGATCATCTATTGCGACGGGGCCGGGGCCGGGGCCGCGGTCAGCGATTTCACGGCCAACCTTGCTATGTCGTCCGTTAACATCACGGGCGGAAGCATCACGGGCGTCAGCATCACCGGAATTACAGACCTAGCCGTAGCGGACGGCGGCACAGGGGCCAGCACCGCTGGGGGCGCTAGGTCCAACCTTGGCGCAGCCGCCAGCGGCGCTAACACCGATATTACTTCTCTAGGCGGCTTAACAACGGACATTGCAGTAGCTGACGGCGGCACTGGAGCTTCTACCGCCGCAGCCGCTCGCACGAACCTCGGCCTTGTGATCGGCACAGATGTGCAAGCGTATGACGCCAATAACGCGGTCACCGACGCGGCTCAGACGTTCACCGTTAGCCAGCGCGGCACGATCACCGTCGATAATGACTTGTCGCTGGATTTGTCAGTCACGAATAACTTCAAGTGTACCCCCACCGGCACTGGCACGCTGACGTTCACGAACCACACCGCCGGACAGTCGGGCAACATCCTGCTCGACAACAGCGGCGGTCACGCGATCAGCTTGGCGGCGACGACCAAGGGCGATGCTGACCTAGCCACAACGATCAGCACCGCTGGGGTATACTGGCTTTCGTATTACGACGACGGCACGGACGCCTATGTCGTCACAAGCGCGGTGTTTGCATAATGAGCATTATCCAAGGCACATCCAAGGCGGCTGGCGGTGGTTACACCATCGATCAGTCGATCCGGTTTAATGACGACGACTCGGCCTACCTTAGCCGGACACCAAGCAGTTCTGGCTCTGCTACAGACTGGACGCTATCAACATGGCTGAAACTAGGTAATTTAGGAACAGACAGAGTTATCTTGTCTGCAGGTACGGGTGGCAACCACGATTGGATACAATTTCAAAGCAACGGTACTTTACGAATTGTCCGATCTGGCTCTAGCATTTTGGTCAGCAATCAAGTTTTTCGTGATCCATCAGGTTGGGGAAATTTAGTTGTTGAAAGTGATCTTGACAACGCAATTGCTTCCGAAAAATTAAAAGTTTATTGGAATGGATCAGAAATTACTAGCTGGTCAACAGATAATCGGAGCAGTTATTCAAGTTGGGTTTATTTCAATCAAAATGTAATTCACAACATTGGCCGAAGATCAGGCAATAATGATCGTTATTTTGACGGCTACATGGCCGAAATCTATTTCATCGACGGTCAAGCATTAGGTCCGGACAGCTTTGGTGAATACAACGACGACGGCGTGTGGATACCCAAGGCATACACAGGCAGCTACGGAACCAACGGTTTCCACATCACAGGCGAGACAGCCAGTGATCTGGGTGAAGACTTCTCAGGCAACAACAATGACTTTACCAGCAGCGGACTAACCACCACAGACCAGATGCTGGATACGCCTAGTGATAACTATTGGACATTAACGCCTTTAGATAGCAACAGCACGTTAGCAAACGGTAATCTTCAAAATAAAGGCGGTAATAGCACTAATACCCATGCTCCTGCTTTTCCAACAACCGGTAAATGGTATGTTGAGATTGATTGTAATGATATTAACACCGGAACTGCTGGTGCACATTTCTTTGGTATCTGTGACGCATCGGTAAACTATAATCAGAGTTTTACCGATCACGCAGCAATCAGTGCAGGACAACAACGTGGCGGGCAGCTAAAGAAAAATAACTCTAATACTACAACAGGAACTGCCGTAAATGATGGAGACATTATTGCATTAGCTTTTGATGCTGATAATTTGACTTTGGATTTGTATGTTAATAACAGCCAATCAGGTAGTCAGATTACTGGACTAACAGATGTTCAGTATAAGTTGTGGATACAGGATGGTGCGTCACCTCCGGACATGCAGGTAAACTTTGGACAGACTGGAGGCTTTACCTACACCCCGCCAACAGGCTTCAAAGCCCTGTCCACCGCCAACCTAGACGACCCAATCATTGCCAATCCGGCAGTACACTTCAACACCGTGCTGTATGAAGGCAACGGCGGCGGACAACGTGTAGGTCAGTTCCAGCCTATTACTGAAACTTACACTGTGCCTAACAGTGTTATTTTTAATGACGATGACTCGGCGTATCTAACAAAAACCTTTGCCAGTGCCGGAAACCGCAAAACTTGGACATTTTCGACGTGGGTTAAGTTCGCCACTATAAAATCAGACAATACGCTATTCAGCAGTTGGATTAGTTCCGGTGCATCTGCTTATCAGTTGATTTACATTGACAGTGCCTTCAGGTTACGGATTGAAGACCAAAGCAGCAATAGAATAATAACGAATCAAGTTTTTAAAGACGCAAGTGCTTGGTATCATGTGGTAGCCAGAGTTGATACAACTGATGCTACTTCGTCAAATCGTTTTCAGCTTTGGATCAATGGGGAAAGAATCACATCCTTTTCCACTGAAGTACAGCCGCCTCTTAATTTTGAAGGTAATATAAACAAGGGCAGTCAGCCCCATTATCTCGGTCGAAATGGATATAGTCTTGCTATGCTTTATAGTGACCTATACCAAGCCGAGACGCACTTCATCGACGGCACAGCACTAGACGCATCTGACTTCGGTCAGCTAGACGCATCAACAAATAAATGGATTCCAAAGGCTTACTCTGGCAGCTACGGGACCAACGGCTTCTACCTTGACATGGAAACTGCACCGGGTACTGGCAGCGGCGCTGGTACTGACTCCTCTGGCAATGGCAATAACTGGACTGAGTCAGGTCTTGCTGCGGCGGATCAGGTAACTGACAGCCCGACTAATAATCAAAGTGTATTAGATGCAAATAGAATTGATGCTTATACTTTAAGTCAAGGTAACCTTTTTACAAATGCTGTAGGAGACGCAGCAGCAATAGGAACAATTGCTTTTGATCCGCAAGACGAAGAAGGTTTTTACTTTGAGGCAAAAGTTACAACTGCTGCGACGTATCCTAATGTTGGAATAAGAACATTAGCAGATATACCAACAGGCTCCGGCATGTCTGGTAATACTACGGGCAGATATGCTTATACTGGCAGCAATGGACAGTTTGATGCTGAAGGCACTGGAGTATCATATGGAGATGTATGGGCTGGAACTGCTAATAAGGTAATTGGGGTTTATATTAAGGCTGGAGAACTTTTTTTCAGTGTTGATGGAACAATACAAAATTCGGGAACACCCGCTATAACTGGTCTTACCGGACTGATGGTTCCAACTGTTTTCTATGATGCTGGTAGTGGTACACACGCCTCTTGGGAAATGAGATTTAATTCTTCAGATTGGTCAACAACTCCATCTGGATATAAATCCATAAGCACCGACAACCTCCCACTAAGCAATGGCGACCTATCTGCATTTGTCTGGATCAAGAACCGTGACGCCGCAGACAACCACATGCTCTTTGATGCAGTGCGTGGTGCAACAAAAGACCTGCATTCAAATGTTTATAATGCTGAAGTTACCAATCCAAACACACTAACTCGCTTCCTGAAAAATGGTTTTGAAGTTGGCAATGATGTAGAGGTAAACACCAGTGGTGAAAGCTACGTGGCATGGCAGTGGCTCAACGATAGCCTGACAACAAGCAGCAACACCGATGGCAGCATCACGTCTACGGTGTTAGCCAATACTACCAGTGGCTTTAGTGTTGTTGGTTACGTTGGCAACTCTACATCAGGAGCAACTGTAGGTCATGGCCTTGGTGCAGTTCCTAAGATGATGATCCTTAAAGATAGGGATGTTATAGAAAACTGGGTCATTTATCACGATGTTTTAGGCCCAACAAAATTCATGTACTTTACAACTGACGCCGCCTTTACGGTTAGTAACCGATGGAATAACACTGCTCCGACAAGTTCAGTTTTTACTTTAGGAAATGAAACTCAAGTTAATGCAACGGGACGAGACTACGTTGTATATTGCTTCGCAGAAGTAGAAGGCTTTTCCAAATTCGGCAGCTACACGGGCAATAGCTCAACAGATGGTCCTTTTGTGTACACAGGATTCAAACCTGCATTTATCATGACTAAGAGAACGGACAGCACAGGGGATTGGATGATGGTTGATTCCGAAAGGTCTCCATATAACTTAGTCGAAAATGCACTTTTCGCAAATTTGACCGACTTTGAAGACACCACTGGAGATAGAGTGGATATTCTGTCTAATGGCTTCAAACTCCGCACTACAGCCCAGCCAAATGTCGGTACACTGGTCTACATGGCCTTCGCCGAATCACCATTCAAAACAGCTACCGCCCGATAGGAGGCCCCCATGACGACTATATTTAAATGCTGCCACGGGCAAACCATTCGACCGGGCAAGGCGTGGACCGATCAGACCGGCGTCACGCATCCGGCATCGTGGCACACCTACAGCGCGGAGCGCAAAGCGCAGCTTGGCATCACCGAGATCGTGCAACAGCCGCATCCTGACAGCCGGTTGTACACTTGGTCATATAATGACGACGGCACGGTCAACAGCACGGCAAAGCCGCTGGACGACGTAAACGAGGTGGACGCAAACGGTGATCCGCTGCTGGACGACGATGGCGTTCAGGTGGTCACACCCGGCGTTAAGTCAACGCTGATCGCGGAGGTCAAGACGCAGCAGGGCGCACTGTTGGCGCAGACTGACTGGGCCGTGATCCGCAAGGCCGACACCAACATCGACGTACCTGCCGCGATCCAGCAGTGGCGCAACGAAATCAGGCTGGCCGCTGCGGCGATGGAAGACCAGATCACACAGGCCGCGACGACCGACGCCATCGCTGCGCTGTTCCTGACGTATACGGTCGCAGATGACGGGACGGCCACTAAGTCTGGTGTCTTGTTCGATTGGCCGGAACTCCAAGGTTAGGGCGTTTTCAATGCCGCTCAGTAAGCTTCAATTTAAACCGGGCATCAATACCGAGGTAACCCCCTATACCAATGAGGGCGGTTGGCTTGACTGCGATAAAGTCCGGTTTCGGTTCGGGTTTCCCGAAAAGTTGGGCGGTTGGACTAAATACGCTTCACAGACCTTTGCGGGGGTTTGCCGCTCCCTTCATGCGTGGGTCGCATCGGACAATTCTAAATACATGGGGGTGGGGACGCACCTGAAATTCTATATTGAAGAAGGCGGTTCTTACAACGACATCACACCTATCAGGCTAACGACCACCAATACCGCGACCTTTTCTGCGGTAAATGGGTCAACGACAATTACGGTTACAGACGCGGGTAACGGAGTAATCTTAGGCGATTCAGTGACGTTTAGCGGAGCTTCTGGATTAGGCGGAAATATAACCG
>Ga0222715_10001999_pt1 | contig 18959 bp, 27 predicted proteins | sample C33_9DmetaG_FD_165056 | JGI IMG/M metagenome (GOLD analysis project Ga0222715, IMG submission 165056) | Estuarine water microbial communities from San Francisco Bay, California, United States - C33_9D | ecosystem: Environmental > Aquatic > Marine > Unclassified | place: USA: California... | reverse complement strand
TAGCTTTGCGTATCTTTCGGCCTCAAGCGATAAAACACGCATTTTGTTGTATATCGTTTTGATCAATGCACGATCCGCACGCTTGATGCGGTTTGCGAATTGTTCGGGTGTCAGTTGCTTGCCCATGCTACACGCTCACAACAATTGGCGTGATTCCCGAAACGGTGCAAGTATTTCCTTGACCTCATCGGGCATATTTTTTGGGCTTATCGAAATGGTTGCGGCACGTTGTGTGATTGATTCCTTGCCTTGTGTTGCCTTGTTTCGGTGCAATTGTGATGCCCAAACACAAATCCCGTGCTCGAGATCGGCGGGCAAATAGCTATTCGCATAACCCGCTTGGCACACAACCTTTATTGCCCTATAACCCCGCTCAAATATGTCGGTTGCGGTTATCGGGTTGAGGATCACTTGCCCTTTGTATTGATCAAGCGTATATGTTGCACTATCGATCAAGGTGTCCGATCCATATTGGCGATCTATGTCGCTATGTATTGAGGTGATACTTTGCACCGGGCGCATTGGCAGCTGCAAAACTTGTGGGTTTGTGTTGGTTGGCCCATCAAGATAAAACGTGTATGCAGTTGAAAGCATACGGGGTGAGGCAAGTGTATCGGGCTTGCCCCATCCCATATAACGCGCGGTTGCGGCCTCAACGCGATCAAGTAATGCCTCAAGATCCGTGTTGGCGGTATCGCCGGTAATCTCGGGTAAATACTGTTTTAGCGTTGAAACCGTAACCATTGGCATTGATGCACCTATTAGGAAATGCTCATGTTGTAACCGTATGCAACGTTTTTGGTTGCATCAAGATCAAGGGTATCAAAAGAGGCGCGCATTGTGGCAACGATCTCACTTGCACCAACATCGATCTTGCGATCTGTTTCAACAAGGATACCTTTGCGCTCAAAGATGTACCATGATGGCGCATGTGCCATGAGCAAGCCGGTTTTATTGGTTGTAACATTATCATAAACGCCGCTTGCATTCATATCGGCACCGATGAAACGTGACATAATGATCGGCATACCCATAATTGCGGCAATTTGTCCGGTTTTAACGGTTGCCAATGGGCCAAAGGTATCAATGGTCTTTACCTCTGAAAGGCTCAAAAGGTTTGCCAATACCGCCTCAGGTGATGCGAACAAGACAACATCTTGAAGAGCAAGCTCGCCCATTTGCGCTTTCAAACCCAAAAGGGCAGCAAAGTTAAATGTGCTCAAGTCTGCACTTGATGAGCGATCAAATGCTTGTTTACGCATACCTTTGAACATACGGCGATGATCGGATCCACCGCCCAAAGATGGTGATGTACCCCAACGGCCGCGAATATTCCAATCGGCAATTGCATCTTGATGTGTGCCGGTTGTATCACCATTGATCAAGGCATCCTCAAGTGCATCGTTGAGATCGTTTATAATTTGACGCTGCAATGTAGGGATAACCGCGATCGCGCTATCTTCGGCCGCTGCATCATCAATAAGGAAGCGTGATGCAAGGCCGCTCATTGTAATAGATTTTTGTGATGTTGTCACGGTTGATGCGGTGTATGCGGTTGGGCTATCGCTTGTAACGGTGCCCTTGATGTATGGGCGGCCGCCCTTTGACATACGAGGCACAAGGATTGTATTGCGCTCAACGGCTTGCTTTTGAAGATTGTCGGCAACAACGCGGGGTAATTGGCTTGTTTCCTCAAGGTTTACATAAAGGTTTGCAGCGAATTGATCGGGGATCCATTCCGCACCAACGGTAGCACTATCATTGAAAGCCTTTTGGATCATTGGCTGCATAAAGCGGGGCGCTTTTTGTAGGTGCTTCCAAAGTGCAAGATCGCTTTTTGGTGTGTTTGGTGTGCTCATGATCATGCGTGCAAGTGTACGCTCTTTGTTGATCTTAATAAGGTCTGCATGCCATTGGTTTACGGGTTGATCGGTATCAAGTAAACCTTTTTCCTCAACACGTACGGTGCCACGACCGGCAATTTGTACATCTTTGTTTTGTGTAGACCAACGCACGCCGGCATCGGTAACAAAAGACTTTAATGCGTAATCGGGTGCATTCATGTGATCATCTTTGACCATTGGTTGTGTGGTTGCCTCTTGGATCAAGCGTTGTGCACGTTTGAGATCGTCAAGCTGCTTTTCAAACTGAGAAAATTTTTCAGTCGATGTCTTTTGGTGAGTTTTGATCCCCTCAAGGATCGCTTTTGCCTCATTTACAAGTGTTGTATCACTCATTTGTTTACTCCTTACTAGGATAAAAGAGCAGCCAAAAAGGCGCGCTCTTGTGGGGTTAAAAAGTCTTTTTGTTCTTTGTCCTTTTCGGGATCTTCCTCATCCATGTGCGCGCCTCTTTCCTCATCGGCGGGCATATCATCGGCGGGCATATCATCGGCGGGCACCTCATCGGCGGGCGGCATGCTATCTCTTGCATACGTGACAATTACAACATCATCACGCACATCAACATCAATAATGTGCTTGAGGTTTGATAGCTTAAAACAACGGTTGTGCATATCATATCCTTTGGCGGCAACGGCCTCACCATTTGCGGGTATTGTCACTATTGAGATCTCGAGCAATTCGGCCTTATCGAAATATTGGCCGGCTTGCCCGTGTGCGGGGTGTGACTTTTCAAGCATCGATCGCGGCGTTGCATCAATGGGGTTAAAGCCAACACTAACGGCATTGAGGAAACCCGCCTTTGTTTTGCGTGCAACCTCGCTTGCTTGCGGATCATCCATATCAAACTCAACATCAACAAGCAACTTGCCATCGACAACATCGACAACGCCCTTGCCAATAGGCAAAGAGTTTGCGTTGTGGTTTAGTAAGATCACGGGGTTTGCTTTGTATTTGTCAAGCTGCCAACCGGCTTGATTAATCACGTCACCATATCGATCCGCGCTCGATGTACTAGCCACAAAAGACACAAGATCGCCTTTTGTTGTGCCATCGCGTAAGATCTCACATACAAGGTTTTTGTATTGCATAAAACACCTCTCTTTGTGTATATACACGATCAATGCAACAAATGCAATTGCGGTGCAATACAACAAATATAACAATTACAAGAATTATAAGTATTTGTACGTACAAAAAAATAAAAATAATTCTTGACTATTGTTTTTTATCATTATAGTATATTGATATAACCAACAACAAAGGACAACGACAATGAAAGCAAATATCACACAAAAAGAAAAGCAAAACATGATCAATTTCATCAAAAACCTTGATCAAACCTCATTGCAAATTTTATGGACAACAATGACAAAAGGCGGCCAAAGTATTGCAGATATGGACAAAGAGATCTTGACTATATTTTTCACCAAACTCAAGATCAAAGCATAACAATCAACAACAACCCGCCCGCACAAGCGGGCATCACTTAAAAGGACAAAACAACATGCCAAAAGCAACCATCATAACAACAACAAGCAACAACAACACAACCTATCATTTGAGCGTGCAAGTTAACAATTACAAAAAAGGTCACGTTTACGGGTGCATGCGAACACTAGATCACGCAAATGAGATCCTTGCACGATACAATACCGATCCATCATTCAAGCAATACGTGATCAACTTTATAAACAAAGACCTTGAGCATCAAGCTGCTATCGAAAAAATCAAAGCAACCCCATACAACAACCTTAGTGCACAACAAAAACAAATTGCCGAATTACTCTAACAACAACCCGCCCGCACAAGCGGGCATCACTCAAAAGGACAATAACAATGAGCACTCTAATTTTTATCGCAACAGCCATTATCAAGCCCGCACTCATCGCAATTACAATTATCTCATGCGTTATCGCGGCTTATATCCTCACACGCACAACCAACAAAGGAAACAAAGCAATGAAGCAAAACATCACACCACGTCAAGCGCGCGCAATGATCAAAGCTATTGGCCGCCAAAAGACCGCGCAACTTTTGGCGGCAAAGGGTTTGACACTCAAAGACGTTGGTATTATGTAACAAGGGAATGCGCATTTCCTTGTTGCGTTTTCTGTGTTTGTTTTGGCCGCTGTCTTCGGATAGCGGTTTTTTTATTTGCGCTTGAAAAACAGATCGGTGCATGCCTCTTTTGCATCACCCTCGAGATCAACGCATGCGCTTTGTATGCTTTTGGTGTTGCTTATATTGGCGATCTCATTGCAATCGCTTTGCGATGTCTGTGCATCGATCCCCCGTTGTTGCATGCGACAAAACATTTCGCGACACAAGAGATCGCCTTGCTTTTGCTCAACGATGAAAGCCGGTGCACATATATCGGCAACAAGATCAAGATTGGTGAGCTGCTTTTGCACATCGGTTTGCCCTTTTGCGACCTCATCACCACCAACCGCAACAACAAGCGGATCTTTTGGCTTTGATGCAGCTTGTACACCAACGGTGCCACCGATACCCAACGCAAGACCAACAACGGCCGCCACAATGATCTCAACCATCTTGCTACCTCCTATCATTCAATACCCACAAGATACACTCAATAAACAAAACAAGGCAAATGATGCCAAATATAAGCCTTTCAACCGGTATGCCGTAAAAAAGCACCTTACTCACCAATTACGGGTATAAGCGTGCAACGACAATTTATATCCTCACTTGCGATACCAAATGAGGCGGGGCTTTCAGCCTTGTTGCCGGTTGATGGCACCGTAAATTCATCATTTACGCCAACGATCTGCCCATCAAGCTCAACATGCGTATCACGTACTAATTCATCACGCGATGATAACCACTCTTTGCGGATGTTTATACCCTCATTTGCGGCGGTGTTATACGCCTCATTTGTTGCCATGTTTACGGCTTTGGTGCTTTCGGTGCGGGCGATCAATCGGGCACGCTCACGGCCAAATATAGCACGTTGATCAAGGGCCTTTGCGATCTCTTCGACGCTATCACCATTGAGCAAACCTTGCTCGACTATCTTTTTAATCTTTTCGGCCGTTGTTTGGCTTATTTGGTAACTTGATAGATCATACGCACTAACCGCCGCCTCACGGCTGCCAAAAACAAGATCAAGCGGTCGCGGTTTACCCAAACGTGCATACACATCATCAAGTGCATCATTGCCCGTTAATGTCCATACGGATAACCATTGCCGGCCTAATTGTTTTTGCAAGATCTGCATTTCTTCGCTCATTGCCAACAATGATGACCAATCAAGCACCGCCTTTGTGACCTTTGCAGATCCATCTTTACGCACAACAACGTAATCACGCACACGCTCTTTGTATCGCTTCAATGCCTCACGCAAATACGGATATATGGCACGTTCTATTGCACTTTCGGCGGGCTTTTGTGCCTTTTGCACCCAACCAAACCAAAGATCCGATCTTTCCTTTTTGGCCATAAGCCTTGCTTTTTCTTGCTCAATAACGTCTTTCATGTACCTTTGACCGCGATCGCCTACAACGTACCACTTGATTTGCGCAACAACGCCCGCAAGCCTAAAATCACCCTCATGCCGTGCCGCCCATGCCTCACGCAAGCGGATCGCCATGTCTTCGGTGTCGGTTTGCGGGGTTTTATCATCACGCTCAACAATAGGCGTCAAGCGCCTAAATTGATCATTTCCCTCAATGTTGCCGCCTTCAGCCCATATTTGCGGCCAATTGTCTTGTATATCTTTTGCATAGTCTGCATCAAAGATCTTGTATTGGCTATTATCAAGCGACACCTCAAGATCATCGCCCTGTTTTGGAAAGTTTGATACATCGGTTGCACGCATGTTGCCCTTGTTTATGGCACGCAAAATCAACTCGAGCGCCCGCACGTTTTGGCCCTCCTCATCGCCGATGTCTTCGGCCGGTGTTTCGCGCTCATCAATAGGCACGATCGGTGCATCTTGCATGCCCTCATACACATACGCATCACCCGCATCCATGCCATTGAGAATATGCTTTGTGATGCGGTCAAGCTGCGCATCGCGTATATCTTGCAGCGCCTCAACGCCTGAATAATCGATCTCAACGCGCAAGTCTTTATCAAAGCGTTTGGCGATCTGTGTAAGCAAAAATGACAACCGCTTGCCCCGTTTGGTTTGCACTTCCCAGTAATTTTGCGCTTGTTGTCGCGATACGGCAAAGTTTGCACTATTATCGCCCAATACCGAGGGCGGCACACCAAACACCGCACTAATGGCCTGCCTTGTGTAATCACGCACCGCTTGAAATTCAAGATCTCGAGGTGTGACTTGTAAAGGCTCAATCTTTACTTGACCGCTCAAGACCATTGCGCCGCCCTCACTTGACATGCCCTTGTACGCATCAAGTATTGCTTTGCGTTGCTCATAATCCCAAATGTCAGCCTCATCGGCGGGCGATATAAGTATATCCGGCCGGCCTTTTTTTGCCGCATCGCTTGCCAACCGTTGTGCACTAATATCGGCGCTTATTTCCCTTTGCAGCGGTTGGATACCGCCAACGCCATACAAGGCATTTACACCCGCACCCCATGATGCACTTTGTGCATACACAACACGATCGATCGGGTATTCGACAACCGCACCGCTATCGGAAAACTCAAAACCTTTGATGCCGACAATGGGATCCGTTATTATTTTGGTTTGTTCGGGGTGCAATCTAAATAATGAGGTCGGCACATCGGTTGCACCGGCCAATAACACATAACAACCGCCCGATAACATGAGATCGACGATCAACTGCTCACGAAACGAAAAGCCATCTTTATATGTCGAAGGTTGATCCATGAGATCCAAAAAGGGATGCTCTTCGATGATCTCACTTGCCTCACCCCTACCGCGTATAAGTTTGACCGGCAACGCCGCAAGATCTTGCGATGCTCTTGATACAGCTGCATAGACGTAACCGTGTTGAGCAAATGCGGCCATTGATACGCCGGCGGGGTACGGGTTATTTGCACCTTGTGCCCGTGCCCAATCGGCACCATGCGCCGGCCTTTCTGGTTTGTCAACGGGTTTGGCAAATGCCTTTGTGATCGGGGCCATAAGGCGCGCCCAAAATGTCAACGGTTGTGCGGGTAGATCTTTGCTCATAAAACACCTCTCTTGCCAAATATAGCACGATAACAAAACAAATGCCCAAATACAACAAAACCCGCTCAAGGCGGGCATTGTATGCGAATTGTTATTGCTCTAAAAGATAGCTTGTACGGTAGGATTGTCGTTAGGAGTTGTGACGAGTAAGCTTGAGAGACTGCACGCAATGGCGATAGAGAGAATCATTTTGTTCAAAAGCGGCGTAGTAAGCGTCAATATCTTTACCGCATTCATGCCAAACATTTAATGAAGCGCTTGCACATCCCCACCATCTAAGAGCAGCGTATGCTTGGCTGCAATTTGTAAGATCGTAGCGCTTTTTAAATCTTCCGCGAAACGTTTGTTGTGTTCCTTCAATGGTGATCTCTTGAGCGCCAAAGACTCGTTGCGCGACTTTGGGTGCGACTATTACGGGCGCGACGTTAAAGTGCGCTGCTACCTGATCGCATGTTTCTGCCGACGCTAGCGATAGCAAGGCTTCTTTGTTTCCGCGTGCTGTTTTTAGGGTTTCGATGATTGTCGCTTTCATTGTTATTGTCCTTTGTTGTTGTACTGCATCATTGCCTTACATTATCAATATACTATATTGCTTTTCATGTGTCACTAATTATTTTTCATTATCTGCAATTTATTTTTCAAATACGCGATCTTATACGCTCAAAGGCCGATCTATAATCATCCTCATCATAATCAAATGCCATCTTGAGATCGTCTTTTGTGAGCGCTTGATCTTTTACGATGGCCAAAAACAGATCATCAACCTCATCGATCGTGCGGTTTTCCTGATATATGGCGATGAGGTTGCACAACCTTGATCTTGTATCCATGAGGGATATCTTGACTTGTATGAGCATGTCGGTTTGCTTTGATAGCTGCTTTATTGACTGCAATATATTGGCCTCAAGGCCTTGCGTATCTTTACTCATGATCATGCCCTCAAAATAATGATAGTTGTGCGTTTTCAAGTTTGTATTGCTCTTTTGCTGCTTCAATTCGCCCATCAATGATCGGCAAATACTCATCGGTCAATTCGATGCCGATAAAATCAAAACCCTCGAGCAAGGCGGCCGCACCGGTTGTGCCGCTACCCGTAAAAGGATCAAGAATTACCGATCTTTTTTGGCCGCCAACCAATCGACAACACCAACGCATGAGCTTGATCGGTTTTACGGTTGGGTGTATGTTTTTGATGCCTCCTTGCACCTCACCAACATCAACCCAAATAGGATCTTTGCATTGGCATGTACCGCTAACGTTAACTTGTTGCTTCCCACACTTTGCACATCTTTTCATGCCGTAAACTCTTGCAGTACGCCCCGCACCCGCTCGCGGATTATCCAAACCGGCCGATCCCTCTTTGCGATCGACAACATCGGCACCGCTCATGCTTTCCAAATGATCAAGGCCCTCCTCACGTTCGGATCGTGATGCTTTTGGGCATTGATAAAGGTTTGCGGGCCATCGGCCTTGATCATTGCTTTGCACAGATCTTTTTGTTGGGTTGTGATGCTCTCCTTTATACTTTTGGCCGCTTCCTTTCATGTACGATGCATATATATTCTCATCACTTTGATTGCTATAATCAAGCACCTCATTTGGCCCAACCCAACACGGATCACCATACGCATATCGACACGCATCTATATTGAGCGCACCGGTGCCATGTTTGAGCACGTTTTGTGCAATCGACAAACCTTTTTCAAGAGGCTTGCGCAACAACAATGCCGGCTCAACGGCGGGCTTGAGTGCCGTGCCAAAACCCGCCCATTTTTGCGCGTCTTCGGTTGCGGGTTTTGTGATTGGTATACCTACAAAACCACTATCAACCAATTTTTTTTTCATGTTTTGAACTTGTGAAAATGTTGTTTCAGTACAATCAGTATTACGGCCTAATCTCTTTGCTCTTTCCTCATCATAACCAACAACCTCACGAACCGCCCCCGCCTCACGATCGATCGCTTTGCTTATATCGTGCGACTTTGGAAAGCCACTAAAATAACACCAATGGATCATATCACGGATCACAAACCCGCCTTGTTGTGCGGCCATACCCAAAGCACAAACGGTGCGTGTTGAGCTAAATGCAATCATGTGCCCGCCGTGTTTCAGCACCCGCAAACACTCAGCAAAGAAGTTGTGACAAGGTACGGCCGCATCCCACTCTTTACCCATAAAGCCTGACAGCTTGCGCCCCTCTTCGATGTCCGCCCATGTTCGTGCAATACCATCGGGTGACATGCCATAGGGCGGATCGGTTACTATTGCGTCAATACTGCAATCGGGCAACGTCTTGAGCAATTGCATGCAATCGCCATGTAATATTTTTGTGTTGGGTATATCATCCCAATGATCGTGTGCATCATTCATGTTGTTTTGTCCTTTTGTTGCCACAAGCTCAATTGTGCGCATTGTTTGTTGTTGTTTTTTGTTTTTATCGGTGCATTTATTGTGCCCGTGTATTCAGTTGCGCGTATTTTTTCAACGTGTATCACCATGCGCCACAAACGGCCTAAATCAATAACATCATAAAAACAAACCTTACGCCAATGGCACAAGCCATATTGCGCGATCTTCTCTTGTATTTGTTCTAATGTTGGGTTTTGCGCACCATAATAGCAATACAAGTGCGTTTGCGTTATGCCGTTGAGTATATTTATATGCGGCTTTGGGAATGTTAAAAAAAGCAAGCCGTTGTCAATGAGCAAAAACACATCGGGAAAAAACCGCGATGGAAAGCCATAGGGATCAAGATCCACAACATCATATATTTTGCCCTTTGATATAAGCTCATGAAATACGCGAAAACTATCGCCCGTTTGTAATTTTTTATCGTACCTCTCAAGATCGCCGTGCTCTTCATACAATGCGGACAAATTACCTTGTCCACAAAAAAGCTCTAAAATCTTGAGGTTGTGCTTGTTGTCAAGATATTGCCGTATTTGTTGCATCTTCTCTTTTGGATGATGCGCATCATCATTGTTGTTTTTTTGGCGTTGCCGCACAATGTCGTGCCTAATCGCTCGATATGTTTTCATGTTATTTGTCTCTATGCTTGCGATAACGATACAAAAACGAGATCTCATATCTCAGGGCATCAAGGCCATGATCGTGTTGCTTATCGGGTTTGTCGGCACCCTTTGTGCCCGCCCATTTGTATTTCCTGAATTCCTTGATCAACTCTTTGCAGCTATCGAACACAATAAGCGCCGGCCGGCCCTCAACATTGAGCTTGAGGCGGTCTTTTACCTGGTTAATTGTCTCCATTACCCCGATGTGTTTTGGTGCGGGTTTTGTGTGCAAGCCTAACTCACGTGCAAGCAATAAACGACCATCTTTGCTCTCAGGATCCGCAACAACCCACCGAAGATCAGGATCTCTTGCACCCAATGCCAACAACATGCGCCCGTTTTCAAGCGTTGTTTTTTCGGTCTTGTAATACTCGCGGTATACATACAGGCAATCATTATCCTCATCATGTGCGATCCACAATGCCGCAAACGGGTTGCGCACGCCAAAGTCAATGCAAAGATCACGAGGCCAATGCACGGGTATATCAAACGCCTTGCACGTATGCACCGCCCGATCAAACTCCGGATACACAAGACCACTTTGCGATGTAAACAAGCCAAACAAACGCGCATCTTGTGAAGCCTTGCTCAAGTGTGCAACCGCCCGCCGCAGCTTATTGCTTGATATGTACGGGTTATCAAGCCCTGACATTGCATAACGATCAAACCCTTTGGGTTGTTGGTCCACAAAAAAATCATACAAAAATGATAACCCCTTGAGCGGTGTTGCGGTGATCAAGATCTTGCCTTTGGTGTCGACCGTTCGAAGCATACACTCCTCAAAAACGTCGTGCGTTGGCTCCTCATCCATCCACACAAATTTAACCGATGCACCCTGAAACTTTTCCCGACCGGCATCAACTGATAACGACACAATGCGGCCGCCGTTTGGCAATACAAGTGCGGCGCGATCTTGTGCTTTCCACCTCACATATTTTGTGCCCTGCGGTGCGTATTGCTCAAGCTTTGGCCGGCCGTACTCGAGCGCATCGCCATAAGACAAAGCAGCATACCAAACCGTTTGCGGCTTACGTTGTATCAAATTGAGCGGCAAATCATTGAGGCGCAACCATTCTTGCACCCACCATTGATCCCGCCCCGCTGCAATGGCGATCGCAAGCTGCGCACCGAATTGTGTTTTGCCCGCACGGTTACCACCGGTACACAAAAATGCATCATCGGTGCCACCAAAACGCAGGGCGGCCTCACGTTGCGATGTGCGCGCCTCTTCGAGCTGGCATGTATCACAACGATACACGCCCAAACCAATCATGCGCATTTGTTGCCCACACCCGCGCGGGCGCTCACTGTCTTTGCCGTGACCATCCCAACGATGGCAAAACGGCACCCACAAACGCGACAATGCCAACGGATATGCGCGGTATATATCGATCAATTTGTTGCGTGCACGTTGTATGCTCATTTATTTACCCAAAACCCGCAAAAGATTATTATACACGGCATCTTTATCAACGCCGGCATAGTCTGCAAAATACCGTGCAATAGGGTACAAAAGACCCTCACTTGCTTGATACCCATACAACCATTTTTGCGCGGTGCGTTTTTGCACACCACATGCCGCCGCAAAGCTATCGACACCAAACCGATCGCCACAAAGTGCGATATACTCGCACAAGATCGCCTTGAAATCATCGTTTTTGTTATTGGTTGCCTTGCGATGAGCACGCGCCGATCTTTGATACGTATTGACCAAAAGATCGGCATTAAAAGAGCGCCTCATTGTACCGCACCAAAAGATGCGCTCTTGTATGCCTCTTGTATCGTTGCCACAAGCGGCGCATGATACATTGTGATGTGCTCAAGATATACCGTTTCGCATGGTTTGCCGGCCTGTTTGATGGTCACTTGTATTGGCATGGCTCTTGTTGCGGTCAATGTTAAAAAGGCGATCTCATTATCGGCATGCACAAGCGCAACCGGATCACCAACGCCATAATCAGACAAAACACGCGTAAGGGCGGCACGGTGTTTTGTTGGTGCACCCTCATACCGCTCATTTATATCACGCATCAATTTGATGTGTTGCAGCCTTTCCAAAAGGCGATCGATCTCTTGTGTCTCGAGCGCTTCAAAGTTTGGATCAAATAGACTTTGTTGCACCGGTATACCCTCAAGCGCTTGCATTTGTGCGCGGTCAATAGTTTGATCCCCGTTTATTTTTGCGGTTGCGTATTGCGGGCGAATCTTTACAGGCACATCAAGATCGCGATACCAAACAACAATGCGCACGCGTTTTGGCAACCCCTTGAGCTTGTCGCAACTATCAAATACATGATAACGCCTATCTGCAAAACCGATCTTGCCCTCAAGTGCAAGGTTGTATGCTGCGCCCCAAATAGATCCGGATCTTTTAGGGTTTTGATCTGCAATGGTTGCCAATGATACCGGCTTGCTTTTGTTTTGCATCAAATATGCCAATATATGTGCCTCATGTGCGGGCGATGGCTTTGCGCGGTCTAATAGATCCTTTTTTATTTTATCATTCATCATGGTTGTTTTATCCTTTTGGTTTGTTGGTTGTTGGTTGGTTAGTCCTCATCAAGATCGATGGTTGGCCCATCGATCAAGGGTTGTATTTCATTTTTGTATTCGGTCACAAGCTGCTTTATATCGACACCATCGGCATCAATGTTGATTTGTATCGGCGGCGGGCCATCTTTTGTATATCCATGACAACGTTCGAGCAACCATGCGGCCGCTTGCCATTGGTTGGCACTTGCATTGCGTATAACCTCAAGCAACGCATGAGATCCTTTTGTGCGTGCTTGCTCAAAACGGCGCAAAAAACTTTGATATGGTTGTTGCCCCTCGCGCCCTAAGTCGATCCATCGGTATAGCGTACTAGGATCAATGCCGGCATAATATGCGCATTGTTCGCGTGTGTGACCGTGTGCCGATGCCTCAATCAAACGTGCCACAATTTGATCGTTGAGTATTTTACTTGGTGCGCCCATCACACGCCCCGCTTTATCGCATCATCGCACAACCGGCGTATCATTTCGCCCGCCGTTATGTTGCGCTTTGCTGCCTCTTTGCGTATTGCCTTGAGCATATCTTCGGGAAATACAACACTCAAAACGGGTGATCTTGATCGCCCTTTGTACGCATCACCACCGGCATTGAGTATGTTATCGTTCTCTTTCATTGTTCACCTCTTTTTGTTGTCTTTTGCGCTCTTGATGTTGCACCCAATCCTCAAGCGCCTCAAGATGCTTGCATGAGGTTTGCCAACGCAAATAACCACGACAATTACAGATCCGGCCAAATGTGCCATCCTTTTTGCGGATCAAACTTGTATGATAATTTGGGTTGTGCACCCATTGTGTTGCGTATTGTTCGGGCAAGCGATCCGGTGCAAAATAACGCACATTGCACATGGTAAGAGGCGCGCTCATGCCTCACCACCAAACAAGCGCGCCATTTCCTCATAATCATCATCACTTAGCGGTATCGATTCATACATCTCAATAGGTGCATTGATGATGTTTGTAATAACTGCGCCCTTTTCAACGTAATCGATCAAAATCGCGACTAATTCGGCCTCATTGTTTACTTTTACGCTATCAACAAAATGCAGCCCGTTGGCTTGTATGAGGTGTATATGGTACCAATCGCATTTGTATGTCATTGTTGTTGTCCTTTGTTTGTTGTTGTCTAATCATTATAATATATTCTAATGCATAAGCAACAAAAAACAAAAAATGATCGTGCGGGTAAGGACAAAACAACAACGACAACCCGCACGATCAAAGCCATTGTATCAAGGTGCGGTATAATCTGCAATACACCGCTTGATGTAACGCTCGACAACCTGATCAACGCTCATATTGTGGCGTTTGGCGATGTCCTCAAGGCGTTTGTATTGCTCATCATTCAAGACAATGCGCACCCTTGTTTGGTCGTTCCCGTGCTTATATTCATACTTTTTTGGCATTGATCAACTCCTCAACTATTTTTTGTATACTCATTGGATCCGCTTTTCTCAGTGTTTCGGTTATACCGGAAACGCGCTCTTTTTCCCTTTGCTCGATAAGCTCTTCGGTTGGCTTGATGTCGTTTATATACACGTTTGCATGCGTATGCCCACACAACGGCACCGACAACCGGCAACGTGCCATGCCGCCGCTTATATCCTCAACATAACCCAACGCCGGTGCCCGCATAAAGGGCACATTAAAAATTACTTTATCGTTTATTTTGTACATTGCTTCTCTCCTTGTTTTGTTTGTTATTGGTATTTTGCACACATAATAAGCGCATTAAAATCACTCAATGCCGCATCGGTTTGTGCTTCTTGCATAATCGCAGCTGTACAAGCACCGCTCTTGTACCATGTGATCACCGCATCGGCACAAGCCGCATAATCATCAAGCGCCCTAAATTTTGCCCAAAGCGCGTGCGCATCGCTTTGTTTTGCCATCATCTTTGCGTTTGCCTTGTCGCTTGCCTCATCGGCCGCCCGCGCCGCCGCTTCGATTTGCTCGAGTACCTCACTCGACACATTTATATCACTATGCCGCATCTTTTGTTGATCTTGACGGCTTACGGGTTTGTCACTCTCTTTTGATACCCAACGCTCACGCACTTTAATGTGCCATGTTGTGCCCATATACATGCCATTTGCATTTTGCTCGACAATGTAGCTATCAAGTTTTTTCACGGCTTTGCGTACCTGATTCAAGCTCATGCCCTCTTTTATGCGATCAAAATCAGCTTGTACATCGGCACTTGCCCAACCTTGTTGCATTGCATGTTTTGCCCATAACTCACCCAACCAAAGATCCCGATAATCAATTTCTTTACTGCTAAAAGTATCCCCTGTACTAATCTTCTTAATTGGATCTATTTCTTGTATCTTTTTCTTAGATCTACTTAGGGGATCATTTTCGATCCCCTCAAGGATCATTTTTGACCCCCCAATGGATCGTTTTTGATCCTTTTGTGGATCATTTTTGATCCCCATAGGCTTAGATATGATCCCGTTTTGGTCTATTTTTGATCCCCCTATTTCCCAAACATTTGTGCTTGTGCGGCGGGCGGCCTTGAGGTTGATCGCGCCGGCCTCTTTGAGCTCTTTGAGGGCACGTTTGATGCTACCAATAGACAAACCCGTATCATCTGCAAGCGTTGCCTTTGATGGGTATGCCTCACCGTTTGCACCGGCATAAAAACGCATATGTATAAGCACCATTATTGCCGCTTTGCTCAATTGATTAAACAAGATTGCATCTTGTTTTGTGACCTTGATAAATTGCTCATTTGACATTTTTTGTCCTTTTGTTGTGTTGTTGTTTGTCTGTATCAATATAACATAATGTTACAAGATATGATAATAAAAAAGGACAAAAACAATGTTTATCGTACTAGACACCGAAACAACCGGATTATATCCAAACCGCCATGAAATGATCTCTTTTGCGGGGATCAAACTTGATGCCAACCTCAATGAGATCGATCGGCTGCATATCCGCATCAAACCGCAAAACATACAAGGTGCCGATCCCAAAGCTCTTGAGGTCAACGGATACACACACAATGATTGGCGCGATGCGGTTGATCCAAAAGAAGCGGCATATATCATCGCAAAGTTTATGCGTGATTGCATACCGGTTGCACACAATTGGCCCTTTGATCGCGGTTTTATATTGTCGCATTTGTCAAGATATGCACCCGATCAAAAGATTTTGCGGCGGGGTATTGACACGGTATCATTGGCAAGCGCGGCATTGATGCCACATGGATATAAAAGCATGAGTATGGAAATGATCGCGGCTGCATTTGGTTGGCCAAAACAAACGCACGAGGCGCTTGATGATACGCTCATGTGTGTACAGCTCTTTCGGTTATTGTATCCTTTTGGCATACGTGCAACGATCAAGGTGCATATTCTGTTGTATCGTGCTAAGATCGATCTATATCTCAACCCATTGAGCAACAAAAATGCCAAACTTTGACCAAATGCGCAATACAACGGGCGTAACGGGTATTACAGTAAATTACGATACCGCAAAGGCCCTTGCACTAAATTACACAAAATACGGCACGTCACAAATTAACATCATGGCATCAATGGTTGAGATCCAATTATCGAACATATCGGGCGCAAATAAATTGTACGCGTGCGTATCTCGAGATCCAAACGGCGATCAACTTGTAATGACCGAAACAAGATCCGATGTGCAAACCGGCCTCACGACAAACACAAAAGGTGCGGCATTATATAGGCTTGATGTAATTATTAGGGATCTGCAAGATAAAGTGCTATATTTACACGTAAGGACAAACGCGGGCACTTGTGATGTTTCCGAAGCATCACTAACATACGAATACTAATTTTTATTGCTTTGGGGTTTGTCCTTATGCCAATCGCAAACGTGTACAATGATGAGGGCGGCACCGGTGTTGAGGTCGGCGCAGCTACCGCACAACAATTGCAGATCGATGATTTTACATCATTGTGCAACGGATCAAACACACAATTTACAACAACAAAAGACGTGACCGATGGATCGCTTAATGTGTATCTCAATGGGCTAAAACAAAGGGCAAGCGCGATCTCTATTATTGATGATCGCAATTTTGAGTTTTCAAACCCACCGCTATCAGGCGATACGCTTGAGGCGGTATACAACACCACAACGGAGTAACACACCCCATGACAATACAAATAAGAGGCGGACAAATCAAGTCTGCATCCATCACCTCAACACAACTATCAACCGGCATTATTGATAACTCAAACCTTTTGGGATCCGGTGTTGTTTCAACCGCTGCACTTGCAGCCGCTTGCGTAACAAGTGCAAAAATTGCATCGGGCGCGATCGATTCAAGTGCATATCTTGCCAACGGTGTTGTAACCGCTGCAAAGATCGACTTGAGCGGATCTTTTGATTATACAAGCGGCACCGTAAGTGTTGCGACACCAACAAGCGATGCACACGCCGCAACAAAGGCATACGTTGATGCAAGCGCGCAAGGTGTACATTGGAAAGATTCTTGCATTGCTGCCTCAACCGCAAACGTTGACATCACAAGCGCACCATCATCGATCGATGGCGTTACGCTTTCCACCGATGATCGCGTACTCCTCAAAGATCAAACAACTGCATCACAAAACGGTATCTATCAGTTTGCCGGCGCGGGATCCGCAATGTCACGCACAAGCGATGCCGACACCGCCGCAAAGCTCGAGGGTGCGGCCGTATTCGTGCGACAAGGTGCCACACATGCCGATCAAGGTTTTATTGTTGTGACCGATGATATTAACCTGGGCGTTACAAGTATATCTATTTCCCAATTTACCGGCCTTGCATCAATAAGCGCGGGCGATGGTTTGATCAAAAATGGATCAACCTTGAGCGTTGATCTATCCGCAACAAGCGGCTTGCAATTTACAACCGGTGAGCTTGAGGTAAAAGCCGGCAACGGTATTGAGCTGCAAGCGGCCGGCGTACAAGTCAAGCTTGATGGATCTACATTGTCAGTTGGTGCAAGCGGCCTCAAGGTTGGCACTATTACATCAAGTGAATTGGGTGCATCTTCCGTAACATCGAACGCCATTGCCGATGGATCTATTGATTCAAGTGCATACTTTGCGGCCGGTGTCGTTGACTCAAACGCGTTGGCATCCTCATCGGTTAGCGCTGCAAAACTTGCATCAGGTGCCGTCACAAATGCCAAAATCGGTGCACAAGCCGTTGATGAGTACAAACTTGCCACAAGCGTTGCCGGTGATGGTTTGAGCGGTGGAAATGGTGCCGCATTGAGCGTTGCCGTTGACAACTCAAGCATTGTGCTCAATAGCGGAAATGTTACACTCGGTACCGTGTCAAATAGCAACATGGGCAGCAATTCGGTCAACACAAGTCAATTGGTTGACGATTCCGTAACCGCCGCAAAAATCGGTGCCGCATTTTATCAAGAGGGTTTTGTTATTTCCGGATCATCCACATCGGGACTTGATCTTGCACGCTCACTTGATAGCGGCTTTTTCAATAGCGTTATCGTATTCAAAAATGGTCTTGCGATCCTCAATATGTCCGCTTTGGGCGATACACCCGCCGATGCCGATGAGTTTACAATTGCCAACAACGGTGCGGGATCCGTTGGCCGCCTCACATTTGGTGCAAACCTTACAAATGGCGATAACATCGTTGTTGTTTACTTTACATAGTGCCCGCAAACAAAAATAACTCTTCTATTTTTGTGCCCGCATCTCAGCGGGCTTTTTTACGCATTAAAAAGCCCGCTGAGATGCGGGCTTTGTTTGTGCGGGCGGGTTGTTGCCTACAAGAATTGTCCGTCAAATTTGCATGATGTTGATCCGACATAGTCAGCCATAATATCAAGAATGTACAGCATTTTGTTATCAAAATCGCCGTTTTCAAGCTGCTCATTTGTGTATGGTATACGCAAAACCATGTCGCAATTCATGTCATCATCATAAAAAGATACAATCTTTTTGCCATCGTATTTTTTGAGGCCCGCTTTTCTATTGATCAATGCTTTAAAGTTTTCTATATCCCATTTTGGGATCACGTTGTTTCTTTGGATTGTTACGCTTTGTGTTGTCATTGTTTTGTCCTTTGTTTTTTTTGTCTTGTACTGCATCATTGCCTTACATCTATAACAATATACTATATTGCTTTGGTAGTCAATAATTTTTTTATCTTTTTGTAATTATTCGTGAATTAGCCCCCGTTTGCTAATTCCTTTTTGAGCTGCTCTTTGACGCGGATCTCTTGTATTTGGTCTTTCAGAGGCTCCAAAATCGCAAATATTTTTTTTTGAACGCGCTCGAGCGAATCAATGCGGTTACTAAACCCCTCAACAAGATGC
>Ga0222715_10001998_pt1 | contig 18959 bp, 22 predicted proteins | sample C33_9DmetaG_FD_165056 | JGI IMG/M metagenome (GOLD analysis project Ga0222715, IMG submission 165056) | Estuarine water microbial communities from San Francisco Bay, California, United States - C33_9D | ecosystem: Environmental > Aquatic > Marine > Unclassified | place: USA: California... | reverse complement strand
GAAAAGATGTACGTGATAATCACTCGTGATCAGTGTAACTTTTGTGATGATGCCAAAGCCTTGTTAAAAGGGAATGGATTACCATATATAGAATACAACATACAATCTAAAAGTAGCAGTTGGTTGTTGTATCTACTTAAGAGGTCTAGCATAACAACTGTTCCTCAAATCTTTAACCCGAAAGGTACTCATGTAGGTGGGTACACAGAATTAAAGGAATATCTTAATGATTGAAATCACCGTAACTGACGAAATGTTGATAGCAGCAAGAAAGAAAGCAAAGGAGTTAGGCTCTCTAGGCAGAAGTATAACCCGTGGGCAAGGAAACTTAGCAGGTTTTATAGGTGAACACATTGCTCAAAAAATCTTAGGTGGGGATTTTGCAAACGAAGAAAAGAATGTAGATTATGATCTTATTGTGGACGGTAAAAAGGTTGATGTAAAAACTAAGCGTACAGGGTATGTACCTAAGTTAAACTACGACTGTTCTATAGGTACTTACTACAAGCAAAAGTGTGACTATTATGCATTTGTACGTGTTCACAATGACATGACACATGGTTGGTTCTTAGGCTGGTACCCTTCTGATAAATATTATGAGGATAGCACTCATTATAAAAAGGGAGATAAAGACCCTTCTAATAACTTTGTGTTTAAAGCAGATGCTTACAACTTACCGATTTCTTCTTTAATGATGCCATGATGGATGATTTTCCCGAAAAGCCAAAACGATCCCGACGAAAAACAACATATAAAGGAGCAGCTCAGAAGAAAACATCTGGGTTGTTACCTAAAACAACAAAACAGAAGGAATTGTTAAATGCACTTAGGGAATATCAGCAGGTCTTTATTCTTGGCCCTGCAGGTACTGGGAAAACATATGTTACTGCGACTTATGCTGCCGACCTCTACACGACGAAAGAGATTGATAAAATCGTTATCACAAGACCTCACGTTGCCGTAGGTAAAGAGTTAGGTTTTCTTAAGGGTGATCTACAGGAAAAGACCATGCCTTGGGCATTACCTGTATTAGACGTATTGGAGAAACACTTAGGTAAGGGGACAGTGGAAACTGGCATAAAGAATGGAAACATTGAAATGGCACCTCTTGCACTTATGCGTGGGCGTAGCTTCGATAATGCCTTTATAATTGTTGATGAAACACAGAATATAACTACGCATGAACTTAAGATGCTCTTGACAAGGGTAGGTGAAGACACCACTATAGTACTTAATGGTGATATACAACAGTCAGACCTAAAGGAAGCTGATGGCCTGTCTAAAGTTATTCACCTAGCAAAGAAGCATATGTTGCCTGTACCAATCATAGAGTTTGGTGTAGACGACATTATACGATCCGACATCTGCGCACAGTGGGTGAAAGTCTTTATGAAGGAGAACCTATGAATGAGTGGAGTGAAGCACCAATGATAACACCAATGTCTCTAGAGGAACGACAACGATCCAAGGAACGTGATAACGTAAACAACCCTGCACACTATGGTACTGGTGCTATTGAGTGTATTGAGTATATCAAGGACTTCCTGACAGATGAAGAACTGATAGGATACTATCGTGGGAATGTGGCAAAGTATTTACACCGATGGCGATATAAGAACGGTGTAGAAGACCTTAAGAAAGCCCGATGGTATCTAGAAGCATTAATACAACAACAGGAGCGTAAATGACCGTAATAGAAGGTATCCTGCTGATCAGTCTACTAGCCAATGCATATTGCCTACGTAAGATCACAAAAGCAGAGGCCGACATAGAAATGCTGTATGAAGGTACGGCTATGTGCATGAACAAACTAGGTCTATCAGAAGAGTAGATACAAAAAGACCCCTGAGTCCAACTAAGGATTCAGGGGTTTAGTTTATGCAGAGTATGGATATTATTATTCTTTACGTCTGAAGAGCTTAAGTAAACCCCTTCCAATTTCAGACGGTGATGGGGCCAACCACCCCAATACTAATAGCAATAAAAGAAATGGGTCTATCTCAGATATGTTTGTCGTACTATTATCTTGATTAACAGTATCGACTGGCCCTTCTGGTTTTATCTCTGGCTTGTTGTAAGTTGTTACGCCTACGTTCTGATTATTCTCTTTTCCAAGTTGAGTATTAGCAGCTACGTTAGTCCCACCAGTGGGAATTAATGATGTAAGTCCACAACTAGATAATAATAGGGTCAGGAGTATCCATCTCATTTACTCATAGCCACCTTGTTACCCATAGGCTTACCAGCCATATAAGCTGTAGCACCCATGTAAGCTGCAACGACACCAGTTTGAGCAATATAGAATAAACCTAGTAGGTCAGCTAGAGCAGACACCCGTGAATCTGACATGATAGGGGTGAATAGAAATATAGTGAATATAATCATCATACCCATAGCTACCCAAGCCATAAACTTTTGTGATTCAGCTTTCTCTTCACGTAGCTCTATTTCAAGCATACGCTCCTTCATGGCTATTTCTTCTGCTGTGATCTTACCGTCACCATCAATGTCAAAGTCTACTACCATTTACTAAAGCCTCTGCTATTCTTTTGTTAGTAGTTATCAAGACGATTTTACCGCCTTTATCAAAGACTACCCATTTACCTAATTTATTCTCTATAAGCCTCAAGACAAAATAACCCTGAATTTCTGCTTGTCACTAGAACACTGGCTATTTCTTTTTCTTTATTACACTCTTCTAGTGATGAATAAGTATTGCCTACTTGGTAGTAGTCAAGTTCACCATTCATAAGTTGAAACCAAATCAAAAACCACATTATCTTACCATATACATTATAAGCCCAAGACCACCAAAGAAGGTCAACAATAGTAAGCCTGTAATAGTCCAAGTAATTATAGCTTCTTGCAACTCAGCTTTACGGTACTCATGTTCCCGTTTTTGTTTTCTTATCTTTGCCTCAATAGCCACTAGCTCATCCCATGCTGATGGACCCATCGTGAAACTTATATAGTCCTTGAGTTCTTTACGCATGGCCTCTGCCTTACGCTTCGCAGCAAAAACTTCCAAACTTTCGGCCTCTACTGAACCACCCAAGGATTTCCACCAAGGGGGGTTCTTTACTTGTTTCTCAGCTTGACCTAAGTCAGCCATATGTCCAGCCCATTTGGTTAATTGACTGCCCATATCCTGTAGGTCTTTCCCGACAGCAAACCCTTTCTTAAGGGCGTTGAATGCAACTGTGGCCCCTGAGATTATTGTAATTGGGTCCATTTACCTATCTCGCAGTGATTGTTCTATACTGTCGAGTTTTAGGAATATTGCTTTGATTGTTTCTTTCATCTCTTTCATCTCACGATCATATGAGACTTTAGATGATTCTAGTTGAGATTTAAGTACGGCTATTTCTGTCTCGTGTTTATTACATCGGGAAAACAGATGCCATACAACGACTATAACAGGGGCTACAAGCCATTGCATAATTAAGTCTACCATCTCGTACATGACTATAGAACCTCGAAATGTGGAGCATCTATGAAGGGTCTACGACCAGCAGAACGACGAATGTCTATGTATTCATTCATCAGGTCTTCTGCAGTTCCATCCCAGTCGTTTAATGCTTTGTGCCATGCAGCACCCCAGCGTAGTGTCACTCCTAGTTCTTTAGCAGCTTTGAGCATTGCATCTGCAATCTCGTCGTACAAGTTTAGTTCCCAACGGATACCATCACAGTAGGCAGCTAGGTCTACAGCTTTACCCTCTAGATGCTTAGACTTCATCGTCTGTGATGCACCTTTGGCTACTAGAGCTTCCTGCTCTTCAACGGTACGTAGACCACAGATTACAGAGAAGTCCTGCTCAGAGATTTCAATAGCTCTCTCAACAACAGCAACTAGCCGTGGGTCAACACCTTGTAGTTTTTCTTTACTTCGATTACCTAAGACATATCCCATTGTCGTCCCCTTAAGTCTTTACTAATAGTTCTGTAGAAGAGATAGCAGTACCAGCTAGAACAGATGGGCTACCTGCTGTAGTACTTAGTGTGCCACCTGATTGCACATAGTATTTTTCGCCAGCGGTCAAATCAAATTGATTATCTGAGATAGAGCCAATGATGTCTAACCTTACGTTATTACCATCAGCAGTACTAGGTCTAACCTCATAGCCATTCTGGGATACGATAGATTCACCTGTATCAGGAACAGCGGCACTGTCTATAAATGCAGTAACAATCCTTGAGTTTGCGCTGTCGTATGCAGCCCCATAACGATACCCTGCTGTTTCAAAGGTTGAAAGCTGTAGGGGATCTTCAAATGTAATTGTGTCACCACTTACGGTTCCAGAGGTCATATATGCGTACCCACTTGCACCTTTGTAAGAGATACTAACTTTACCAGAGGTAGGATCAAATATACCTGCACCCTTTGAGTAGGAAGTTGCATCAAAAGTAACAGCATCACCAAATGATATTGACGTACCACTTACAGTGCCAATTTTAACTGTGCCTTTATTAGAATCACTACTATCACTGTAAACAAAGACAACTTTGTCTGCTACAGGTTCATAGATGGGAACACAGTCAGTAGCAGAGTTTGGACTTACCTGAACTTCTGACCCAAACGAAATGGACGTACCACTAACTGTACCTACAATAGCAGTAGCCTGTTGGTTTAAAGCCTGATCTCTATACCCAATGATAATTTTGTCGTTAGTGCTGTCAAAACAAATGCCAACATTATTCGTGTTACCAGAGTTAAACACAACCTTTGAACCAAACGATATAGATGTCCCTGATACTGTGCCAACAATAGCGGTTCCGTAGTCTGAGTTGGAGGCGTCTTTGTAAGCAATCACAACTTTATTGTTTGTGCTGTCAAACGCACATGTCAAATGCTGAGTTTGTCCGTTAAAGGTGGTTGGCGTTCCAAAAGATATACTTGTACCAGAAACAGTACCTACTATGGCTTTAGAGTTATTAGAGTCGCCACTATCCATATACGCAATCACGACCTTTTCGGCATTGGAGTCATAGGTAATACCCATGTAATCCCCATAGACTTCACCATCCTCAAACTGAACAGCCGTACCATAAGTGATAGAATTATCGGATGGGTCAACTGTACCTACGATAGCATAGCCAGAAGGAGGGCTACTTGTCGGTGCTGCAGGGTTAAAGATAACAACAACTTTACCTGATGCAGCATCGTAGACTGCGTTATTGCCTCTGGTATCCGTAGAGTGATACTCGACAAGATCGCCAGCACTCTGAGGGAAAACTTGAGCTTCACCTTGAGCTATACCGATGTAGTTTTCAGCGGTGAGGTTGGGTGTAGACGATGCAGGATTGTAAACAACAGCCTTACCAGAGTTAGAGTCTAGGTTATCTCTATATGCAATTACAGTCCTGTTGCTAGTAGAGTCAAAGGCTTGTTGTCGTGTAAAACTTGCACCTTGTGTATCACCAAACTGTATTGGAGTGCTAAAGGTAATACCCGTCTTTGTAGCATTAACTTCACCATTAACAAGATACCCGTAGCTTGAATTGGTATTATCCCTGTAAGTAATAACAATCTTACCAGCAGCGGAATCGTAGCTTGAAATACCGTTCGTAACACTGCCAACAAAGTATTCACTTTCATTACCTACAGTAACACTCGCTCCGCTTGTAGTTAAGATTTTACATTTACCATAACCATTCTGACCAGAAGCTCTGTAGCTAACAACAAAAACTTCAGCAGAGGCATCATAGACAATATATGCGCCAGAGATTATGTATTTTATGACACTAGATAGGTTACCCTGAGTAATCGTATTATCAGCGTTAATACGCAAGGTTCGTGCTTGTATGGCATCACTGTTATAATCGTAGATGATTGCACAGTGTCTGTATGTTTCACCCGCTTTAGAAGTGTAAGCACAGTTAAATGCGGCTCTTGCAGTTGGGCTGATTTCCTCTACTGCACCAAAACTAACGCTTGTTCCACTAACAATAGCAACTCTAGCGGTAACAGTGTTTGTATTACCATTATCACGGTAAACTATAAGGTGTTTTTCTGCAACCTCATCGTATGTAATAGAAATTTCAGAGGTTTCTGATGAGTCAAATACTACAGGTGTTCCGAAAGTAATTGAGGTTCCGCTTACAGTTCCAACGACTGCTGTACCATAGGATGAATTGCCGTTATCCATATAAGCAAATAAAATATTACCAGAGTTAGGATCATAAGAACCTGCATGATAATATGTGGAATTACTTAGGGCTACTACCTCTGAGCCAAAACTGATTGAGTTGTCTGAAGGGTCTACAGTGCCGACTATAGCAGTCTGATAGCTGCTATTTGAGGTATCACGATACATGATAACCGTTTTGTCGTTACCAGAATCATAAACAACTGCTGGGGTTTCAGTAACAGCATTAAACTGAACGTCTGTCCCAGCAGTCTCTGCAGTATCCGTTATACCAACAGCACTCACAGTCCCATCGCTATTCACAACCACAGGCTTGCCATTGGGTAACGTGCCGCTTGCTACTGCCTTAAACTCACCTTCCTGTTCACCGCCTAATACTTTTAGCATGTGTTATCCTTTCACGATAAGTTTTGTAGATGATACCGCAGTTCCAGCAAATACGCTAGGATCACCAGCCGTTGTACTTAGTGTGCCATCATTCTGGACGTAGTAGCTTTGACCCGCCGTTAAGCCTGTCTGGTTGTCGTCAACCGTACCCTGCGTATTCACAACAACGCTATCGCCATCTGTTGCAGGGGAACTAGCTGTGCCGATGTAGTTTTCAGCGGTGAGGTTTCTAGTAGTTGATCCTGCGTTGTAAACAATAGCGTTGCCCCTGCCACCATTGCCGCCATCCTTAAATCCAAAAACAACGCGCCCATCACTAGACGCGTATACTTCACTAAAGTCTGTAGTCTGAGCAGCGTTGAACGTAGCTGTCGATCCAACTGTAAAAGTCGTTCCTGACAGGGTTATGGGTTTAAGTTGACCATATCGCGGCGAGACATTTTCGCGGAAACCTAAAATCGTCTTTTGTCCAACAGGGTCATAAACTGCACGAAGGTTCCTAAGATTAGAGGAAATTACAGTGTCAGGGGTAGAAAAGCTAACCGCATTGCCTGAAATTGTCCCAATTGTAGCTTGGCAATAATCACTAACATAAGCGTTTCTGTAAAAGACTAAAACAACTTGATTGTCGCTATCATACGAACATGCGGTGTCCCATGTGCTTCCTGCAACATACTGGACGACAGTGCTAAAGTTTACGCTTGTACCACTAATGGTTGCTACAACACCTTTTCCATAACCGTCTGATTGGTTATCATCTCTGAAAGCAAGCAAAAAACGTGCAGCATTGGTATCATATGCTAAGTCATAATTGCTACAGTTGTAGGCCCAAAATGTTGCTGGGCTTCCAAAACTGATAGATGTGCCAGAAACAGTACCGACTATGGCCTCGCCAAACGCACTGTTTTTATTATACATAATCAAACACTTGTTAGTGTTTGTGTCAAAATCTATCAAAGGCTCATAAGTGTTTGAGCTTTCAAACACAACTGGCGTTCCAAACGATATCGACGTACCACTAACAGTCCCTACAATAGCTGTTCCATAATTTGATGTGCCTTGATACGATATAACAATTTTACCAGCATTGCTGTCAAAAGTTGCCCCAATTCTATTGTTTAAAGCCGCCGCGCCTTGAAAGACAACAGGCGTTCCGAAACTAATAGAGTTGTTTGAGGGGTCTACATCACCAACACAAGCTGTTCCATAGTTATTGTTGTCATCATCACTGTAAACAAAAACAACTTTGTTATTTGTGCTATCATAGGCAGAGGCATGCTGACTTGTGTTGCCGCTTTCAAATTGAGCCTTCGTTCCAAAAGCAGGGTTCACAATAGTCTCACTAACAGCACTCACAGTCCCATCTGAATTAACTACAACAGGTTTCCCATTAGGCAACGTACCACTAGCTGTAGCAGAGGTTTCTCTTGTTTTTGTCTGATCATTACCAATGATACGCATGTACCTATTCCCTTATTCTTCTAGAGTTGTAGGGTCTACCCAGTTAGGGTTCAGTGTCCATGTTGTTCCGTCAAATGTGTATTTGTTTCCTGACCAATCTTCAGGGGCATTCTCGACGTTCTCTGTGATTGTCACTGTGCCACTGTTTAGGTCACCAATGATAAACTGTGCAGGATCGCCCACGACGATGTTATCTGCATTGCTTACGATTGTTACGTCATCCGCAAGTAGGTACTTACTTAGACCAGTTGATGTTTCTACGATAGTTTTCATGTGTCTTATCCTTTTACTAGAATTTTCGTAGGTGAGATTGCTGTCCCAGCTTCTACAGTCGGGTCTCCAGCGGTGGTACTTAGAGTACCATCAGACTGAACATAATACTTTTGTCCAGTCGTTAAACTTTGTTGTGTGCTGTATTGGTACACAGTGTCATTTGGATTCTGAAGAATGTACATCTTAGAGCCATCATCTTTAAATGCCATACCCCTTGGCGTGTTGGCCTCTGTAATTACACTAAAGCTAACATTATCGTAAGACAGAGAAGAAATGTCATAAGGAGTAGAAGCTGAATACTGGTATATCTCTTTATTGTTGCCGCCAAGAAGGAACAATTTAGTACCGTCACTGTTAAAGTGAAGGGTGTATGGCGCACTAGACTGACCACTTACACTAAATGATACACTATCGTAAGAAGCTGTACTAATATCCCAAGCTGTACTTAGTGTATACTGGTACAACGCATCGGTATTTGTACCGCCAAGAATTAGCTTTGTCCCATTAGAGTAAAACCATATTCCTGCTGGGCCAGTAATTTGTGCAGAAATATTCTTACTGTTTCCAGAGTAAGACATAGAGCTTACTGTGTATGGTGTACTTAGATCATACTCATAAACAACATCATTGTTAATGCCAGCCATATAATATTTTGTACCATCTGGCTTAAAGAAAGAAGAGCCTACACTTACTCCTGTATCTTGGCTAGTAAGAGCAAAGCTAGAGCTATAAGAGGCAGTTGTTATATCCCAAGCTGTACTTAGATTGTATTGTAGAAGCTCTGCTGTGCCACCACCAGTGGTATTTATAAACAGCTTTGTACCGTCTGAACTAAACAATAAGTTTCTAGGGCTTGATATACCAGATGCAGGAGTAAAGCTGACACTATCATATGATGCATTAGCAACATCGAAAGCTGAGAACAAAACATCTCCTACAGAACAGGTAGAATTTATAACTGCGCTTTGCGTGTCTGCGTATGCGCCATCAGCAAAGCCTATGAAGTTGTCTGAGGTGAGGTTGGTGGACGGAATAACTACAACGCCGCCTGTACCGTAACTTGAGTTTGACCTGTCCGAAAATGCAATTGCAGTTTTATCGGCTGTTGAGTCCCAGACATATACAACATCACCTTGAGATAAACCTAAATCAACGGATGCAGTAAAAGGCGTATCGACGGTAACAGTAGTACCAGACACGTTAAGGTAAGAACCTTTAATTTCTGTGTCGGGATAGATACGATAAAAAACTACAGGTTTGTTTTCTGAAGTATCGAAGATAAGCCGTATATGTTGCGTGTTTACAGAGGTAATGGAAACAGAAGTACCAAATGAAATAGACGTACCACTAACATTTCCGACAGCTACGAGAGCGCCACTAACACCCTGATATCCAATGGCTATCTTGTTATTAGTGCTGTCAAACACTGCGCTTATTCGGTAGCCATAATCAGCAAACGAGGTTTTGCTGCCAAAACTAATTGATGTACCTGACACAGTGCCGACTATGCCGTAACAATCATCATTGTTATTGTCACGGTAAAGAATGACTATCTTACCAGCGTTGGTGTCGTAGACAGTGTTGGTTTCAATTATCCCTTGAGAACCACCGCCAGCATCAAACACGACATTACTACCTGCGCTGATTGAAGTACCGCTCACTGTGCATACTAGCGCATATCCGTCCGATGTGTCGGCATTATCTCTATAGGCAAAGACAACCTTATTGTTAGTAGAGTCAAAGGCACCTGATATGTAATCGGGGCGTTTGCCTACAAGTTGAGTGATGCTGCCCAAACTTATAGAGGTTCCAGAAACAGTGCCGACTACGCCCATAAACAACGCAGATGGGCCACCGTAGTAACCGATGGCGACTTTATTGTTACTGGAGTCAAACACAACCGCACCACAGCCGTATGTTCCATACGTTATATGACTACTAATCACAACAGGGGTTCCAAAGCTAATAGAGGTGCCAGAAATAGCACCGACAATTACGGTAGGATAGTTACTGTTGCCCTCGTCTTTATACAAGATGACAACTTTGCTAGAATTAGAGTCAAAGGCACCTGCGAAATTGGCAGTACCCGCAGATTCAAAAACTGTCTCGCCAGAAACTCCACCTGTTACCCCCGCCACAGCACTCACAGTCCCATCGGAGTTCACAATAACAGTATCGCCATTAGATAGCGCACCAGAGGCTACCGCCCTGACCTGAGCATCCTTTTGGACGTTGCCAATAGTCTTTACCACGACACTTCTCCTTATGAGATTTCTTCGTAACTCACAATAACTTCAAGATCACCTGCTGTACCTGCAGTAACAGAAATTGATTTGTCTTCCTCTAGGTAGATTGCTGTATTCTTGTCGAGGACAACAAGAGAACTATCGGCTGCGACTGACGCAGTGGAAATTAGTGAGTATGCTGTACCACCAATATCGTCTTCACTATGTAGATCAACAGTTACATCGCAAGCATTTGTACCATCGACGTTAGCTACTTGGATCATGTTGATCTTGAATACTTTGCCACTTGAAGCAGCGTTACTTACCAGTTGTGTTGCACTCGTTGTCGATAATGCAACGTAACCTGTTTTGCCAGTAATTGTACTGACGTTTACTATGTTTGGTGCGGCCATGTTTAACTCCTATTATCCAAACACGATAGACATTGCTATCGACTTACCTGTTGAAATCCCACCCATTGATACCCAATTTACGGTGTCGGATGAAGGATCAGTTGTTTCTCCAGAGTGAGTTGTTATCGCTCTGTATGTTTTGTAGTCTAGGGTAGAATATACCAATGTACCTACCGAATAAGATGCCCCTGAGACCCAAGCAGATGCTACATTAGCAGCAGAGTTAGCAGCAGCAGTAGCTGAGTTAGCTGCACTAGTTTCACTTGTTGCAGCAGCAGTTGCACTAGCAGCAGCGGCTGTAGCGTCTGTGTCTACATCTGAAGCGACACCATCTAGATAACTACCAAGGGCATTAGCTTCAGTCCCAAAGTCAGGTAATGCGCCCAAGAATGCATCAGCTTCATCAGCAAAGTTCGTGGGGTCTTGTCTACTGGGTGCGGCGGGTAGTGTGGTAATTGGTGGGTATGCCATATTATGTCAATCCTTCTACTTCGATAGCTCCGAATGATAACGATGGGCCTTCTAGCGTTAAATCAAACCTACGATAGAAACCATAGATGGTCGTACCATAAGATGTATCTTCTGAGCCGATATAGACGATTGGGGTGGCCCTAAATCCAGCCAACGTCCTTTGTATTTTTCTTGCGTTTTGAGTTTCAAACTGTACATCAAAGTCAGCCAACTGAGCAAATGCTCTTTCGACAACAATAAAGTTACCAAAGTCATCTGTCTCTTTACGTGAGAAGTCTTCGATACTGATTGATGTACCGTAAGTTGTAGTACCAAGATTACTTAAGAACCCTAAGACAAGTTGACCTAGTTCTGCAGTTTCACCTGAAGCCGCTGTCACAGTTACAGTAACATCAGAACCTAAGTATGGTGGAATGTCCAACCATTGAGCTTGTTCTTTCTGTACTTGTTCCTCGAAGAAATATGTGTACCAGTCAACAATGTTTCTGTTGTCAGTGAGGGATATGTCTTGGTTGTAGACCTCTGTAGCACCATCAGCCACTGTTACGTTAGCTGTAACACCCTTTAGACCAAATAAGGCGACAGAGGTGATGTTAGAACTAGGGTCACTTAAGACGTATTGGATACTGTTTAAGTTTGTTACAGGTTCACTAATCTTCTGGTCAAATGCTTTCCAACGATTGGTAGCACTGATTTCCAACCAGTTAGTGCCATCATCAGTAGTAGGATCATTACCTACGTTACCACCGACAAGGCTTTCATAGACTTTGTGTGTAGTACCAATAACAATGACGTTATCACCATCAGCATATGTCGTACCAGAAGCCCATTCAGCGTAGTCATCTTCGGTAACATTAGAGCTAGTGAGAATACTGTTGGTAACTGTTACAGGTTTAATAATCTGCATCTATTAAGTCCTTGTAGCTGGAAGACCTTCAGTATCCCACTTGCGGTTAATATCGTAGTTCCGCTTGACATACTTAGAATTACTTGCTTGTAGTTGTCTCTGTTCAGAACGTAGACCTGCAACTTCCTCACGTAAGTTCTTGACCTCTGCAACAAGCTCTGGGTTACGGAAAAACTCTGCAGTTTGCTTAGTACTAAAGATACGTGACGGGCCTGTAGCTTCAAGTTCTGGGCCACGTTCCCCAACCATACGTAGACCACCACCAAAGTTACCACCCATAGCAAACTGTAAGGCTCTTGTGGCGTTATCCATATTAACACCCAAGTTACCTGCATTAGAGATAGCTTGTTGAATTTCTGCGCCTGTTCTACCTGATGTCTTAACACCTAAGTCTGATGCAACTTGTAGTAGCTGTGCAGAACCACGAATGTTTACTTTCTGGAACTTAGCACCATCACTCTTACGTTCAGCAACACCTGACTGACCAAGTTGATTTAGGATTTGTTGTCCTGCAGCATTAGCCTGTTGTACACCTGCCCCTGCACCCCCACCAGCTAGAGCAGCTTTAGCAGCAGCTTGCGCACTCAGAGCAGCCTGTACAGCAGCACTTAGGTCAGCTATTGCAGCACTTACATCTTTAACAGAGGTATTGATACCGTATAGAGCATTAAGTTGCTCTTGTGCTTGTGCTAGTTGTTCATCTAGCTTATCAATCTGACCCTGATAACGAGTTTGTGCAGCGTCTGCCTCATTCTGTATTTCTAGTAGAGTTTGTTCGTCAGTGCTTAACTGATGACCAGCTTTCTCTTCTAGCTCACGAATAAGATTTCTTTGGTCTGCAAAGTCTCTTTGGTAATCGACAAAGTTAGTGTATAGACCTTCTGATGGTTCAGCAATAGCTTGTAGAGCATCATCTAGTTTCTTCTGGTCAGAGATACGAGAAGCACCACGTAGGCTACGTAGGTAAGCTAATCCTGCACCTCTAGTCATACCAGATGTACCAGAAGCACCCTCAAGGGAACTTAAGATACCACCACTTACACCTACAGCAGCTTTAGCAGCCTCAACACGACCTTGGATAGTTTCCATAATCTCGCTAAAGTCTTCAGTAATTTTAGTCTTACGTGCTTCTATAGACCGTTGTACCGTAGCGAAGGCAGAGTTTACAGCAGAGTAAGCATCTTCTAGTGCATACACTTGATCAAGCATACCACGGTTTAGCTCATGTGTAGCTGCACGTTCTCTTTCACGTTGACGGATCAGTAGTTCAGTCTGATTGCCAAGTAACTGTAGAACTCTTGTCTCTATGTCATATCGTTGAGTAGCAGCAGCTAGAAGCTCATTCATAGTCTCGAAGTGACCAGACAAAGAAGCAAAGCTATCACCCATCTTAGTGATTTCTTCGTTAATCTTCTGTAGCTGTTCTTCTTCGGTTAGGCCTTTGAGTGACACTTTAAACTGATAGCTAAAGTTATCAAATGCATCTGCACCAATACCTAGAGTACCAGCAGCATCAACAATACTCTGTTGCATATCACCGATAGCTTCTATCAGTGGGTCAGCTAATTCTGCATCCGCAGCTTCATAAGATGTAACTTTACTGCCCTTCAGTAGGCCAAACAAACGACTGCTTTGTGTAAGTTTAAAAGTCTCAATGGCTACGTCAAAACCCTCAACAGTAGCTCTTAGTCCACTGTCGAGTAGCTTAGTTTTCTTGGTTAGTAGTCCAATAACTGCAGCGACAGCAAGTACAGCAGGTAAAGCAGCACCGATGGTAGCCATAGGGCCAGCGTTAAGAGCTGTAGCAGAAAGGGTGTTCATATAACCACCAAAACCGCCACCCATGAACCCTTGGACACCTGCCATAAAGCCACTACCAAGGGCAGAAGCACCAGCAGCTAAAGTACCACCGATTCCACCACCAGCAATTAAGTTACCTGTGGTAGCACCAGCGGCAGCACTAGCACCTACACCTGCCATAGTTCCAGCAGTAATAGGAATTATAATACGGTTTGCTAATGCTTGTGCAGCCATGTCTGCTAGTAGTCTGATGAACATGTCCTTGATAGAGCCTACGAAGGACTTAAAGTCTCTCATACCGTTGACTAACCAATCTGAGAACGCTTGTTCTACATCACCAATGATTGGTATTGTATCACCTAAACCTTCATTAAGATCGTCTACAGCTTTGTTGTAAGCCTCCTGACTAATCTGGTTCTTATCCAGCATTTTATCTAGTTCTTTTAGTTCTCTGTTATAAGCCCTAAAAGGGTCAGCCGCATCTTCTAATTCTCTAATTTTGTCGGCTAGTTCTTCAGCAGACTTTGCCGCATCATCCATAGCTTTCTTGCCATTTCTTGCAGCTTCTTCTAGCTTTTTACCTTCAGCCAATGCTTTAGCGGTTGCATCTAATGTTGCTAGACCTTCATTATACTCTTTCGTGGCTTGAATAACCTCGTCAAAACTTTCAGCAGCTAATAAAGCATCTTCATAAGTCTTTTCTAGATCAAAAGTGGCACCAGCGATTGCTGCAGCATTTGCAGCATCTGCATCATTCTTAAGGGCTTGTACCCTTGCTTGAGCCTTAATCAAACCTTTATCAAGGTTATCACCCATGTTAGCAAGCGCACTCATAGCTCTTTCAGCTTCTCTAGTAGCTTTAGCTAGTTCTTGAGCCTCTTCTTTGGCATCTCTAGTGCCGTTAGCTACACGAGCAGCTTCAATAGCCAACTCTCTGGCCTCATTTGCAGCATCTTGTAATGCAGCAGCTTCCTCTTCTGTTTCAGCTTTAGCCATAATAGCTTGATAAGCTCTATCACCAGCAAGTTTTACGGATAGCTTATCTGCTTGTGCGTTCTTATCTTTTGCTCTTAATAAGTCAACTTCAGCTTGAAGTACTTTGAACTCAGCTTGAACCAAGGCATCTGTAGCATCCTTCTTTATTCTTGTGATTTCAAGGTTGTCTTCAGCTTCTTTTCTTTGAGCTTGATAAGCTCTCAATATTTGAACTAGCTGTTGATACTCTGTGCCTGTGAGCTTTATGTTATTAGCTCTAGCAAGGTTTATAAGCTCTAGCTCTTCTCTAGCCCTACGTGTAGCTTCATTAACCCCAAGCTCACCATCCATTTGAGCTTCGGTAAGTTTATTATACTTAGTTTTAAAACCTTCAATAGCATCGTTGCGTCTTTCAAGTGCCGCTGTTTCTCTATCACTATTAGCTAAAGAATCGGAGATTAATTTGGCAGTTTCAGTTGCCTGTTCTCTTTTCTCTTTAGCTTGTGCTTTAGCAGCCTCTGTAAGCTCTTTTTCAAATTGTGTTAGTAAGCCTGTATCTTCTAATAGCTTTTTGAACTCTGGTGCAATATCGCCAGCAACAACAGAACTCATCCCCTGAAGGGTAGTATAAGCATCTACAAATGCCTTAGCCATCTCTTCTGGTGGGCCTGTAAATGCTACACCGATACTTGCCTTAAATTCGTTTAAAGCGTCTTGTTGTTTCTTAAGTTCAACCAAATCTACCTGAAAGCGGTCATCGTCCTCGAGTCTGCCTGATTCTTGTAACCTTATCAGTTGTGCATTTTCAGCTAGTTTATCATTTACCTCACCAAGAACTACATTAAGTTCAGAACCCCCCTCTCTTAATTTAGCTAAGAAAGTTTGTTGGTCTAACTTTTGAAATACCTCTTGAATACCAACAAGCTGCTGTCGGGCAACTTCTAGTGATCCTGTAAAAGTTACCTCTAGTAAATCCCCTATACTAGCTGATCTAGCTACAATGCTATCGAATACATCTTTTACTGATTTTCCTAGATCATCCGCTGAATCCCTAGCTCTCATAAATGCACCAGCTAAAGCTGTAGCAATAGGTATTACAATACCAAGAGTAGAGAACGCAGCAATCGCTGCAGTACTTCTAGCAAGCATAGCAAAAGTACCAACAAGCTGTGTAGCCTGTTGACCAAATGCAACCATAACATTCGTGCCAGATTGTACCTGAACAGCAAAGTCACCAATCTGATAACCCGATTGTTGGAACAAGACACCAAGTTGGTTTGTACCCCTTTTAGTTTGTTGTAGAGCATTGGAATTGCGATTAAGTGCTGTTGTGACCTGATCTGTGGCTGATATAGCACTCTTTTGTGCCGCTACGAATTTGTTAATGTTGATCGTAGCTAAACCTGCATTGCCAGCATAGTCTTTATACTTGTTCTTTGCGCTTTGCAGAACTTGATTAAATCTCTTTTGAGACATAGTTCCGCTTTCTACAGCTTTAGTAGCCTTAATTAGCTCTCTTTCAAGGCGAGTAACCGTAGTAAGAGCTTGCTTTACGCCATCATATCTGGCAGCAATATTAAGTTCAATAAGGTCGTCAGCCATTCTCTTCGCCTATAGTTTTGATCCACAAGTTATCAAGGGACTTTATAGTTTCTATTTCCCACGGTGAAAGTGTGATACTCGTAAGGTCACACCAAGCCTTAATTATGTCGTAGGATATAGGATTTGGCCCTGACATCCCATAAGTTCTACCTTCGTGCAGTTCTAGGAATGACGACCAGATATGTGCAGCAATGTCAGGGAAGAGTGCATCAGAGTTAAACTGTTCTACCTCTTCAAGCCTCTTCCCCATTTGTTTTGCTGCTTGGGCTAGGTGGTCAGCTTCGGTTGACTTACCCTTAACTTTCCGACCCATCCTAAAAGAGTGTTCAGCAAACTCTTCTAGTTCTGCCCTTACTTGTCCAAAAAAGCCTGTGCATCACCTAAAGCAGCATCTACTTGTTCACGTACCCAAGGTAGTTGTTCAAATAGTTCACGCACTTTAGCTTCTTTGCATTCAGGCTGCTCACCACCTACTGTGATGTTCCAAGACTCTACACACTTAACCAGAAGGTCTAATGCTGATGCTTCAATCTCTTCTGCAGTAAGGTTTAGCTTACCACCAGTACGTTGAGCTTTCATCAATCGACGGTTCTGTTGTGCGTGAGAAATGGCCTTATATTTCTTTGAGTATGGGCCACAAATTGTAATTGTCATCTCTGAGCCATCTTCGTTAGTCAATAGTTCAGAGTTTACTGGGTTATACAAAGTAACGTCTGTAGTTTCTTTGGTAGTACCAATGTTCATCAAGTCCATAATCGGGTCTCCTTTTTGATGATTCGGGTTTGTCGGGATGGTTATTGAAGGGGGAACACCAGACCCGACACCGATGCTCCCCCACCTCTAGCTAGAGGATTACGATGTACGTGTCAGTTTGATGTTTGTGGCTTCTGTTGCGTCATATAGACCAACGAAAGGCATTGTGATCAAGCGTGACTGTGGGTTCTGTACTGGAACAGATGCACCGTTGTACTTAACTCGTGGGAACAAGAATGTGTAGCTGTTAGCACCTGTAGGATCATCCACAGATACTTCGATTGTGCTTTCAGTCTCGTTCAAGAATTTGTTGATCAATGTTGCGTCTTCATAGTAGACAGTCATTGTACCTTCAACAACCGCACGACCATACTCTAGTGACTGAGCAGCATCAGAACCAACAACGAATGTAGGTGCTAATGAGTTCTGGATTGAGAAGTCAATCGAAGTCACGATAGAAATAGATGATCCACCATCAGAAATAGTACCTGAGTAGCTATCGAATGGTTGGTTAGATGAAGCAGCAGTTGGTGTACCACCTGTAGAAGCTGTTGTTGCAGCTTGTGTCATGTCTTTACCGACCATATCAAAGGTTGTTGAAACCATTTGGTTAGGTGCGATGGAAACTGACATACCAGATACAGCCATACCAGTAAATGTACGGAACTGTGAGATGTCTTCAGCAGCATCTTCGATTGTAAAGTACTTTGGTGTTGTACCAACTTTAACAACGTCTGTTGAGAAAGAGCTAAAGAAAGCACTTTCGATAAACTCGTCAAAGTCTGCTTTACGAAGGTCTACTTCTACTGAACCGCCAGCTTGTTTGTTACCATGACGGTCAACACGAGTCATACGGTCTGATTGAATTTCGTTACCTTCAACACGGTCTTTTGATAGGTCAATAGAGTGTGTATTGAATGGCAACTTAGCGAATGTTGGTGAAGCTGGTGTTGTCCCGAATGCTGTCTCAGCAATATAAGCGAGACTGGAACGGCTACCCTGTGCAAAAGCCATAGTTATTCTCCTTCAGAGATTTCTTGAATAGTTGTTGATTTAGCCTTTGGAGATTCTACCAAATGTTCAGGCAGTCCTTTGGCAATTTTAGCAGGGATTTTATCTCCCTCTTTGTATGATTTACCTTGACAGGCAAAGTTTTGTTTTGCTGTATACATAAGCAATTCCTTTATTGAGCGAAGATATACCAACCGATATTCACTGTTGCGTAATACCACGGTGTATCTACAAACCCACTATCTCGTTCTGCATAGTCTACAGAAACTATGATTTCATCTCCACCTGCTGGTGTAAAAGAGATGTCTGTTGTAGCATCAAAGGCATCCATTACCTTGTTAGCTAGGTCATCAGCAGCAGCAGGGCCGTTACCTTCTGGTGTATAACAGAATACACGGAAAACACCATCGTACCGTTGCTGTGGATTTGAGCCTCGTACAGCAGGTCTTCGGGAGACTGGCACAAAGGCTACCTTAAGAAAGCTAGACCCTGTTGTAGGGTCAAAAGAGACATTCTCATAGGCAATATCGGGT
>Ga0222715_10001996_pt1 | contig 18966 bp, 28 predicted proteins | sample C33_9DmetaG_FD_165056 | JGI IMG/M metagenome (GOLD analysis project Ga0222715, IMG submission 165056) | Estuarine water microbial communities from San Francisco Bay, California, United States - C33_9D | ecosystem: Environmental > Aquatic > Marine > Unclassified | place: USA: California... | reverse complement strand
TCTCTGGCAGTGCTCGGGTCTCTCAGGAAGATATGTTCATTGAAATGAATGGCAAGCGATACAAGCTGGTTGAGGTTGAATAAATGCCTGATATGATGGATTACTATGAAGAAGTACTACTCCTTCGTAAGAAGGTTGAGAAGTATGAGACTATTTTCAAACATGCAATGTCTGAAAAGACTGGTTTGTTTTTTATCTGTGGTGAAGCAGGTGAGAAGGACAGCATGGGTTTGCCTGAGAAGATTATGGTCTGCCCTACACATGGACTGGATGGCTTTGCATCGTATAAGAAGGACAGAGACTACTCTGCTCCCGGCTGGTGAAAAAGGAGATAGATAAATGAAGATGATCGTGACAGAAGTTGAGAATGAAGGTCTTGAGGCTTTGATGGGTAAACGAGTTACTCTGTTTTGCGGTGTTTATATTTACACCGGAAAGCTGGTAGGTGTGAATGACACTTGCGTTAAGTTGGAAGACGCTGGTATTGTTTACGAAACTGGTCCTTTTACTGAAAGTCATTGGAAGGACTGTCAGAAACTACCTAACGATTGGTATGTCGCTACTCAAAGTATTGAATCGTTTGGTGTGTTGAAGTAGTCTTGTTATAGCTAAAGAAAATAGAGGAGAGTATCTAACAACGTCTTCTCTATTTTCTTTACATCTTTAAAGTAGGACGATAACAATGATGTTCCAAACAAAGAGAATTAAGACTAGAACTAGGTCTGGGTATAGGGCTTGGTCTGGGTCTGGGTCTGGGTCTAGGCATTGGTCTAGGTCTGGGCATTGGTCTAGGTCTTGGTCTAGGTCTGGGTCTTGGTCTAGGTCTTGGTCTAGGTCCGGGAGTAATTGATGTTCCAAACAAAGAGCATTAAGATTAGGACTGGGTATAGGTCTTGGTCTTGGTCTTGGTCTAGGTCTGGGTATAGGTCTAGGTCTAGGTCTGGATCTGGGTATAGGTCTAGGTCTTGGTCTAGGTCTTGGTATGGGGCTTCAGATGGGGCTTGGGCTGGGGCTTGGTCTAGGTCTGGGTCTTGGTCTAGGTCTTGGTCTGGAAAGTGAAGATGAAAATTACGCCGTTGTATGTGTAACCTTTAATATAGAAGAATTGAGGGTAAAATAATGTTTGCTATAATGGTGTGCCTTGACGGGAAGGATGATTGGATCTTTGTAACAAAAGATACAGGTAAATGCGATTGGAATCTACAACCAATGCTTTTTGAAGATGTGCATGCGGCACTTGAAGTTGCAGATACTTTTGCAATTGAAGGTAAAGAACATAACGTAAAGGTAGTGAGCTATGAAGATTAAAATTGGACCATACACAAATTGGTACGGGCCGTATCAACTAGCAGAACTGTTGATGTTTTGGGTACCAAAAGAAAAAGATGAACACGGATTCCCTCACACTGCGGATCGTGTACACAAGTTTGGTGAATGGCTTGCTCACGGTAAGGTGTTGCCTGAACCCGAAGTAGGTGATACTTATACCATGTGGGAAGATCGGCACCAAACTTGGCTCTACAAGTTTCTGTCTTGGATCCACAGTAAGAAAGAGCGTACCATCAGGGTACACATTGATCGCTGGGATACCTGGGGCATGGATCACACCCTTGCTCACATTATCCTACCTATGCTCAAGCAACTAAAAGAAACCAAACACGGTGCTCCTTATGTGGATCCTAAGGATGTGCCTAAAGAGCTACACGGTAAGAAACTTACCAAGAAGCAAAAGGACAACGGCGAAGTAGGTGACAAGCATTTCAAACGATGGGACTGGGTGCTAGACGAAATGATTTTTGCGTTTGACAGCAAGGTCAACGATGGTTGGAAAGAACAGTTCGAAACTGGTGAAAGCGATCTACAGTGGAAGAAACTGGAAGATGGCAACTACCAAATGGTTGAAGGACCAAACCATACTCAAGTCTATGACTGGGAAGCTCGGAAGAAACATGAAGAACGCATTTCAAACGGTTTCCAACTGTTCGGAAAATACTATCAAAACTTGTGGGATTAGAGGATGAACACAAATGAAGAAAACGATAATTCATATCAATAAAAATCTTAAACAGAGCAACGACAAGCATGGCAAAACACTGCCTGTGTGTCGTGTAGAGCTTGATGGTAAAACTTGGTATGGATCGCAGGTAGATATACTCGGACCGAGCTCAATGATCTACTCACCAGATAAGCCACGAGCCTGTGGTGCTAAACTCTGGATTGAAACTGATAGTGAAGTTGTTATTCACAACAAAACTACATACACTGAAATGAAAGGGTAGTATGAACATTGTCACAGGGAACGAAAAAGCCGATTAACAAGGTTACTCCTTTTGGAGACCTAAGTTGGTACATAAAATGGTCAGCATCGCTATTTGTTTTGACAGCGGTATTGTGCAGAAGTGTTCCTGAAGTGGATAGGATCTACGATCTTGTTTTTAGTTTTGTTGGTTGTGCTGGATGGTTTACAGTCGGTATGCTATGGCATGACAGAGCTCTTATAACACTAAATGCTATTCTTTGTACTGTACTTGGAACTGGTATTATGAACTATTTTTTTGCAGGTATAAAATATGTATAGACCTTTGCCAGCAGGGTTAACCATTGGCAAATCAAAAATTGATGGTCTAGGTTTACTTGCAACAGAATTTATTCCAGCACATCGTGTGCTAGGTATTGCACATATTGCTAACTCTAATTTTCCTCACGGTTTTATTCGCACTGCATTAGGCGCATTCTATAATCACAGCGACACACCTAACTGTCAAACACAGGATGGCTGGTGGCAACATATGCCTGTTAAGTATCTAGTTACTCTGCGTGATATTAACGCAGGCGAAGAACTAACAGCTTCTTACACTTTATACGCAGACTTTAATTCCTAGTAGATTACTAAATACATGTGGAGAAATACACAATAGTATTATGAGCTAGGAGGGTAATCGTGATAGACCCTATTAGTGCGGTCGCAGTAGCGTCAGCCGCATTTAAGGGCGTACAGCAACTGGTTAATGCTGGTCGAGAACTCGAAGACGTCACGAGACATTTAGGTAAGTGGTTCGGAGCAGTATCTGACTTCCGACGTGCCGAAGCTGAAAGCAAAAATCCTCCTCTATTTAAGCAATTACTATTCAAAGGCAGTGTTGAAGAAGAAGCACTAGCAATCTTTACACATAGTAAAAAAATCAAACAACAAGAATACGAATTGCAAGTAATTATTAACATGTCATATGGGCCAAAAGCCTGGGATGAGCTAGTACAATTACGCAGACGAATTCGCAAAGAACGTGAAGATACTATCTACAAACAAGCTGAAATGCGTAAAAAATTTATTGAGTTTGTGTTTATTGTTATTCTTATCTTGGCTTGTTTTGCAATGATTGCTGGAATAAGCTGGTTTATAATGTCACAAACTGGGAGAATATAACGAGTGTAAATTACCTACACAGAATTATAAATACTTGTAAAATAAATGATAATTTGTTCATAGACTAGGAGGAACAAAAATTGAAGGGTAGAAATATCGCGACATGGGTCGCCTTTTTTATTGCCCTGTGTGTAACATCAACAACGTATGCCCAAACAAATACTGTAACATCAACTATAACAGGCACAAACACAGTATCATCGAGCGGTACTGTAACTATTGATAAAACCCCACCAACGGCCTCTGCACCAAGCATTGTTGTGAATAACAGCGATGTTTGTAAGAGTGCTTACAGTGCTGGTGTGCAAACTCAAATTTTAGGTATTGCCAGCGGTATGACTGTTACAGACGATAACTGCGAACGTTTAAAACTAGCTCGTAGCCTCTATGGCATGGGTATGAAAGTAGCCGCAGTATCTGCACTATGTCAAGATGCTAGAGTATTTGATGCTATGATTATGGCAGGAACACCATGTCCTTACAAAGGTAAGATTGGTAATCAAGCACTAATAGCTTGGAAAGAAAATCCAACTGATATTCCGTCAGGTTCCAAACTAAGAGAGGATGCTGACTCAAAAAAAAACTTAGCAAAGTCAAAGAAAGCACAGACACAGTTTCCGTTTCCGTCAGACCAACAAGACTAGAACATAGTTATCCAGGAGACGATGATTATGAACAAGTGGATGACTATAGACGCTCACAAGACGGTGAATCTGAAGAGTTTCCTGTTCAAACAATTGGCGCAGTCGTTGCAATCGGTAGTGTGGTTGCTTGTGTTTTTGGCGTTCCTATTTGCGTTATCCCATTCTTCTAATGCCGCAGACGGCGATGTTATAAGTCAAACATCAACAACAACAACATCAACAACTGAAACAACTGGAATACCAACTGAAACCGTAATTGATTCAACGTCGGAAATAATAAATCAAACCACAACAGATGAGATCGTAAACACAACCACGTCAACATCTAGTACTAACCTAAGCACATCTACAACAACAGAAACGCTAGGTGTAACCACAACTACAGAGAATGTAAGTTCAACTACTGAACTAACTAACACAGATGTAACCGATCAAAACCTTGGCGGCGGCATTACCGAAACCACAACAGTGGATACTTACACAACCACAACAGTGGACGCTGTTACCACTTCAACAACCACACAAGATACCGTAACTAGTGTTGATGCAGTAACAACAAACACAACTGACACTGTACAAACCACAACAGAAACAACCACACGAACAACAGATACCATTCTAACCGAAACACCTGTAACAACAGAAACAACTACAACTACAACAACTACAACAGTAACAGAAGAACATACTCCAAACACCAGCTCTGGACAGACGTTGAGTAACTCAGGGTTTGAATCTAACGTGAGTGTAAGTAATCCAACTGATTGGACACTACAAAGTGGTAATGGTAGAGTGGGAGATACTTGTGGTGTAAATGGTAGCAACTGTTTAAAGACAGGTAACGCAAGTGTAGGTGGTGGCACATATACCCAGAGTGTTGACTTGTTTGATGAAATGTCAAAGGATGAAGTTAACAATGGTTTCAGTATACGATATGGGTCGCAGGTTAGGGTAGATGAATCAAATACCTTTGTTCCAATCTGTACCGGCGGCAATAGTCAGACATCTGATTGCCAAGATTCATATAGTATTACGCTAGACATCAAGACTAGTGATGGTACACTGTTAGAAAAGTTTGAACACACATTTAACAACGTAACAGGACCTACCAGCTACACAGATCATTTTTGGACACAAAATATTAGCACAAACAACTGGACCAGTGCTATTGCTACACTAGAACTATTTGGTATTGATGCTGGATTTCATAGCGGACACTTTGGTCCACAGTTTGATAACGCATTAATAGAAGTTATATATACCGCTATTGATTTTATCACCACGCAAACCATAACACAGGCTGTTGAAAGTGTTACCAACATTGTAGAATCAACCAGCCAAAGAATAACAGATGTAGTTTCAAGTTCAGTAACACAAACAGATGTAGTTTCAAGTTCAACACAAGAAGTTACCACTATAACCGTACAAGATGCTATAACCACAGACGTAACTAAAAACTTCACTACAATAACCACAGAAGACGAAACAACAATAGTTACAACCTACGATCCAAGCCAGGACGAAAGTTTAATAATAGACACACCTACAACTCCCGACAACGATTCTGGAACAACTGAAACAACGGTTACTATAGAAGTTAATGACAGCGCGACAGGCGAAACCATCACAAGCATTGAAGTGACTGTGGAAGTAGATATGTCAGCAAGCACCGCTGAAGTTTCAATTGATGGTGCAGTAGTAGAAACTGTAGACATTGCTCCGTTGGACACAGGTGTTGCAGAAAGCTCACCCGAAACAACCGCTGAAGTTGCTGAAGTAACTGCTGATGTTGATGCAACTGTAGACTCACAAGTAGAAGCAGAGACCAGCACAGAGACCACAGCAGAAGTCGCTGATGCTGGTGGCGCAGAAAGCAACGAATCGTCTGAATCAAGCGAGTCATCTGAAAGTTCAGAAAGCTCAAAAAGCAGTGCGTCATCTGAAAGTTCAGATAGCAATGAGTCTGACAGTAAGGGCGACACGCAAACAGCTAGTGCAAACGACAGTAAGTCAGAAGATTCAGACAGCAAAGAAGATAGCAAATCAGAAGATAGCAAATCAGAAGATAGCAAATCAGAAACAAAAGAAGAGGTAAAACAAAGAATTACGGTTGCAGTGGTAACCAATATAGTAAATCAATTAGGAGATACTCCAGAAGAACAGACAACTCAACTAGCACTAATGAACTACATTGGTGCTAACCTTGCAAGCACTTCACCTGTGCTTGCTGATAGAATAGACTGGTATTCAAATGAAGTCAAATACGCCAGCCGTCAACTAAACGATCCTTATGCTAGATTGTTTAACGTAGCACAGGAACGTTTACATGAACAACTAACGGATAGTCAATATCCGCTAGGGTTTAATTAAGGAGCGACATATTATGTCAGAGGAAAACAAAACTGAAATAGAGTTCGCCGGCGTTAAATTCCGTGGAGGGAAAATGCTTATTTTAATCACAGCATTAAGTACCCTAGGCGGTGGACTATACGCTGGCTTTGAATTCTACAAAGACTATACGAACATGCGCGAAAAGATTGAAACGTATGTTGCACCAGACCTAAGTGGCTTTCAAGAGCAAGTTAGTGTTATGCGTAAGGAAGTAGATGCAATGAAGGAGCTGGTAGGCGATGCCCAATCAACTGCTAGAGATATTAGAACAGACCTACGCAAAGAAATTGGAGATCAGACAGACCAAATTGCTACTATTGACCGTCGTAGTCGTGACGCGGATCGTGAAGTACGCGAAGCATTACGCAACAGTGAGAAAGAAATACGAAACTTAATCTCAAACACAGACAAACGTTGGGACGACAAACTGGGTCGTGTTGACGCCCAAATTAATGAACTTGAAACAAAGTTAGATAAGAAGATTACTAAAGCGTTGGAAAATCCATTAGCTAATATGGCGACGTCAAAGTAATACTACAAGTAGGTAATATGTAGTGTAGTGAAGCATTTGATCCACAGTAGTTAACCACCACCATTGGTCGCTCTGAGGTTTGATCTTTAGATGCTTTACTGCCCTACTTTTTGCAAAATCAATATGCCAATGTGCTAGCCAATCCAGTATGCCTGCAACGATTGCAGTTACTGGACCCATGAATAAAATAAACGCAAGAAAGGTTCCAATACCGTGTGGAATATAGTGGTAATGGGCTCGTTTACTGCGATAATCAGCTTTAAATAGCTGTCCTTGATGCCTCTGTATACCTATGTCTACAACTGCATGCTTTAATAAAAGAAAAAATAATAACGTCAGTTCCATGCTGATATTTAGTGGCATAAGTAATAGTACACACAAATACTCACACTGATTCAGATTTTTGTAGACTATAGAATTGAGGGATCATGAAGTATTGGGTAGAATACATCAAAGCTGGATATGAGCTAGTCATGGAGGCTGAAAATATCACAGACATAATGCTAGAACAAGAAGTTGAACGGCATTTGGTAGAAATGTTTGCTCGCAGTATTGAGCGTACAGACATAGGCGATGCACCCGTAGGTGTTGAACTTAAACGAGCTGTTGCATATCGTGACCGCGACGGCATACTTAAAATAGCAGACGAGTGTTTACTAATACATAGTTACCCATTACGCAAGAAACGTTGGCCCAGTGAGACCTATTATTTGGATCTAGGACTTATTGGCTATCATCATGCAGAACACGAGCATATGCGTGAGCGCGATAACTTTGTAAGTGCCAGTGACGTGCTCAAGTTTATGTTCACCAGATCACTAAGACCGAAGCCAAAAAATATTCTTGTTGTGTAATATTCATGTATAAGTATTCTTGTAGAATTTGCCGGCGTAGCTCAGTTGGTAGAGCAGTTGATTTGTAATCATCAGGTCCCGAGTTCGAATCTTGGCGCCGGCACCATTAGCCCATGTGGTGGAATTGGTAGACACGCAGGTTTTAGGTACCTGTTGCGCGAGCAGTGGGAGTTCAAGTCTCTCCATGGGCACCAACACTTTTATTTGATAGGTTATATATGCCAGCTACTCCTAAGCATTTACGTCCAAAGGACAGAATTACTCAAGAAGATTTTAATGAACTTAAAATTTTGTGGAAGAGCGGGCCTCCTGTTTCATTTATGACTACATATGAAAGAGAGCATAACTCTATCTATAGTGAAAATAGAGGTTCTAAATTATCAGGCACAGAAAACGTAAAGTTCAACGTATGGTTAAGAGAACGCTTTGGTTTAATTCAAGGTCAGCACGGTGGTCAAATGGCTTGGTTAGAAGATCCTCTTGGACCACATGCAGACGTTATAAATTTTAAAGATGGTCATATAACTGCCTCAGAACCTTGTGTTACTCAGTATGTTGTTTTAGAGTCAGATGCTAAAGCAGGAATGAAAACTATTCTGTTTGATCAATATATTGACCCACTTAATTACCACGGTATTAGACACGCATACGACGAAAGCACTGTACAATATCTAGGCGAAACACCAATCGGCAATACTATACCTGGATTAGAACATGTGTCCGAAAGAGTAGGCGTGGTTCCTTTAACAGTTCAAAAGTTTATTGAAACACCAAAATGGGAAATAGTGTGGTGGGATAGTCACCAGATACACAGTGGCGCTAGTTTTAACATGTGCCAATGCACATACAAATGGCATTTAAGTTTTACTCGAAGCCGCAAGGATTTTGAACAATGGTATAACTCTTAAAATAATAAGTATTTTCTTCCAAGGGGAATTAGCTCAGCTGGGAGAGCGCCTGCTTTGCAAGCAGGAGGTCAGCGGTTCGATCCCGCTATTCTCCACCAATTCAAAAAAGTGCGTCTTAACGCACTTTTTTGTTGACATTTTGTTTATTTGTGTTATATTAAATATATTAAGTCGGTGAAGTGTTATGGTAGCACGACGGTCTCCAAAACCGCAAGCGGGGGTTCGACTCCCTCCACCGGCGCCAACCTAATGCACCAGTAGCTCAGCTGGATAGAGTATCGGTCTACGAAACCGAGGGTCGGAGGTTCGAATCCTTCCTGGTGCACCAAAAAGAGGTTAGGTGGGATGAAGTCAGATTTAATTAACTCGGTGTAGCGCAGTCTGGTAGCGCATCTGGTTTGGGACCAGAGGGTCGGGAGTTCGAATCTCTCCACCGAGACCATTTTTGAGATATATATTATTAATGCGGGTGTAGCTCAGTGGTAGAGCCCTTCGTTGCCAACGAAGCTGTCGTCAGTTCGAATCTGATCACCCGCTCCAATTTTGGAGATAAATCATTAACAAATTTTGTATTAGCCCGTTTGTAATCACAAGACAAAATGCTTACAATCGAGCTAGTCCTTGTGCATTTGGACCTATTGAAGTTGACGTTGGTTTAGACACTCCCCAAAGTGAACGCTGGACACACAACGAACTTCAACAATTACGAGAAAAATTTCTAGCCGGAGATCAACCTGAGCAATGTAAGCGTTGTTGGGACGAAGAAGATGCTGGCATTGAAAGTTTGCGTATGCGTACCAATGCCCAATACGGAACTAATCCTGAGGGTTGGGAAGGTGGGCCACGTGAAATAGTTATAAAAACCAGCAATGTATGTAATTTAGCATGTCGTACTTGTGCGGGATGGGATACCAGTTATTATTGGCCTGAAGGGAAATACTACACAGAAACATATGCAACAACTCGTGTACACAACGGAGTACGCAAACCCGGAAATGATTTTGTACAGGTGCGTGACAAACAGTATCATCGTGCAGATCTTTGGAAAATTGAAGATTTACAAAACGTAGAAAAACTAAGTTTCTTTGGTGGAGAACCATTGTTAGACAAACAACATGGTATACTACTACAACGAATTGTTGATGCTGATCGTGCAAAAGATACTACATTATTTTATAGCACAAACGGACAGCAAATAGGTTCACACTATGAACACCTTTGGGCACAGTTTAAACGTGTTGAGATATTTTTTAGTATTGACGGTGTTGGGTCTGCATTTGAATATCTACGTTGGCCGGGTAATTGGGAAAAGACTCAACGCAACATTGATTGGTTTGTTGACCTACCCAACCGTTATCCATCTGTGGACTGGTATTTCCAAGGTAGCCAATGTGTTAGTTTAATTAATATAGCAGATTACCAAACGGGTGCGGATTGGATTGAACAGCGATTAGGTGCAGTACATTTTAATATTGTGGATCATCCACGCCATTATCGAATGACCAATATTCCAGATCGCTATAAACAAGAACTTGCGAATACTATTAAGCATCAACAGATTGCTAATTATCTAACAATTGAATCAGCTAACATCAACGAACTCAAACGTATGATTATATGGATAAAACGGCAAGATTTATATAGAAAACAAGATTATGCTAAAACTTTTCCTAATACCTACGATTTATTAGCAGAACACTGGCACACTGTGACCGAAAAAGATTCAGCCAACTAAATGTTGTATCATTATAATATTATATTATTATTTTTCTCTTGACAAAAAACTATCTATAGTATAGTATGTAAACACTAGACTATCACAGCCACTATCAAGGACAAGAGAGGTATATTATGAATTTGGTTGGAGTGTTTATGCTACTGTTTAATTTTTCGTTAACAACTCCTGATGGCGATCAGCGTCAAGAAATTATTAATGTTTACAGCAAGCATTTTGAATCAAAAACAGAATGTGAAGAATTTTTAGAAAACTGGGGTTGGCTTATCCGAGGTAAAGGCGCAGACTCCCTGCAAGACATGTTAAAAGAAGGATACACTGTAAAGTTAAATAGTGTTACGTGTAGTGCAGTTCCTACAGTTAATATTAAGATTGAAGGTGCTAAAGGAAAGCCTAACCCAGCATTTGATAAAAATAATAATATACGAGGTTAAATGATAGTAGTCAATCCTAAAAATAAGGCATTTCAACCAATCGTCTACCAACCAATTGACAATCCGTTTGTTAACAAGTTTGTAGAAAAAATGCGACATTCCATTGAACATTTTAAAATTCGTGATTGGAATGAACGTTTTCCTTATGAAAGGATTAACAATCATCCAGAAGCCTTTGACGAAATTACAACTCGTGCCAAAAAAGGTTTCACAGAAGCAATTGATGGTATTCATAGTTTAGGGTATACGTTTCCTATCAGCGCAGAAGAGATTTGTAAGTTAGTTCCCAACACTGAACACGAACTTAGAGATAGTCTTAACCTGCAACTTCTTCTCAATCAAGTGCATAGGTATTTTACAACCTGTCATAGAGATATTAATAAAGAACGCCAGACATATAACGACCAAGATTATTTTTTTATAAGATATGAACACAGGCATCAAATAGCTCGTTATCTATATACTATCAATGACAGTGTCCACGATCTTGAAAATTTTATTGTTACCCCAAATATGAAAGTTTTTAATGCAACACACGAATATCAGATAGTATTTGATCATTATCAACCATATGATCCCACGTACTTTGATTATCGAGACTATTTTGTAGACTTTAGTACAACAGATTATCACTTTTTTACTGATCAATTGGGCGAATATGACATGTGGGTACCTTGGCATCAAATTGAAGGCAAGTGTTATTGGGATTCTTACTTTGCACACGATGATCCTACACAATGGGATTGTAGTGAAAATATTCAATACACTGGAAGCATAGCATTAGGAAAACGAACACAAGCTCGTGATGCTAACCTTGAAAGATGGTTAAAGCAACATGGTATTAAACCAGGCCCGTTAACTGTTGGTGCTCCTATTGCTGTATTAATCAGTGGCCACAAAACTTTAGAATGGTTATACAGTCAGCCTGGACCCGGTCCACACAACCTAATTGAGAGTGTAAAAGTATAAATATGCCATGAGTTAATCAATAATGGAGTGATAAACTATGGCAAAACGCATCGGCGGCAGTGCTACAACTGCAAAAAAGACACTAAACAGAACAGGAACCAAGAAGCGTACCAGTATTGGTTCTAGCAATCTATCAAGACCTAAGAACAAACACACACGAGCAAATTTTAAAGTATATCGAGGTCAAGGCAAGTCGAGATAAGTAACAGTATGAATATGAAACTTAGTATAGGTGTTGTTGTTGCATTGATTTTACAAATCTCAGGATTTGTATGGTGGACTGCACAACAGGCCCAGACAATTGATACACTTAAATCTGAAATGAGTGAGCTAACCAGTCGCATGGCTATAGAAAGTAGTGTGCGTATGGCAGCAGATATCGAAGAGCTTAAACGTGAACGTGAAAAGATCGTTGAGCGTGTTCGTATGTTAACTCAAAAACAAAGGGATTTAGTAGACTTTGCGACATTTACTGAAAATCGTTGGGCTAAAGAATATGCCGGCGATAACAGTTATGTTAGAAAGTTTGGAACTAAAGAACCAATTAAAAAATAATTATTTTTTACCGTTTTTGATGTTTGCAATCTCAGCCGCATTTTGTTGAATGTGCTCATTTTGAGATCGATCTATTAGAGCCTGCAATTTACGGGCCTTTTCTTCATCTGTGTCTAAATGCAGATTTTTATTGATAACTTTTTCTAGTTTTAGAAAAGCAATACGCTCGTTTGGAACATAGCGCCAGGTATAGCCTCGTTCTCCGTATACACCAAACACTGTTTCGGTTATACCAATTTTAACAATAATAGCATCTGCTCCGTCTAAGACTACGCTGTCACCTTCGTTAAACGCACGGTTCATTTTAAACTTCAAACCTTTTGCCAGACTGGTTGCAAAATCTTTGAACATCATGGTAGCAACTAATGCAATCAGCGCAACCGCAAATGGAGTCATTAACTCAGCAATTTGAAAACCTACAGCATCGGCTGATAGTATAGTCTTGTCCATTACACGCTCCCGGTTTATTTTTAAATATTTATCAAAAATTCTATGCTAAATACCAGCATAATGATAAAAAACGATATACATAATACTTGTTTAGATTGTGGTCACGAATGTCACTGTGAAAATCTTGTTTGTGTTGTTCCGGTGGGTATTGGTATAACTGATAAAACACAACCTTGTAAATGTGGCGTGTGTCGTTGTAGTAATACACAACAGGGTAAACAATGACATCTATTATAGGCGGAACAACTATTGGGGAAAGTGGTTACAGCGGTAGTTGTAAAAACTGCGGCCATTCTAGTCATTGCGGAACATCGTTACGAGAAGAATCGTGGTCATCGTATGGCAAGCGCCTTGGACAAATTGTAATCTGTCAATCCTGTCGTTGTGATCGTTGTAATGATAAAGATCTAACAGAACACTGGAAAACCTTATAAGGTTCAATGTTTGAATTAATAGTTGTGTCCTTTGCGGGCATCCTAATAGGCATGCTAGCTGGTCTGTTACCAGCTTTACCTGTTTTTACAGGACCTTTGATTTTGTACTATTTTGTACAAGACTATTATCCTGTTGAATACCTTTTGGTATTTTGGTTAGCCAGTTACAGCGGCACACAATTCTTTGGTAGCATTGCCACTATTACCACACGCATACCTGGCGAAGAAAGCGCGGCAATTTATCTCAAAGATATTGATAATCTTTCGTTAGATCAAAAACGTAATTTATTGTATGATACAGCCTTAGGAAGTTATATTGCGGCTACACTGAGTTTGATATTTGTTTGGGTTGTTGTTAAGTACACAGGCATTGGTACATTTCCTCAGCTGATGGGCTTGCCAGTTCAAATGGTGGTGTATGCATTTGCTATACTACTTTTCTTTTTTATACAGCCTAAAAAATGGTTTGCAACTCTATTAATAATTGCACTGGGATTAATGATTGGGCCTAGACAAAATTATGCATTACCGGATATTTGGTACAATATACAACAATGGTTTCATGGTTACACACTTTACATGGTTGTTATGGGTACTATTATTTTTCCAACGCTATTAGAACCAGTTCAACAAGCTGTAAATGTTGAAAGATTTGGGCGTGTACGCAATAGAGGATATAGTGTTCTAGCTGGTTTGCGTAGTACATTGATTGGTGCAGTAGCAGGACTAATTCCTGGACCTAGTGCAAGTGTAGCCACAGCCTTTGCATATCGCACTGGAGGCTCTAGCAGTTATCGCAGAATACTAAATGCAGAAACTGCTAATAACTCAGCAGTGGTAACTTGTGCATTGCCGTTCTTTTTGTTAGGCTTGCCTATCAATCAAAACACACTGCTGATGAGCAACATCATGGATGTACAAAGTTTAGACATTGTTACAGCTATTCAAGAAACCGGCATGTTTGGTTGGACCATATTTGACCTTGTTATTGGCGTAGCATTACTTGTTATGGTAGTTTATTTTTGGCTAAGTACAAACCTAATTGATTTATATGCAGGTCTGGTACAGCGTCTACATCATCGCATGCCTTATGTTGTAGGTATAATTCTTTTAGCATTAATTGCAGTTGATCTTCAATATGCAGAAATAGGGCTAGCACACTATCTAACATTGTTAGTCCTGTTTACTGTTTTTGGAATCATGTTGCGTAAACTTAAAATCAGTGCTATACCTTTCTTGTTTGCTATTATTTTAGCAGATAAAATTATTTGGCTGGGAATTCAAGCCTCTGCTATATATTTCTAACACATTGGAGATTTTTAAATGAAAAAATTATCAAAGTATATTGCTCTTGCGTGTGTTGCCGCGGCAGTTGTTGCTGTAGGTGCAGGTATTGACCTTTCTACTCCCGCTCCAGAATATACGGTTATTAACCAAAGTTCAAAAGCATCACCTGCAGGTGTATTTGCTCAGGCAGTACGCAAAGCAGTAGATGGCAAATGGTATCAAAGTAGTAATTGCACAGATGCCTCAGCAAAGTTTAACAGCACCAAAGACGCTGTTATGGTCTATAACTCAAGTGTGGCTTTTGCGGCACTAAACAAGAAACTTGAGAACTGCCAGCTTGACGAAGTTGCTAAAAGCAACGCAAAGGTCGCTTTGATTTCAAGTAGTCGCATGTTGATCTGTCAACGTGCAGACACCAACACAGACCTGTTTGCAGGTCCAGCAGAAGAAAACCTATCGCTGGGTATGGCAAGTATGTATGCTGTTCCAAAGCATGAAGCTCAGTGGAATGCCAGTGGATCAAATGTTAAACTTGTTCCTTACTCAGGATCAAAGACAGTGTTACAAGCACTAATGGCAGGTGACATCAACTGGGGATGGATGGGCCAAAGCCTAGCACTCAAGCAGAGTGACAAGCTCAAGTGCGAATACAGCACAGATCCATTAAGTACACAGTTTTTGGGTAAAAAAGCACCAAAACTAGTAATTCCTGACTTTAGAATCAACGTAGTGGTATATAGTAATACTGCAAATATTGATCGTTTGAGAGAAACACTCAACAGTAGTTCTACATTTCAGAACTATATCACTAGCAGTAAAAACAAAGTTGAAAGCGGATTGGATGCTAAATTGGTTGACCAATACGTTCAACGCATGTATAATACATGGGCAGACTAAACCATAGTTAACAAGGGAGGTTTTTAATGTTTGCTAAATTAGATAGTGTGGACAAAGGTCTAGTATATAAACTAGTAATTCTTCACACATTAGTAATTGCAGTCAGTAACTACTTGGTGCAATTCAAGTTTAACCTGTTTCCAGGTGCAAACTTACCATTCTTTGGTGAGTTTCCACTAGCGGCAGCGGCGTTTACTTTTCCACTGGTAGTTGTTGCTACTGACTTAACTGTTCGTATGCTTGGCAAAGAAGCTGGACGAGCAGTTGTAGCAATGGCTGTTATTCCTGCTATCATTGCAAGTATCCTAGTTATTGGTCTAGGTGGTGCACCGTGGGAAAAGGCACTACGCATTGGCGCGGCATCAGGCGTGGCATATGGCGTAGGCACAATGCTTGACGTTTATGTCTTCCAGCACATTCGTGACCGCTGGAGTGAAGCATGGTGGGCGGCACCTGCAATTTCTACTATTGCCGCTAATATTATTGACACCTATGTTTTCTTTGCTACTGCATTTGCAGGTGCAACAGGACCAGATGGTAAGCTAACATGGATTGGTGAGAACTGGCACATTGTTGCTCAGAACAATACACTTACCAAGATTGTTGTTGGTCTTATTGTGTTCCTACCAGCTTATGGAGTACTACTACGTGGGCTACGCAAGCGCATGGAGTCAAAGTAAGACTTAGGACGAAACATATATTTTATATTATGTTACTGAGAAAAGCGGGCGTGTGTCCGCTTTTCTTTTATACAAGGGAATGTAAAATGAAGGACAAGTTTGTTCGACTTTATATGAACTGGGCACGTGAGGCCGCAGGACTTAGCCATGCTAGACGTTTGCAGGTAGGTGCGGTCGTTGTCAAAAACGACACAGTTATCAGCTATGGCTATAATGGTATGCCAGCGGGCTGGGATAACAACTGCGAGGACTTTGTATTTTTTGATCGTAATGGCAAGCAACTGATAGAGCCTCTACTAAAAACAAAACCTGAAGTACTACACGCAGAGTCTAATGCTATTGCTAAACTAGCACGGTCTAGTAATAGTGGGTTAAATGCCGATATCTTTATTACACACAGTCCTTGTATGGAATGTGCAAAACTGATATTTCAAAGTGGTATTAAAAGAGTTTTTTATGCTGAGGATTATCGTAGTACGAGTGGCATAGACTTTTTACGAAAATCTAACATTGAGGTAATTCAGATTGATAAATAGTTTTGTAATAATTTCCCCCAGAAAAATAGAACCTAAGGAGAGGGTATGAATATAACTTTCCATAATAAACTTCTAATGTTGGTATATGGTTGCCAAATCACAGCCATATCTGGCCTAATATATTACTGGGATCCTATGTTTTTACTTTGGACGGTACTAGGTAAAATATTGTTCTACAGTTTTGGTGTTGAGATTGGACTACATAGATATCTTGCACATAGAAGTTTTACAATGGCACGTTGGAAAGAGCGTATACTTCTTGTATTGAGTATGTTTGCTTGTTACGGCAGTACACTAGCGTGGTGTGCTAATCATCGTGTACATCATAAAAATGCTGATAGAGATCGAGATCCGCATCCAAGTACAGAGTGGTTTAAAACTTGGTTTTGGATTGATACACAAAAGAATGTTACTATTAGTGCATCTGTTGTTAAAGACCTTATCAAAGATCCAATACACAAATGGATGAGAAAACATTATTTTCATGTGCTGTTAGGAACATATCTTATTTCTTCTGTATTGTTTGGGTTAAAGTTTACAATTTATTTCTTTATTGTTCCAGCCGCACTAGCACAAATCAGCGGAGGAGTTATTAATGTTATTTGTCATAAGTTTGGATATCGTAGCTATGACGAAGTTAAAGATTTTAGCAGAAATAACTTTTGGGTAAACATGTATGGTTTCTTTGTTGGCGTTGGCCTACATAACAATCATCACAAATATCCATGGAAACACAGAACACTAAGCGAACGCCCAGTCTGGCACGAAATTGACTGGGGTGGCTGGTTCATTGAACGATTTTTAATGCAATCTGCTGGCAAGGACTGGGGCAAAACTGAAGGCCCGCGAAAAGTCAGCGATTACACTACCTAAGGCGAGAACATGCGTATTAATTGGATAGTCACATACTTTTCAGGGTATGGGGCAGTATTTGCCAGTCTTTATTATCTCTATTCAACAGCCAATTGGACATTGTATTTGGCCAGCATTTTGTGGTGGCTTGTAGCCTGTAGATTAATCATGCAAGTGATTGGGTTACACAAATATTGGGCACACAAAAGTTTTGATACAGGACCCATTGGCAAGTTTATTTTAACCTGGGGGTGTATATTGTGTGGCACCGGCTCACCTTATAACTGGGCTATTCATCATAGACATCATCACCGTACCGCAGATAAAGAAGATGATATACACAGTCCTATATCCAATCGTACGATTGATACATTATTTGGATTATGGATTTTTAAACCAGACTCTTGGTGGAAAGAACGTAATGTAAAAACAGTACATAGAGATTTAATTGCAGATCGTAATGTTATGCATATACACAAGTACTATCATCATTATTGGTATGCACTTGTTGTTTTAACTGCTCTAATTGATTGGAAAATTACACTGCTATTTGTTTTACAACCAGTAGGGTTAAATATTGTTATGCATGGAGTAAACAATTATTTTAGCCATACTAATTTAATTCCAGGCAATTATAGAAATTATGATGTTAGTGATAACAGCCGTAACTTACCAGGATGGACTAACCTGCTATTACTAGGCGAAGGTTACCATCACAATCATCATGCTCATCCTTGGAACTACGACAACGCTGAACACCCGGGTGAATGGGATTTAAGTGCGGCAATTATTCGAAAATTCTTTGACAAACATCGAGGACGCTTAGGAAGTGAATATAAACGTAAAGGTAGCACCGTCTAGATGCAGTGGAAGATAACATACTTTGGGGGATATGCTGGAGCAGTACTAGGACTTGCATACACTGTTGCGTCAGGCAATTGGTATTTGTATCTAGCAAGTCTCATTTATTGGATGTTTTTCTGCAGACTGATTTGTCAAATAGTAGGATTACACAAATATTGGACACACCGCACATTTGAAACTGGACCAGTGCAGAGATTTGTTCTTGCATTTGGAAGTATAATGTGTGGAACGGGTTCTCCATATACTTGGGCAGTACATCATAGACATCACCACCAACACAGTGATACAGAATTAGATGTACACAGTCCTAAAAATATTGGTCCATTAATGACACTATTGGGTTACTGGGTTCTAAAACCCAACGACTGGTGGTACAACAAAGGAATTAAATTAACACACAGAGATCTAGTAACTGACAAATTAGTAATGCATGTTCACAAAAACTATTGGCGTTATTGGTATGCACTACTAGCGATTGCACTCGTGGTAGATTGGCGCATTGCACTATTGTTTGTTGTAC
>Ga0222715_10001995_pt1 | contig 18975 bp, 25 predicted proteins | sample C33_9DmetaG_FD_165056 | JGI IMG/M metagenome (GOLD analysis project Ga0222715, IMG submission 165056) | Estuarine water microbial communities from San Francisco Bay, California, United States - C33_9D | ecosystem: Environmental > Aquatic > Marine > Unclassified | place: USA: California... | reverse complement strand
CCTAGTCCCAAACCCAAGTCCAAGACTCCTAGTCCCAAGTCCAAGACTCCTAGTCCCAAACCCAAGTCCAAGACTCCTCTCACTAATAATCAACTAAACGCACTCAAGATAGTGGGTAAAAAGTGTGAGAGGCTCAAGAAGCCAGAACTTGTGAACCTTGCTAGGAAGATGGGTGTGGTTGATTTTAGGACAAAGGTTCAAAACGGTACTAGGGCCTCCACAAAGAAGGAGATTTGTGATAGGATTAAGGCCAAGACATCTGTACCAACCTTCAAAAACAACAATAAGAATATAACCCTAACAGGTGTGAATAAGACATTCAAAGTTGGTAAGATTCTATGTATCAATTTAAAGAAGCCTGAACTCATGCGAGTTGCGAGGATCCTCAAGATCCCCCTAAACGCTAGTGAGACCAAGGTATCTCTATGTAAAAAGATTCAAATGTCGAGAAATAATCTAGCCGTCCCCAAGAAACCAAATACACCCCCACCCCCACCACCTACCAAGAAGAATGTGAAGAAGGTGCAGATGAACACCAAAAGGCTTGAAGTATTGAAGAAGAGGGGTCTAGATGATAACTCCATTCGTAAGGATATTGCCAAGCTCTATGGTGAGAGGTGGATGAAACGGTACAAGCCATCTTTGGATGATGACGTCAAGAATATGAAAAAGTCTCTCACAGTTCTCAACAAGGGTAATAAGTTGGGTATTCCATTCAAGAGGGATGTTGATAGTATAAAGAAACAGGTTGTGGGGAGGTGGAAGTTTGAGAGAAAGAATAATATGGAAAAGAAATATCTCTCAAACAAGATTAATGTCACTGGTATAAATTACAAGCTAAGGAATGCGTATCGCCGTGCCGCTGTCAGTTACATCATGAACCAAAAGGGACCAGTTTCAAACAAGAAACTTAATGCCTACAAAAAGTCATGGTCAAAGTTTATGAATAATGTATAATTGTAGCTGAATTGAGAGTGTTTAAAATAATTAATAATTGAATGCCATAAAAAATAACATCAACCCATATTCTATTTACCGATACAACTAGTATATAAAATATGAGATATGTTGAATGTATAAATATTAATTTTAGAGTTAATAATTTATTACTATGTACACATATTGAAGTTATAAATGATAAAAATGCATGTATTAAATCTGAGACTTTGTGGGATCCATAAATTTTTGCGATAGTTGCTACAGTGTATATATGTATTAAAAGTTTACACGATATATGATATTCAATTTTATCGTCTCGTTGTATTATGATCAGTTCACCTTCATCCTGACAATGACCTAATGCTATAGTTTCATCCGGCATCTCAACTACAACATGCATGATCCATAATTATGTATCTTACATATTTTTTATATTCCTATTGATGGTCTTATTAGGTTCTGCTATCTGTTTAAGATGTATGGTGTGATATGAAAAGTCATACTTGGGGAAGGTCTGTTTTATCAGATTTGAGAGTATGATTGCATCACCAATGTAAGGTATTCCAGATCTCACTGATTGTTGCTCAAGTTTGAGAAATGCAGCCTCCATTTGAACAAATTTTTTTAAACCATCTTGGCTCATACCATCTTTACGCATTCTAGTGTACATATCCTTGGAGGCACCCTCACTCAAGGAACCCTCAGCCTTTTTAGATTCATACATGAGAGCCAATATAACGATTGCTAATACGATGTATAACATTTATATATGTACCTAAATTAATTTTACTAAATCCCCAACTTTATTGATGATATTGAAAAGTTTATCTACTGTGTCTACATCCCCAGGTTTTATAATTTCCAACTCGATTTGGTACGATGCCTCCTCCTCCGAATCCATATCCACATTATCACCCGATGATATAGTCATGTCAATACTAAGATTCTTACGCACGAATGAATGTCTTACTTTGGTCCGTTTTCTATCCATACTGTATTCACCTGTGGTTGGAATCTCTCTAGATACCGAGAATCGTACATCTAGAGGGTCACATTTAAAATCATGTTTAGCAACTTTGATTTTTTGAATCATAACATGTTCCTCCGTTTCTTCATCAGTTGTAATGCGAATATTATTGCTATCATTATAGTATACATCTGATTGTGTCTGTTTGACACTCTCCCAACCCTTAAATTTCTTCAAGCCGTGGAGGACTCGGGTCCAAGCATCCTTTCCAACATTCGTGTCAAAGAGGGAACCGTTATGTTTTCCAATCCTAATTTCAACTTCTATGTCACCTTCATTCTTGTGAGCTTCAAAAGTAGGCAGAACCTGATCGGTAATATTCTTGATATTCATCTTGTCATTAATATTACGCGTCATTTACTTAAGCCTTTTTTATACATATAATGTAATGAAAGGATTTGAAAACTTTGGAGAAACATGTTACTTCAATACTGCCCTTCAATGCCTTTTACATATTCCAGTTTTGACGAATTATTTCATCAGGTATCCCTATGAGGGTGAATGTGTATTTACACGAGAATATTCCAAGCTTGTGAGAATATATTGGAAGAGGGGTGAACATAAAGTAGATGTTGGTCCAATTCTTTCTCAGTTTAGGGAAAAATTCCCAAGGTTTGTTGAGACCCAACAGCATGATACACAAGAGGCTGTCATGTGTATCATTGATATTTTGGAGAGGGCTGTACCTCTCATCAAAGCGTGGTTTTATGGTAAAAAGACCCAAGAAACTATATGGCCAGGTGGAAAGTCATCAAGTGAAGAGGAATTTGGTATTCATTTGATCACCTCACAAGGAAAAGATATGAGTAAGATGCTTTCTAAAAGTACGGATTGGAATATTTTAGAGAATTTTGAGGATACTGAGGGTAAAGTACATCACGTCGCCACGACTCGTATGGTTTTTTCAAAATTACCTCAAGTTTTTATGATTTCATTTGATTCCAAGAGTCATATTGAGATTATTGAAAAAATTTTAATTGATACCCTAGAGTACAACCTCATATCTGCTGCTGTACACATGGGTAATCAAGATGATGGACATTACGCAAGTTATGTGAAACGAAAGAATAAATGGTATTTCATAAATGATGAGAGTGTCCGAGAACACACGCTACCCGATGAAGCGGGATACTATTTTATGGTCTACAATCTAAAAACTCCTTCATCTGAATGTTCTCCTTGATGTTGACGATGGTCCTGTAAAAAGTTCTCCTATTATTTGGGTGTGTCTTGTCGTACCTCCTCTTTAGGGGTCTCCACCACATTGGTGAATCCTCAGTCATATACTTACACTCTACAATAGCTCCGTCTTCAAACCAGGGTTCATCCTCAATTCTATTAAATGGAATTTCAGATTCAAAAAACAATTTACCCTTCTCTTGGACGTAAAGTCGCCAAGCTGGTCTACCTGGGACCGCACCGGGGGTTTCACGAGAAGGTTCCCTCTTCATCATGAAATCCACTGTATTCTTCTCTTGAGGCTTCCACTTGAACATAGTCTCGTGAGTCCCCAACCTAATGGGTTCATTCACAGGTGTAAAAACAAGACCATCTATAACCTGTTCCACGGTGGGTAGATAGTCATCCATGAATGATTCAAAGTCCCTCATATGGTGAAAAGTTTTGCATTTGATGCGATGTTTATCAGATTTCATTTGGATGATGGACTTTATGAGACTTCTGGAAGCTTCAAGTCTATCCATGAGACTCTTGTTCCATACAGGCTGTCCACATACTAGGACGGCATCGTATACCATGAGAGTATCCTCATAGAGTTCACCGTCTAGGACAGTACCCTCATAGGCACTCTTTTTGAGGTTGAGAGAAACTTCAAACATTTTAAAAGCCCGATTGACGAATAAACATTTCTTCTTACCCTCGTACACGAGGGCTACCATCATGTGCCTCTCTCCATCCGTCTTTTCACATACCAAGTAATCACCACGCTTCAAAATTGGAAAATGTTTAGTCTCAATTGAGATGGGTTGTGGACCCGGAAAATAATCTTTACTTCCCCAAACATGATGTATGAATTGTACGACGTGTTTGTAAAGTGGTGATTCAGATGGTACAGACATTTCAATATATATTTGTGTTTAAACTTTAACTAATTGTTACACCAGCTGCGTTCGTAATGTTACTTATACATTCATGTGTATATGACATCGTCAACTTAGCTGCTGTAAATGCATAAACTCGCACCCCCTGTTCTTTAAATTTTTCAAACATTTTTGGGTAAATTTTCCAATTTCCAGTCTTTTTATCTTTTATATTTTTTATGACATTCTTGGTATTCATCATCCAAGCCCTAGGATCTGTAGAAATGACTTGATGTATATTCTCAGACACAAGCTTTCCAACTTCAGTGTCAAAGTGTAGACCCATTTGGGAAACTGGTTCACTTGAATCAGCCTTCACCTTGGATTTGAACAAATTCCAATCAACTCCCTCCTTTACCCCGGGAAACACTAAACACCCCACTCCTTCATGCTTTTGAAATAATTGTTCAATAGACTCTTGATCCATTGAAATTCCAAAATCAATAAAAATAATGCGTTCATGATTCTTCATATACCTTTGAATAATTTCAGCCTTTTCAAATGGATCATCATTTACATATGTAATCTCATTATTGATACTCTTTTGTAAACACAGCATGTTAAGTCTTAAAATTGTATGTAATGTCTTCACACTACATGATTTTGAACGAGTGACTATGATTGTGACGATGTTCATGATACATACTCTTGTACTCTAAGCCTTAAGCCTATCATTTAGACAACCACTGAATGGTAGATTCCCGACATGTCCTAGAGTTGTCTGTACATCGGCAAAAATTTTACCACCCGCTTGTTGCCAGCGTCTACAAAACGCGTAATCCTCTGAGAGGTACCTACGATTACCTGGGTCAATCATACAATCAAATGCTGCGTGATAGTCATCAAAGTCCCTATTTTGGTGATCATTCTTGCACCACAGCTCTGGAAATTTTTCTTCTAGGGTTTTAAAAACAGATCTCTTGATGACCATAAAACCCGTGGGTCCATCCAGAATTTCAATAAAACCATTCTCAACTGGTCTATTCGCAGCACCAAAATTAATCACTAGACTTGAAGAGAGCATGGACATGTTGCGCTCATCCCCCCTCTTGACGGCATTCGCAGCCTGGTCCCACATGATCACTTTTTTGGGATAACACGCCACCGCGAGATCGTGACCACTTCTCACTAGACGAATCACTGCCTCCGCGTCAAAATGTACATCGGCATCTATAAACATGAAATATTCACAGTCAGTCTTTTGCATGAAGCGACCTACAGATACATTACGCGCGCGGTGAACGAGAGACTCATTTTCAGTAGTATCTAAATAGAGTTGAATTCCTTCCTTTATTAAAAGTATTTGAAGCTTGATAATACTAGTCATATATTTCTCTAGACATAAACCACCATAACATGGTGTAGATAGAAACAACTTAATCATGTACCTATATCTAAGCTTTAACCTCTAAGTGTTTTTTTATGATTACTTCTATTTTATTTAGGGTTGGTATTGAGACTGAACATTTTTCACACATCTCAGTCTTTGTAATTTTATTTTTTAGAATCATATAGATGATGGCAGATGCTACGCTATTGGGGGTCTTACTCATCAAGTCTACACAACTCTCCGTGGCATTACACATACGAACACATTTTAGGCGCTCATCCTTGGACACCTCAAAAGAATTTAAGAGCCTATTCATCACATCAAACGCTTTGGTCACATAATTCTTCTTCGTGCACCCCAAAATGGTATCCTTGAATATTTGTGTCGTACGACTGATATCCTTGGATTGAATCCCAAACATATCCGAAATTTCTTTCGTCGTCCTAGGATGCTTCGCAAGTCTACAAGCGTACAAAACACAATTGGCTTTGATACCTAGGCGCACAGCACCCCTAGTAAGTTTCTCATCGTTAAACTTCCTATAGAGCATCTTCGCATCCTTGAGGACAGATTCTGGTAAAGTGTGACACGCCTCGTCAATATCCTTGTACGCATGAAAAAGTGAACGATCTTTGTGATTCATAGACATGTGGAAATTGATCTTCGCCATCCTCTTATTATCATATGATGACGAATGCTGTGTAGAAATGATAGTCCCCTTACCCCAATGTTGAGAAAATAGCTCCGGGTTGGCATTTGGATTACCACACCGAGATGGATCATTCACCTTTCCATCATCTGTAATACCACTCGTCCACTCCGCTGTATCATCTATGTAGTTGTCTTCCACCAGTCCACACTCCGAGCATGTAGGCAAACCCTCTGGTGAAAATACCTTTGTTCCTGAACACTCACGGCAAATATTGATATTGATAATTGTTGACTTTTCTTCATTGTTTTTGTGTAAGAGGTTGTCTAAATCAGACCATATAGCTGCCAACATTGTTTTGAATGTGTTGAGTTTTTTTGTTTTTTTAGAAAACGCATCACTCACTTAGGCGTCTTTCAATGAGATCCACCGTTTCTTTAAAACTTTTTCCACCAGGTGTTGAGGGATTCCACTGTGACCACGAATGATCTATAGATGCATAATCAGGTGGGGGTGGACCCATTTCAACCTCACCATCAGAAACTATAAAACTACCCATCTCAGAACTTGTATTACCCTCCTCAAACATCTCACTATCAGTGTCTTCCATGTCAATCTCCGAGTAAAAGGCAAATAGATCTGTACCTAACTTTTTCATATCCAAATCCTCAAAAGTTGTTCCACTTGGGTAATGTTCCATTACACTCTCATAAGGAGCTGGAGATAAAATATCTTGGTCTATTTTGTAAACACAAGCAGACTTGTATATAATATCCGTTGGGTTGAGATACTTCACTCCCAATGTCAGGCCAGTGTTCATTCCAACAACCCCGTACATTTGGTCTTCTAAACCATCCTCGTTCACCAGTAATTTTACTATATCATTTTCATTTATTTCAGAGGGCACTATCATGCTTAGAGTTTTTGGACAAAATATTATCAGCGATAATATCACAGATGAAAGTTGTTATATATTCAAAGGATGGATGTACATATTGTAGCCATGCAGAGTCTCTGTGTGTTTCAGAAGGTTTGGATCATGAAAAAATTATAATTGACAGGGAAGACCTCACTAAAATTTGTGGTGGTACTTTTAACACCTATCCCCAAATATTTATAGATGGACGTCGTATTGGAACCTATTTTGATTTCCAAGATTTTATTGAAAATGAATATGAACCCATACTTAGCCCCACTTTGAACCGATTCACAGTTTTTCCCCTGAAGTATCCCAAACTTTGGGAACTGTATAAAAAGGCACAAATGTCTAATTGGACTGCTGAAGAGGTGGATCTTTCATCTGATCTATCCGACTGGAAAACACTCACAGATAATGAACAAAAATTCATCAAATATATCCTAGCCTTTTTTGCTGGTTCTGATGGAATTGTTTTTGAGAATATCAATAATAATTTTGCTGATGAGGTGCAAATCTCAGAGGCTCGCTCATTCTATGCCTATCAATCTCACAATGAAATGGTTCACGGTGAGACCTACTCCAAATTGATAGACAAATACATTAAGGATGGCACTGAGAAGAAACAACTATTTGAAGCTATACAAACTGTACACTGCATTGAGAGAAAAGCGAATTGGGCTCTCAAATGGTTTGACACCAAGTCTAAAACATTCGCTGAGAGACTTTTCGCTTTTGCCTGTGTAGAGGGAATCTTCTTCTCTGGAAGTTTTTGTGCCATCTACTGGCTAAAGAAGAGGGGACTCATGCCAGGTCTCTGCTTCAGTAATGAACTCATTTCTAGGGATGAGGGGCTCCACCAAGAGTTTGCTGTTGAACTTTTCAAACTCTTGAGAAACAAACCATCCACCGAAACTATTCACGCTATTGTTAAGGAGGCTGTAGAGATTGAGAAGAATTTCATCCTAGATGCCCTACCCTGTAATCTCATTGGTATGAATTCTGAAAAAATGTCAGAATATATTGAATATGTTTCCGACCGTCTCCTTAAACAGATTGGTCAGCCCACAATTTGGAACTCCAAGAATCCATTTGACTTTATGGAAAATATTAGCCTAGATGGGAAAACAAACTTTTTTGAAAAGAGAGTGGGGGACTATGGTAAGATGGATGACACATCAGACGAAATTGGTTTTGATGAAGATTTCTAAAAAAAATATTTATCTATAATAAAAATGGCTTTAATAGCAGTCGCTATAGGTGGAGCTTCTCTGTGTGCATCTATGTCATCTAGTATCGCAGCTGCTTTAATGGGTGATGAGGACCCAAAGAAGCCAACGGGTCCAACGGGTTCAACGGGTCCAACGGGTGGTGATGGTGATGGTAAAGTACCAGAACCAGTTGGGTTATATACAATTGAACAGGGCCTAAGGCATCAGGGTAATAATCCAGCTACAGGAAAGACTGAAGATTTATGGTATGGTACTAATCATGGTGGACCCTGGAATAAATATTACAAGTTCGCATGTGAAGATTCTTCGGGTAATGAATCTGATAAAGTTGGACCATATGGCCCAATAGCGTTCGGACATTATGGTGCTCCAACTATACGTTTCGCTCCTAAAGATACAAAACCATGTAAGACAAATTCTACAGTTGTATATAGAAGTGACACTAAAGATGGTGAATATAAGGCTATTCACCGTAATGTGAAAAATGCAGCTGTAGTTGGGTGAACAGCGTCAAAGCTATTAATCAAATAGGGAACCAGCAGAATCCAAACCCATAGGCTCTAGGATACGACCACTGTCCCTGAGCTCAATTTGGGGCTCACTAAATTCTGGTTTGGGGTCGGGGGCATCAACCATCTCTGTAGTTGAGGCAAAAACAACCTTCTTACCCTTCTTACTACCAGATCCACATCCACATCCTGATTTCACCTCCTTCTTTATGTTCATCATACCCCAAACGATGAGTATAAAAACGAGTGTATGAACAAGTAAACCTAGAGTAGAAGGACACCCATTGGGGGTGGCAATCCCTTCACCTAGGACTCGCCTGACGAGACGGAAAGTCTCTGGATTTGCGACTATAAAGAATGTCAGACCAGAAATGACCGAAATAATAAATTTTTCTTCCTGCTTTTTACCATTGCATCCACAACCACAATCTTTGAAGATACCCATGATTACTTTTGTTATATGTGAATAAAAAAATATTTCATTATACTATAATAAAATGGCTTTAATAGCAGTCGCTGTCGGTGGAGCTTCTCTGTGTGCATCTATGTCATCTAGTATCGCAGCTGCTTTAACGAGTGATGAGGACCCAGAGGACACAAAGAAGTCAAAGAAGTCAACGGGTCCAACGGGTCCAACGGGTCCAACGGGTCCAACTGCTCCTAAAATTAGGATAGAGTCTGATGTAGATTACCCAGGTAATGATTTATTTCATTATCATTCTACAACTACACCAATAGCAAGTGAACAAGTGTGCATTAATAAATGTGATGAAGAACCTGAATGTAAACTTGTAACTTTCAACAAGGCTAAGACTTTGTGTTGGGGTAAAAGTAAAGCTGAAAATAAAACTCCCCATACTGATAGGGTAAATCATTGGTTGGAATAACAATGTCCATAGACCCAAAGGACTCTGGAATTTATAGAACTATTGAAAAGGGCTCAGAAACTATAAGTAAACCTAATATTAGGATAGAGACTGGTATAGATTATCCAGGTAATGATTTATTTAGTTATCATGCCGGAACTACACCAAAAGCAAGTTACAAAGTGTGTATTAATAAATGTGGTAAAACACCTGGATGTAAATTAGTAACTTTCAATACGGCTAAAGATGTGTGTTGGGGTAAAAGTAAAGCTGAAAATTTAACAGTCACTGGTGATAGGGAAAATCATTGGCTTGAATAATTTTCATAAAAAACTTACTTAAAGCTGAGGCAAGTAGTAGATATATAACCAACTAACAATGTCGCTCTCTATTCAACAATCTACCAACTTCTCTCCTTCCGCCGTCAAGTTCTCCAAGCTTCGCAAGAACAAGAATGGTGGTAAGGCTGTCTACCTCAATGCTGGCGACAACAAAAAGATTTACATTCAATTTCCATTCATGCGTTCCCCATTCGGCCTGAGTGTTTTCACTGATGAGGGTACTGGTCGTACTTCCTATTCTCTCGACCTTTCATTTGACGCCGATAACACTGCGGCTATGGAACTTCATGATAAACTCAAGGAGCTAGATGATATCATCGTCAACACCGTCGCGGCCAACTCTAAGGAGTGGCTTGGTAAGGAGTTTAATGTTGCTGTTCTCAAGGAGGCTCTCTACAAGCCTATGATTAGGCCTGGTAAGGAGCAGTACCCATCCACTATCAAGCTCAAGGTTTTGACCAAGCCAGATGGTGAATTTGTCCCAGAGGCGTATTCTATGCGTCGTGATAAAGTTCCCATTGATAGCCTTGAAAAGGGTCAAAAGGTTATGGCTATCATTGACTTGAATCAAATTTGGTTCATTGATAATAAGTTTGGTGTGACTATCCGTCTCCAACAGTGCCTCTTTGAACAATCTGCCAAGCTACACTCCTTCGCCTTCCAAGGTCTAGAGCCACCACCTGAGGATGAGATTGACGAGGTTGATGATGAGGAAGTTGATATGTAAATACACATTAAAAAATAAAAAATAAAAAAACAAGACTATTATTGATATTACCCCACAACTTATCAATAATTTTCTCAATTTATAATAAATGAATAAGGAAGTCAAAGCCTTCTTTAGAGGTGATAAGGCGTGTAAGCCACATATGCATACATATGTTAAAAAATTTAATTCAACTGTTAAGAGGGGTTTGAAATTTGTATCAGAAGGTCAATATGGTGCGGTATATTCAGGGTGTATGGATGATAAATGTGAGAAAAAGGTTGCTATTAAGATTACCAAAGATCCATCAGCTAAATTGGAATACAAGATTGCTAATAAATTGAAGGGACTTGGTGTCCCTGATATGTACCACTTTAAGTCCTGTAAGGATGATAAGGATGTATTGTTCTTTGAATATATTGACGGAAAGACCTTGAATGAATTCTTTAAAACTTCTGTATCACGAGATGTATATAAATCTATTATGGCACAGGTTTTATACAACTTGTATAGAATTCAAAAGAAATTTCCAAGTTTTAGGCATCATGATTTACACGGTGGTAATATTATCATTAAAAATGTTCCAATTAAGGATATAAAAATTACTTTACCGGGTACAGAGTATACTATAAGTAATGCTGGATTTGAACCAGTTATTATTGATTTTGGGTTTTCTAACATTACCGGTATTAAAAATCCCCTCGTTGAAAGTGAGGAGCGTAAAAATATTGGCATCTACAAGAATTCTCCAAAATCCTATGATGTGCACTACTTCCTCATAACAATTTTCACAATAGTCAATCCACCCAGAAATGAAGTCCATAGTTATGTGAGATCTTTCATCACTAAAATTTTACCACCGAACTATTTGGTTGTGGAAAGTAATAAATTGAAAAAATTGAGGTTGCGTGGGAATATGGGTATTAATCATTCTAAGAATGTTCCCAATCTTGAAAAAATTTTATCACACTCTTTTTTTAAAGATATGAAATCTAAATTTGTATTACCAACACAAAAGCCTACAATACAACTCAAGAAATCTATACCACCATCTGATGGTAAAACAGCCGTAGCCAAGGCCATGGAGGTTCTAGCGAAGGCTAAGGCTAACGGACCCACTAAGAAACCACTTAAGAAACCAATTAAGAAACCTAAATCCAAGACCCCTATAACCCAGAAGACCAAACCTAAATCCAAGACCCCTCCTCCCGAACCTAAATCCAAGACCCCTATAACCCAGAAGACCAAACCTAAATCCAAGACCCCTATAACCCAGAAGACCAAAGTTTTTATGGATAAGAATGACGAACTCAAAATAAATAAGCGCAAATGTCGTCTCTATACGAAGGATGAATTATGTATGATTATAAAAAATCTCTCTAAATAATAAACAATGCTCATTATTACAATTGCACTCATTATTATTAATATTTTCATTCTCATGAATTTGGGTGGTGGTGGTACTGGTGACAAGAAATGGACTATTTACGGGACCATGGGATGTGGATGGACTCGTAAACAATTAGAACATATGAAAAAAGTAGGAAAGCCCTATATATTTGTGGATTGTGACAAGGAGAATTGTGCTAAAATGTCAGCTTTCCCAACTATTCATGACCCAAATGGTAAGGAAATTGTGGGTTTTAGTGAAATTTAAAGACCGCGGACAATCTGAATAGAGAGGGCAAGGACGAAAGCATCTAGGAGGGTACTGATAGGCTTGAGTACCGAGATGTGCTTCACTAGGGACCTGTTCCACACGAGGCGGAGAAGGAAAGTGCTAATGAGTACAGTGAGCACAAAGATGAGAAACTCTTTGAGTGCGTCAGACTTGTTCTGAGATTTGGTAACTTCTTGAATCATTTATTACATACGGATATTTTTTTCTATACAGACTATAAAATGCAGAAAAGACTTCCGCTGAGTGGTTCGGAAAGGAAGTACACAACTAGAAAGTGGGGTGGTCGCACTGGTATAGGAAATAATAATTGTTATGCCTACGCTGTTGGGGATTATGAGTCTTATAGGTGGCAAAAATCAATTCCTGGGGATCGTTCCGGTCTCTCAAACATACCACACACCTACACACACTGTAAAGATTTACGACGACGCGTTGTTTCCGATAACCCCACTAGGGTATACAAGGCTAAGGGTAATGAAAAATGTAAAAAAGGGTATTACAAGGTGATGATGTTTGTTTCTCCTGGGAGACCTACAAATTATATCCGCCAAGGTGATTTTCATTTTTATAAACAACATGGTGTTGTTGAGTACAAGGTAAAGAATGGAGACACTATCAAATCTGTCGCTATGTTCTTCAAGATTCCAGAATCACGAATAAAGAAGGCTGGTCCATTCAAAGTTGGTAAGCGTATTATATTTAGGGCTAATGTATTCAGTCACAAGCGTGGTTGGGCTACTGGTCCACTTCTGACTGATGCAAAGGGAAATGCCATCATAGATCCTCGTAAAGCGAGAAAGGATTATCCAGGTCTCAATTATGAAACCTATTGTGGTTCATTCTGTGTCAAGAACACTGGAATCAAAGTCGGTAAGACCCATCCCAAGGTCAGAAAGAATACTGTCTAAATCTGGTATACTGTCTACATCAAATGTAATATCAAATAAATCTAATACATTGAAAATTGATTCATCATTCAATGACACAGAGTTTCCCACTGCTGTGTAATTGTTCTGAATTGACAACGTAACCTTAAATTGGGAAGCATCAAAAACTTTTCTACAAATAGGGCAAGTATTTTTACCTTTATCCTTCCACTCCTGTAAACAACATGAATGGAATATATGTCCACATCTAATTGGAGGATTTTTCCTAGTTGACCTCACCTCATTGAGACATATAGAACATGTCGTCATTCTACTTGGGGGTTTTAAAGTTTTTTTAGGGATTTTTCTCAGTTAGTAAATGTCAGGCATCTTGAGGAGGGGTACGTTACAGTCGTTGCAGTTAGTCTTCCCTTGGACTTCCTGAACTTGGGACATAAGCTGGGGACCCTGCTGTTGTAAAAGTTTACGGTAAGAATAATTATCCTCAAAAGAAATATTGTTTTGCTTCATGACATAGTTATTAAAGAGTTGTGCTGACGAGTGCATGGTAAAGCATCGGCCATCGGCCATTCCGAGTCGCTGCGACATATTTATTACTATAAAATTAGAAATTAATTCTTTGATTGGTGATTGTTTTCATCCAAGATTGGAACCCCTTTCCTCTGAGGTATTTGACGAAAGGGTCACATTTGTACCCCAAATACACATCAAAGACATCTGTTTCCAAAGTCCTGGCCACTCTAATCCCCGGATTATCATTGATGTGCTGATTGATAATATTGTAGGCGAATGCAATTTCCTTTAGGGTCTCCGCACCAGTGATGATAATCTTACCCGTGCTGAAGATACTACAAGTAATCTCCTTCATATCCTCAGCTGGTTTGAATTTAATCTTTACGGCTGAATATCTATCAGGTTCAAATGAAACCTTAAAGATATTGTCATACTTCTCAAACCAGTCAGACACCATCATGAGATTGATGTTATAATTGAGACTGAAATTTGAATTAATCATAACCACCTTAAAAGATTCCACTGGAACATTGATTTCCAAATTGAGAAACACCTTGAAAATGTGAATCAATTGGGTAATAATACGCTTACAATCAAAAAGATCACAACACCCAGCAACTTGGATACTACCATTTGGGAACACCTTTACAGATTTGGTACTGTAAGTGTCATGATAGGTGAGCGTCACTTGGTTGTAAAATGTCGTAGGTTTCAATTTCCACTCAAACCCATCCATCTTGGAACCCTTGCGACTCAATTTATAAACCCCGATATGTTCAAAAATATTACGAAGCCTTTGAATATCAATATCTTGGATAAAGCTTGATACCATAGTGATTGTTGTAATTTTTATCCATGAGGGTCTAATATTATCTGGTAAGTTCTTCCTAATATCATCAAGAGTAAGAAGATATGAAAAACTGTTATTGGCGATTGTAGAATACATTTTCCTAGTGCATACTTTTCACGTATTTCCGAGTCACTTAGGTGTTATATATATGGTTTACATTCATCTCTACAAGCTCCAACAATTTGAGGAACGCTACAATTTTTAATAGCACATTCCTTAGTTTTTATGACATTCTGACAATAATTATAATAATTATCAGGACTTGCTCCTGGGTATGTTACATTATCATCATATGTTTTAAGTTCTCCACACCCACCACCAACATCTTTGATCGTTGCACCAGGGTTCTTATCACGCCATTCCTGACTTTCAATTAACTGCGAATCTTCTACTGTTTTTATATCTCCTACTGGATTTTTAACAAGAGTTTCTTTGGCTGGGTCCGTTGGACCCGTTGGACCCGTTGGACCCGTTGGACCCGTTGGACCCGTTGGACCCGTTGGCTTCTTTGGGTCCTCATCACCCGTTAAAGCAGCTGCGATACTAGATGACATAGATGCACACAGAGAAACTCCACCTATAGCGGCTGCTATTAAAGCCATTTTTGTTATAATATAATGAAATATTTTTTACTTAGAGATTTAATATGATATAAAAATACATGACTTCATTCCTAAAATCTGCTAAATATGTACACGATATTGATTCTGATATCTCATACGTTGAGATTGTATATGATCGTTACGTGAAGGATAGGGGCTATATATCTTACACAGACTATATTGAAACAGAACCCCTAGCCGATTGGACTTACCTTCAATCCCAAAAAATGTCCATTCAATACGACAAGTTCTTGGATACGATGGTCAAAAAGACTCTTGAAGTGAGGCAGCGTCTAGCAGAATTGATTATTGAGAATATTCTCACCTATGACCAAGAAAATACTGTATACGTGAGGATCGCACATGCTGTAAAAATTATAGATCCCACATTCCAACCACCATACGTGAATATGGATAGTGCTTGGCAAATGGAGTTTCTTAAAAAATTTTGTAAAAAACAACTTACCCACCCAATTCGTGAGTGTAAGAGTATGTCGCGACTAGAATATTTCATTAGAGTTTTACGTATAATAGAGCTAGGGCAATAATGAGTAAAATTAATAAAATCATACGCCAAGGAATACTTTTATTTGATACACCAACCTTAGGCTTCTTATCCCTCGTGAAACCATAATCAATATTCCTGTGAGGTTGGACCGACCTGTTTATATGACAAGGTTCATCCTCCTCAGCGCATAGACCATAATCACAATACACACTCTTCTCTTTAACTGGAAGTCCCACACTTGGTGGAACTTCCTGAAAGTCATCAAAATTACTCGTTTGTCTCACACTCCCTGGAAGGGAAAATTCGTGGGTGACAAATGGGTTAACATCATTGATTGCATCCTCATCATTGAGCATAAACTTACTCATTGTTGTTATTACTTCAGATTATAATTTTTAGTACTCATTTTGAAACTGTGTACTTCCCACATTTTATCTAGATCCACATTCAACATATGAGCCAATTGAAAGAGATAACTAAAAACATCCCCCATCTCCATCATCACATCTGTACCCCTCTCCTTTTTTAGCCCAGTCTTTTTGAACGTCTTCTTATACTGACGAATCGCAGAAGCCAACTCACCAAACTCCTCAGTCAGGAGGAGCCAAACAGTATCTACAGCGGCCCTGTCCCAACCCTTGGATTTACATACCTTTTCAGTTTCAGTCTTGTAGAAATTCAAGCTCATTCTTATTCAGTAAAGACACAGAAACTTTAATACAATTAATTAATTCCAATCTTATCATTGAAATCAATTTTCTTGCCGACCGTACTAGTGTTGATAGGTCTATTCATGAGTTCCCTAGTCGTGTCAATATCATTCGCGTAGGCGATGTACTGTGACACACCCGTTTGGATTTGGGATACGGCCGTCTGAATGACTCGGGAGTTCATAAACTTGACCTGTTCGTTGACATTGTTGTAGTGATCCCCAGAATTGTTGATAAACACAACTCGCATGATACTGTAGAGGTCATCTGGGTTTTGGTAATCTATGGCGATTCCAGAACTGTTCTTGAAAGTCTGGCGGATCCCACGCTGAAGAAGATTTCTATTAAATTCTGAAAAGAACAGGGTGTTCAATGGAGTCTCACACTGTTGGATAGAACTGAGGTTGAGGTCACACATTTAATATACTCGCCGAAAAAAATTATACACATATAATAAATGCTCAACTTTGCTGACTTTAATGAAGTGTACGCCGCAAAAAGTGCCAATGTTGAAAAAATCCCTTGTGAACCACCAACATGCTTCGTTGGTTCCTACGCCCCAGTAGCACCAGCAGGTGAGATGGGGCCATTTTTCGTCAACACCTACCTTCTCCAACCAACCAGAAAGATGGAGGTTGTTGGAACAGTCGCTGTTCGCAGCAAAGATCTCGAGTGCAGGAAGTAAGTTAAAAATAAAATTGGAATGTTAGATATAATAAGATGAGGGTCACTAAACGCTCAGGTCGTATTGAGGATATCAAATTTGATAATGTCACCAATAGGATCAAGAACTTGACACACGAACTCTCAGATAAATGTGACTCATCCAAGGTTGCTCAGCAGGTGTTCTCATCCCTCTATGATGGTATCACTACCCAAGAGATTGACACCCTCTCAGCTGAAATCTGTGTGGGGATGATCACTTCTGACCCCGATTATGAGACCCTAGCTACACGTATTGTCGCCAGTAATATCCAAAAAGTATGCCCTAAAAATTTTAACCTCGCCATGAAAAAACTACAAAAAGCTGGTATCGTGACCCAAGAAGTAGCAGATGTATCCCTCCAAGTCAAGGATGACATCAAAGCCGAGAGGGATTTTGAATTTGGCTACTTTGGTCTCAAAACCCTAGAAAAGAGCTATCTCCAACGCCTAGACGGTAAAATCGTTGAGACCCCCCAATTTATGTTCATGAGGGTATCCATAGGTATCCACGGGAAGGATATTCCAGCCGTCATTGAGACCTACGATAAAATGTCCCAAGGGTTGTTCATTCATGCCACACCCACCCTATTTAACGCCGGTACCCCAAGACCACAAATGTCAAGTTGCTTCTTAATCGCAAATAAGGAAGATTCTATAAACGGAATTTATGAGACTCTCACAGAATGCGCCCAAATCAGTAAATGGGCAGGTGGTATCGGGATGCATATCCACGATGTGAGGTCCAATAAATCTAGGATTAGGGGTACCAATGGTCAATCCGATGGTATCATCCCAATGCTTAGGGTTTTCAACGCAACCGCTAGGTATGTAAACCAAGCTGGTAGACGCAAGGGTTCAATCGCCGTCTACTTGGAACCTTGGCACGCAGATATTTTGGATTTCCTTGAAATTAGATTGAACCAAGGAGATGAGGAGGCTAGGTGTAGGGATCTCTTCTCAGCCCTATGGATTCCAGACCTGTTCATGAAGAGAGTTGAGGAGGGGGGTAAGTGGTCCCTCTTCTGTCCAGATAAGGCACCAGGTCTCTCAGATGTCTATGGCGAGGATTTTGAAGCACTCTATACAAAATATGAAAATGAGGGCCTAGCCAACTCAACCGTACCAGCCACCGAGATCTGGAAGGCTATTATTAAATCCCAAACTGAGACTGGTACCCCCTATATGCTCTACAAAGATGCATGCAACAAAAAGAGTAATCAAAAGAACTTGGGAGTCATTAAAAGCTCAAATCTGTGTACGGAGATCATAGAGTACACCAACAAGGATGAGACTTCTGTGTGCAACTTGGCATCCATAGCCCTACCCAAATATGTGGATAGGGAGACAAAGACATTTGACCATGATAGACTCCATGATGTAGTCAAGACTGTCACGAAGAACCTGAATCGCGTGATTGACCGCAACTTCTACCCTGTAGAGACTGCTAAGAGGTCCAACATGAAACACCGCCCTATTGGATTGGGTGTCCAAGGTCTAGCAGATGTGTTTATCCTCTGTGGTCTCCCATTTGATTGTGAGGAGTCTAGGCTCATGAATGCCCACATCTTTGAAACCATTTATCACGCAGCCCTAGAGGCGAGTTCGGAATTGGCCGAGGTTGAGGGATCCTACGAGAGTTTTGAGGGATCCCCAGCATCCCAAGGTATTCTCCAACCAGATATGTGGGAGGGTGAGACTAAATTCAGTGGTAGATACGACTGGGATGCAATGAGGGAGAGGGTGAAGACTAGGGGTCTCAGGAATAGTCTCCTCCTAGCCCCAATGCCCACGGCTTCTACAGCCCAAATCCTAGGTAATAATGAATGTTTTGAACCCTATACCACCAATATCTATTTGAGGCGTACCCTAGCGGGTGAATTTGTAGTCGTGAATCAACACCTAGTC
>Ga0222715_10001989_pt1 | contig 19017 bp, 20 predicted proteins | sample C33_9DmetaG_FD_165056 | JGI IMG/M metagenome (GOLD analysis project Ga0222715, IMG submission 165056) | Estuarine water microbial communities from San Francisco Bay, California, United States - C33_9D | ecosystem: Environmental > Aquatic > Marine > Unclassified | place: USA: California... | reverse complement strand
AATCACTAATCCGCCGACAACATCTCCAAAGTCATGAACGCCCAGGTATAATCTACTAAAGACGATTAAAGAAATTAACACTATTGCCCCGAGAGTGACCCATTTGTTTTTTAATTCATAGGCTAGCAAGCCCCATAAAGTTACTGCAATTTGAGCGTGTCCACTTGGCCAACCATAAGAGGTTCCAACTTTTGGATCAAGCATCCATTCAGCCGCAGGTCTTGAGTCTTGAAAAAAATCTTTAAAGAAAGCGTTAATAAAACCAGAGATAAATAGCATCATCACAATTCTAGAGAACCTTGATGGAGACCAATAAAAATATCCAAATGAAATAAATAAAATTAAGAAAGTTGGATAGCCTAAAGATGAAATAAACTCAAAAAAAATAGTCAGGAAAGGCGTTCTGAGACTCTCAACCCAAGAAAGATCATTCCATAAAGACATTAATTACTTCCTTTAAATAATATTTTTATTTTCATAAATTTTTTATTTTGTAAAAACCTTATCTTTAAACAAATGGTTTCGGCTTTCGAGAGAAGATTTCTTTAACCATAGGTATAAAATAATCTAAAGATTTAGTTTTATACTCTGGATCAAATGATTTCTGATCCCAGTTTGAACAAAAATCTATACAATCTTGATAGTGCTCATGATCTTTGAATTTATCTCTTGCATTTCTATCTTCATCATAGTGATGCATCCAATAATAACCTTGAAAAAGTCCATGATTCAAAACTATCCAATAATTTTTATCGCTTATATATGGCCTTAAGAGAGCTGCTGAAACTTGTGAATGATTTGATGGTGATATGACATCACCAATATCATGCAACAAAGCACAAACTATGGTTTCAGTGTCTGCTCCGTCTTCTTCAGCCCTGGTAGCAGTTTGTAGGGAGTGTTGTAATCTACTTATCTGATATGGTGATTCTCCATCCATCATTTTAAGCCATTCGATAACTCTAAAAAAAAGATTTCTTTCATTCTCAAAATCATGAATTGCTATAAGATCATAGTCATTTTTCGTGCCATGATCCATTGATATGAAATCAACTTTTTTTAACAAACTAACCACTCCCCTGATTCTTGTATAGTACCAAATTATTTTCTACATTATCCATTTCAAAATATGCATCTTGTAAATGACGTTTACCATTTTGCTTGAATTCTCTTCGACCATGTAAAACTCTATGAGCAAAAACCAGAAGTATATGCCCTCCTTCAAGACGAAATATTGATTTATATTTGTCACTATTAATTCTTTTGCAAAGCTCATGATATGCTTCATAAAATAAATCCAGGCCATCAATATTTGGGTCAATCATTTGCATTAACTGATTTGAAAACCTAAATCCAGTTATCTGATTCTTTGAATCCAGCCTAATCATTGGCTCATTTGCAAAGGTTTCATTTTCATCATCAAACTCTCTAAAAGGTACTGAAAAATTACATAAAATATTAAAAAAATTAGGGCAATCAATTTTATAATCTTCTAAAACTGAAAAACCATCTATTATTATTGACTCACCACCTTCGCATTCATTTACTAACATATGTAATGCTTGAACACTTGGAGGCCATGAATAACTTGCAAAATCATTATGCGGAGGAACTTCAAGAGATGTGTGCGCAATATTATATACATGTCCATCTACGGAAACATTATGAATCCTTTCAAATAACACCTCTCTTATTGGACCAAGTCTTTTTGCTAGATCTTCTAGAGTATTTGGAACACATGGAGCATTTTTGATACAGATTGCACCATGCGTTATAAAATTTGAAAAAGCATCTATCGCTATATTCTTATTTTGTAAAAATTCAACCCAATCAAAATACTTAGGCACAAAATTATTAGTCCATAATTCTTTTTTTGGCTTTCTAGGTATGCTTAAAAGAGCTATATTTTCTATATCAATTTCTGTTTCATGATGATCGGGCCAAAAAATATTAATAGAGTTTTTATTTAATTTTACTTTGCTAGGCTTTAAATCAACAGGAACATTGCTAAGCATAAATCTTTTTTCTTTAGTTTCTTGAACCCTACAGTCTTTGCAAGAACAATTATCTCTTATCCATAAATATGGAAGATCATATTTAATTTCTTTGTTTTTAAGAATCTTCAAAGAGTTTCTATTCATTTCTAAATCCATTTTTAATCCTTAAAAAAATGACTTATAGGAAAATAATATTCTCAAAAATTAATTAGAGCAATTGAAAAATTTTATTTTTTTGCAATAGTAAATCTTGGATGAGATTGGTAATCTTTGAGCAAGCTAATTTTAGTTAAACCTGATTCTGTTAAAATTTTTTCGACTGAATCTGATTGGTCAAGCCCATGTTCAAATGCCAATAAACCATCATCTACTAAAATATTCGATGCCTGATTTGATATAAGTTTAATATCCTTAAGTCCATTCTCATAAGCTATTAAAGCACTAGACGGTTCATGTGTAAGCTTTTCAAGATGAGGATCTGAAGGAGCAATGTAGGGAGGATTGCTAACAATAATATTAAATGTTTTGTTATTTATACAATCTAGCCAATCTGCATTAATTAAATAAAAATTGTCTAACTTTTGATTATTACTATTAATTTTTGCAACCTCAAGTGCATCAAATGAATAATCAATACCAAAAACTAAAATATCAGGATTATATTTAGCTATCGATATGCCAATACAACCGGATCCGACACCTGCATCAAGAATTTTTGTTCCTAACTCTAAGTTTAAATTGTTTATATAGTCTACTAATATTTCTGTCTCTGGCCTCGGTACCAAAACCCTTGCATCTACGTAAAAATCATCTTTATAAAAAGAAGATTTTTGAAGAATATAATCCAAAGGCACTCCATCTTTTTTTTGGCTTATGAAATCTTTAATAGCATTCTCTTCTGAGGTATTAAGTACATATTTACCAACAAAGATAGACGCATGATTTAGACCAAGTTGCTCCGTTAAGAAGAAAATTAGCTCATTAGAAATATTGCTTTCATTAGGCAAAATTTCTTTTATTTGGTTTATGTAAAATTTAATACTTTTAGTCAATTATTCGGATTCTAGTTGAGATAACATTGCCAATTGATTTTCAGCTAATAGAGCATCGCATATGGTTTTTATATCGCCATCCATAATTTGATCTAAATTATGCTGAGTTAATTTAATTCTATGATCTGTCATTCTTCCTTGAGGAAAATTATAGGTTCTTATTTTTTCACTTCTATCACCTGTTCCAACTAAAATTTTTCTCTCACTTGCAATACTTTCTTGTTGGCTTTCAATTTCTTGTTGTTTTAACTTAGAGGCTAAGAGTGATAAAGCCTTTTCTTTATTTTTATGTTGAGATCTCCCGTCCTGACATTCAACAACCAATCCAGAAGGAATGTGTGTCAATCTTACTGCTGAGTCAGTTTTGTTAACATGCTGACCTCCGGCTCCAGAAGCTCTATAGGTATCAACCCTTAGATCATTTTTGTCTATTGCAATGTCTTGAACTTCTTCAACTTCAGGTAATATTGCTACAGTACAAGTTGAAGTATGAATTCTACCTTGCGATTCAGTTTCTGGAACTCTCTGTACTCTATGAACACCTGATTCAAACTTTAAAACTTTGAAGACACTTTTTCCATTTAATTGAGCAACAACTTCTCTAATTCCTCCCTGTTCAGCTTGTTTTATATCAATAACGTCTACACTCCATCCCTCTCTTTCAGCAAGTCTTGAATACATTCTAAAAAGATCGCCTGCAAAAATACCTGCCTCATCTCCTCCTGCGCCTGCTCTTATTTCTAAAAATGCTGAGCCATCATCTGCTGAATCCTTGGGTAATAACATTAATTTTAATTCTTGTTCTAATTTATCTGGCTTACCGGATGATTCTTTCAATTCATCTTCAGCCAAACTTTTTAAATCCTCATCACCAGATTCAAGAATTTCATTAGCATCACTTATAGCTTCCAATACCGAATTGTATTCTTGGTATTTTTTAACAATTGGTTTTAAATCTGCAAACTCTTTATTCAATAAAGTATAGTTTTCCATATCTTTGATTGTTTCAGAGTCAATCAGCAACCCTTCTATCTCAGCGAGTCTTTCTTTTAGCTTTTCTAGCTTAACCAGCATTGAATCATGCATTTTTAATATACCTCTTAAACATGGATTCAACTATATGCTTATCGATATCTGAAACATCAGGCGCTTCAATCATATTCCTATCTTCAGATTTTATTATTGCTATATTCATAATCATTTGTTTTAAATCTTCAGCAGATTTAAACCTTTCAATCTCTTCTTCAGATAACTGATTTAGAAAATGTTCTAATTTATATTGAATAGCATCTTTAAAATTCTTTTCTTTGATAGAAATTAGTGCCACTTGAGATTCAAGAACAATAATATTTAATGCTTTCTCAGCTTCAATGGCTCTTTGGCCGTAATTATCTTGAGTAATCTTTTCTATATCGTCAATTGAAAAAAGATAAGCTTGTTCAATATTTTTTATTTCCTCTTCGATATTTCTTGGTACAGACAAATCAATTAAGAGCATAGGCTTATTTTTCCTGATTTTTAGAGCATGTTCTATAGAACCTTTACCTATTATAGGTAGGTCAGTTGTTGCAGATGCGATTACAATATCAGCCTTTTCTAGCTCACTATGGAGTTGATCAAGTGATGAGGGAATGACTTCAAACTCCTCTGTAATACTTATTTTCTTTATGCTTCTATTAACAGCACGAATATTGGTAATGCCTTTTTTTATAAGCTCATCAATAATAGCGTGAGCCAATGAACCAGCTCCAAGAATGAGAATATTTTGACTTTGAGGATCTTCAAAAATATTTTTAACTAAGTTTAAGGATAGTCCACTTACAGAAAGAGGATTAAGCCCAATGCTGGTCTTTGTTCTAACTTTTTTAACGATTTCTATAACTTTTTTTGTATAAGTTAAAAGTTTTGGTTTGGCGATATTATTATTTTTAGCTATTCTTATAGCTTTTTTAAATTGTCCCAATATTTCTTGTTCGCCAAGCACTTGAGAATCAATTCCAGAGGCTACCTTGCACATGTGTATTAAAGCATCCTGATTAAAGAGGAAATAAAAACTCTCACCTGGTATCTGTTTTGTCCCCAAAAAACTAATAGTTTCATCAAGAACATCCTTTGCCAGACCTGGCTCTGCTACTAAATAGACTTCAGTTCTATTACATGTAGAAAGACCAAAAAAAGAGTCGATTTTATCTTTAAATTTTCTTTTTAAGAAACTATCTAATAAAATCTGGTTAGACTCATTTATAATGAATTGCTCTCTTTCAGAAACATTAGACGTTTTATAATTTATGCCAAATAACTGTAATTCCATCTTTGATAATAGGTTTTATTTAATACTTTTATGTGGTTTTTTGTATTCATGCGCCAGTACTAACTCATCTCTAGACTCATATAATGATTACAGTGGAAAGATATTGCTAAAATCTTCTCAAAACCAAACAATCTCATATAACAGTAATATTGTTATTTATGAGAATCGTTCTATTATACAGATTACAAAGCCTTTTATTGGGAATGTTATGAATATTAACATTTACAAAAATAAGCCAGCTGAAATATATCCAAAAGAAACGACCTCAAATCTAGATAAATTTTTGAACGTATATGGAAGAAATTTTCATGAATGGCTTAGTCAATGCGTTGAAAAGAACAATAATATAAACATACTCGAGGAAAAATTTTCATTTTTTTGTTCTAGCGAAGATAACAAATCAAGAATTAGAATCAACATTAATTTAAATGAAATCACAGTGATTCTCATAAATAAAGATAAATGAATAAAATTTCAATAAAATCACCTGCTAAGCTTAATCTTTATTTGAAAATCATTTCTAAATTACCAAATAACTATCATGAGATTGATTCACGATTCCAATTAATAGATATATATGACGATTTATCTTTCTTAAATACTAAGTCTTCAAAAATTTCTGTGAAATGCTCAGACACTTCAATTAAAGAAAAGGATAATATCGTCTATAAAACTGCAATTGAAATGCAGGAACTCAATAATGGTGGTGGTATTGATATTTGCATAAAAAAAGTTATCCCGTCGGGGGCTGGCCTCGGCGGTGGAAGCTCGGATGCAGCTTCAACAATCATAATGCTTAACAAGCTATGGAATATGAGCTTAAGCTTAGAGCAGATGCTTGATATTGGGAGAAGGATTGGAGCCGATGTTCCATTCTTTATAAATGGTAAAAATGCGCATGTATCGGGAGCTGGAGACATAATTCAACAAATAGATTCTGATATATCAAATTATATTGTAATAGATCCATTAATTTTTAATTCTACAAAATCTATGTTTGCTAAATATTCTATTACCGATTCTCATGGAAATAATGTTAGTAGCTATCAACAAAATTCATTTTGGAGCATTTTTCTGGATGCTGATAAACAAGTTAAAAAATTTTACACAGAAAATATAAAAAAATATGAAATCTGCTTGTCTGGTAGTGGTTCAGCAATGTTTATAAAATATAATTGTGATGCAGAAAAAGAAAAAATATTAAAAATAATTCCTACTAATTGGAGATTCTTTGAAGCTAAACCATTACAATATTCGCCATTATTGGAGTTTGTGTGACCTTGGGGTGTAGCCAAGCGGTAAGGCAACGGGTTTTGATCCCGTCATGCGTAGGTTCGAATCCTACCACCCCAGCCATTCTTGAGAGGAAAAGTAAATGACAAAACAAGTTCTAGACCTTTTTACTGGCACGGCAAATCCAGAATTAGCCAGTGAAGTGTCTAAAATATTGGGGATAAAATTATCTAAAGCTGATGTTGGTTACTTTTCTGACGGCGAAATAAAAGTTCAGATTGAATCTAATGTAAGAGGTCATGATACATTTATTTTACAATCTACATGCGCTCCATCAAATAAAAATTTAATGGAACTAATGCTTCTAGCAGATGCGCTTAAAAGATCTTCAGCATCGAGGATAACTGCAATAGTTCCTTACTATGGTTATGCAAGACAGGACAGGAGAGTTAGATCTGCCAGGGTTCCTATAAGTGCAAAAGTGGTTGCTGATATGTTTTATTCAGTTGGAATTGATAGGGTTCTTACCGTAGACCTCCATTCAGAAACAATACAGGGTTTTTTTGATATGCCTGCAGATAACGTGTATGCAACAAAACTAATGGTTGATGATATTAAAAAAAATAATCCAGACAATAATATTGTTGTTGTCTCACCTGATGTTGGTGGGGTTGTTCGCTCAAGAGCTTTGGCTAAACAGTTAAATGAGGCCGATTTAGCAATTATTGACAAAAGACGAGCTGCTGCAAATCAATCAGAAGTAATGAATATTATTGGTGATATAGAAGGAAAGGTCTGTATTGTTCCAGATGATATCATTGATACCGCTGGAACTCTTTGCAATGCAGCAAAAGCTTTAAAAGATCATGGTGCTGCTGGTGTTAAAGCTTACATAACACACCCTGTTCTGTCTGGTCCGGCTATTGAAAGAATAAATAATTCAGAAATAGATGAACTTGTTGTAACAAATTCAATACCATTGTCACATGAAGGCAAAAAATGCAGTAAAATACGCGTCATTTCTTTAGGTGCAACAATTGCTGAATGTATCAAAAGACTAAGTAATGAAGAGTCTCTAAGTGAGATGTTTATATAAGAGGATATTATGAGTGATCAAATAGTTTTAAATGCTGAAACAAGAGAAAGAACTGGTTCTAATAAAGCTAGAGTTATTAGGAAAGTTGATGGAATGGTTCCAGCTATAGTATATGGAGATAAAAAAGAATCTTTAAATCTTAAATTACATCTTAATGAACTTACCAAGGCCTCTCAAAATGAGCTTTTTTATACGCAGGTTTTACTAATCAAAAACGGCGATGTTGAAGAAAAAGTTGTGCTCAAAGAATTACAAAGGGACCCTGCTAAAGGAAAATTTCTACATGCTGATTTTCTGAGAGTCTCAGGAAAAACTAAACTTAAGGTTATGATTCCAATGAATTTTATTAATGAAGAGGAATGCGTTGGAGTTAAGAATGACGGCGGTCTTATAACAAAAGCTATAAGAGAAGTCGAAATTATGTGCTTGGCAGGAAATATACCAGAATCAATAGACATTGATGTAACAAACCTTGAGCTAGGAGCATCAATAAGGCTAACAGAAATATCTCTTCCAGAAGGATCGGAGATTTCAGGATTAACTGAAGAAACTGATCAAATGGTAGTCTCTGTTAATGCTCCAAAAGCAGTTGAAGAAGAGCCAATTCTTGAAGAAGGTATGGAAAGTGAAGAAGGTACTGCTGAAGAAGGTGAAAGCTCTGATGAGGAAGCTAATTCAGAAGAAGCTGAAAGCAAAGGGTCTGAAGAGAGCTAGAAACAGTGCATAAGCTTTGTTTTATTGGTCTTGGCAATCCAGGATCTAAATATGACAGTACTCGACACAATATTGGTAAAGATTGGTTAATCAAAATAAGTGAAACTTACTGCGATAAGTTTATTAAAAAAACTAAGCTCGAAGCTGAAATAACTCACTCTAGATCAGATGAAATTCTTTGGGTGATTCCAGATAATTTTGTAAATAATAGCGGTAAAACAATTTCAAAAATAATCAAAAACATAAATCTGCCAAAAAATAAAATGATTATTCTTCATGACGATCTAGATCTTAATCCAGGAGAAGTAAGGTTAAAAGAAGGTGGAGGTCATGGCGGTCATAATGGATTAAGAGATATTTTTGAAAAAACAGGCTCTAATGATTATATTAGAATCAGAATAGGTGTTGGCCATCCTGGCAACAAAGATCTTGTATCTAATTGGGTATTAAATAAATTTCATCCTACCGATAAAGAATACTTGGATAAAGCGTTTGATTTGTTTGCATCAAACTTTAATCTAATATGTGATCAAAAATTTTCACAAGCTCAAAAAGCTCTTCATACTAAATAATATGGGATTTAAATGTGGAATAGTTGGTCTTCCCAATGTAGGTAAATCCACTCTATTTAATGCATTAACAAAATCTTCTATACCTGCTGAAAATTTTCCTTTTTGTACTATAGAACCAAATGTTGGAAAAGTACCTCTGCCTGATCCTAGATTAAAACAATTAAACGATATTGTTAATTCAAAAAAAATAATACCTGCAAGTTTGGACCTTGTAGATATTGCAGGTCTTGTTAAAGGGGCATCTCAAGGCGAAGGTCTTGGTAATGCTTTCTTATCAAATATCAGGGAAATGAATGCGCTTGCTCATGTTGTTAGATGTTTTGATGATGAAAATATAACTCATGTAGATGGCTCAATCGATCCTGTTAGAGATGCTGAGATCATTAATCTTGAGCTAATCATGTCTGATTTAGAAACGGTATCTAAGAGACTTCATAAATGTGAAAAGCTAGTTAAAACGAATGATAAGAAAAATAAAATTGAACATGAAATACTTTTAAGAGTTAAGAATGATTTAGATCAGGGCAGATTAATAAATCTAGATTCTTTTAATGATGAAGAAAAAATAATAATTAAAAGTTTTCAGCTATTAAGCTCTAAACCTACATTTTATATCGCAAATATTTCAGATGATGGCTCATCTACAAATGCATTAAGTAATTTAGAAGCTTTTGCCTCTCAGACTGGTAATACAGTAATACCAACATCTATAAAAATAGAACAAGAGATAGCATTATTAGAAGACGAAGAAAGAAAAGAATATTTGGAACTAATGGGGATGGATGAACCTGTATTAAATAAAATTATTTTTAAAGGTTACGAGATCCTAGGGCTTCAAACTTATTTCACAGCTGGTCCCCAAGAAATAAGAGCTTGGACAATTAAAAATAATACCTCAGCACCAAATGCTGCGGGTGTTATACATACAGATTTTGAACGAGGATTTATTAAAGCTGTAGTAATAAGTTTTAATGATTATATTTCTTGTGATGGTGAATTGGGCTCTAAAGAAAAAGGAAAGTTGAGATTGGAAGGCAAAGAATATATTGTAAAAGATGGTGATGTAATCCACTTTAAATTTAATGTTTAAAGTAAATTCAAAAAAATATTGACTCTTAAAATATAGGACTTATCATTCAACGATTGGCTATGTAGCTCAGATGGTTAGAGCACAGCACTCATAACGCTGGGGTCGGTGGTTCAATTCCACCCATAGCCACCATTAATACTAAATCTAAGTAATCATAGTAAAGTTTAAAAATAAGAAAGGGAATCTTTCTTATTGAAGCTAAGTTATATACTTAGTCTTTTTTTAGAAAGCTTAAAATAATAATCAAAGATACTAAAACTAGAAGACTATCTTCTCCAAGCATATTTAGTATATTCGAAACATTATTATAGACATCTCCAACAAATGGAGTGTCAGGCCCAAGAACTATTCCTAAAAGCAAAGATACAATTACTAAAGGTATTAGTAATTTTGTTACTTTATTAAGAAAAGTGGTTAGGCTAGCAAGTGTAACTTTAAAGTTCATATAATTTATAAAAAAAAGCTAAGAAGAGCCTAAGCCCTTCTTAGCAAGAGGTTAAGCAATTACTTAACAAGGCTCATTAGAACTGCTAGAACAAGAAGTCCAACAACACCATTAGTAGCTAAACTTTCAACAAGTGAAGTTATGTTACCAATCACGTCTAGTCCAAGCATATCTCCGAAAGCTAAGCTTCCAACGATACCAAGTCCTAAGATTCCAATTATAACGCTAGTTAAATTACTAACTAAGTCGCCTATCATTCTCCATGCATTATCCATAATGTTCCCCCCTATTAGGTTTTTTATGTTTTGCAATACATATGAGACCATAAAAAACTATCTGGAGCAAATTTTTTGAATAAAAAAAACCTAAAAATTTGACTTTTCAGGTTTTTTAAAATATAGATATATTTTCTTATTCTTCAGGAGTTTCTTCTTCAGACTCTTCTTGCTTAGGTTCTTCTTTAGCAATCAAAGCCTTTACAGATAACTTCATCTTGCCTCTATCAAAGCCAATTAATTTTACGTCTATTTCTTGACCCTCAGATAGAACAGAACTTACATCTTCTGTTCTTTCATGAGCAATTTCTGAAATATGCAAAAGGCCATCCTTGCCAGGCAGAATATTTACAAAAGCTCCAAAATCAACAATTTTAACAACGGTACCTTTATATACTTTGTCTAGTTCAGGTTCTTCTAATATGCCTTCAATAATTTCTAGACATTCTTGCATTGATGATTGGTTTTGACCAAACACAGAAACTGTTCCATCATCTTCAACATCAACTGTAGCGCCAGTTTTCTCCTGCATGCCCTTGATAACTGCCCCACCTTTACCAATAATTTCTTTAATCTTATCCTTATCAACCATAAATGTTTTCATAGCTGGAGCATTTTCAGAAAGCTCTTTAGGCGAAGCTATAGCCTCATTCATAATACCTAATATATGATTTATAGCAGTTTTAGCTTTTGTTAAAGCTGATTCCATTATGTCGGCTGTTATCCCTTGAATTTTAATATCCATCTGAAGAGCTGTTATTCCATTTTCAGTTCCAGCAACTTTAAAGTCCATATCTCCTAAATGATCTTCATCGCCTAATATATCTGTTAAGACAGCAAAATCATCACCCTCTTTAATTAAACCCATAGCTATGCCTGCTACTGGACTTGATATCGGAACTCCAGCATCCATTAGTGCTAATGATGTACCACAAACCGAAGCCATTGAACTTGAGCCATTAGATTCTGTAATTTCTGAAACTACTCTCATTGTGTAGCCAAAATCAGTTACGTCGGGGAGCACTGCTTTAATTGCTCTTTTAGCTAAATTACCATGGCCAATTTCTCTTCTTTTAGGTCCCATTGGCATCCCAATCTCACCGACACTATATGCTGGAAAATTATAATGAAGCATAAAGTTATCTGTTCCTTGACCTTCAATTGCTTCAATTCTTTGAGCATCTCTAGAAGATCCCAAAGTAGCAACCACTATTGCCTGAGTTTCCCCTCTAGTAAATAATGAAGAACCATGAGCACTCGGCAGAACATCAGTTTCTATAAAAATTGGTCTGACGGTATCTGTGTCTCTTCCATCAATTCTTGGTTGATTGCTTAATATGTTTTTTCTGACTATATCTTTTTCTAGATTTTTAAATGCACCCAAAATTTTTCCAAGCTGAATTTCATCAGCGTCTGGATAAGAATTAACTATATCCTCTTTAATAGATCCTATAGCAGATGTTCGTTCTGATTTATCTTTTATAGTAAAAGCTTCAGTTATTTTATTTGTATATTTTTCTGTTAGTTCAGAATAGTAGACTGGGGATTCTTCATCGTTGCTTATTACCCAATCCTCTTTACCAGCTTTATCTTTAAGTTCTTTACATGCATTAATTACTGCTTGCATTTCTTGATGTCCATATAAAACAGCACCTAACATTAAATCTTCATTTAGCTCATTAGCTTCTGATTCAACCATAAGAACTGCTTTTTCTGTTCCTGCAACAACCATATCCAAATATGAAGTTTCTAGCTCTTCAAAAGATGGATTTAAAACATAGTTTCCATCAATGAAACCCACCCTTGCAGCACCCATGGGTCCATCAAAAGGAACTCCTGCAACACATAAAGCAGCAGAAGAACCTATCATAGCTGCTATGTCAGGGTTCTGATCTTTTCCAGAAGACATAACTGTACAAAATATTTGTACCTCATTTTTAAATCCTTCAGGGAAGAGAGGTCTGATTGGTCTATCAATAAGCCTTGAAGTTAAAGTTTCTCTTTCAGTTGGTCTAGCTTCTCTTTTAAAAAACCCTCCAGGAATAACTCCTGTTGAATAAAATTTCTCTTGATAAAAGACTGCTAGAGGGAAGAAATCTTTTTTAGGATCTGCCTCTTTTTTTGCAACTACTGTTGTTAATACTACCAAGTCACCAATAGTAACTACAACAGCTGCAGTTGCTTGTCTTGCGACTTTATTTGTTTCTAATTTTACTGTTTGATTTCCATATTGAAACTCTACCGATGTAGATTCTAATTTATTATTTTCCACGATTTTCCTTTTATTATTTTATTTTTTACCCTCTAAGCTTAAGCTGTTTTACAACTTCTTTGTAGCTATCGGAATTTTTTCTTTTTAGATAAGCTAAAAGTTTTCTTCTTAGATTAACCATTCTTATTAAACCAGTTCTAGAATGATGGTCTTTTTTGTGTTCTTTGAAATGACTTTGTAATTTATTAATATTTTCTGTTAACAATGCTATTTGAACTTCGGGGGACCCTGTATCATTGTCTGTTCTTTGAAATTTTCCTACAATTTTTTCTTTTTCTTTAGCTAAAAGTGCCATATTTATATTCCTCGATGTACATTCATTAATTAGCGCAAACCTCGTACAACTAAAGTAAGCGTGCGAATCTTATAACTAATCTATTCATTAAACAAGTCGTTTAAGGGCTAATACAGAGTTTGAGACCAATCCTAAACCAACAAATTTTTCTGAAGAATTATAAATTTTATACGTATCATCTGTAAAATCTATTTCTTGTATCTTGCCTCCATTCATGAAAACTTTTGTTTGAATAGAATTTAATGAGATTTTAGAAAGTTCTGAAAATGCCTTTTCAATAGAAATTAATTTATTAAGTTCGATATTTTCAATTGTCATTGCATTTTCTATATTAAACTTTCCTTGCGATAATCTTCTAAGAGCAGATAGATGCCCGCCACAATTAAGCTTATCACCTAAATCTCTTGCAATTGATCTGATGTATGTTCCTTTTGAGCAATGAATTATAAATGAGCACTTATTTAGATCACACTTAATATCTTTAATGGAAAATATATTAATCTCCCTTGGAGGTTTTGATATAAATTCTCCCTCACGTGCATACTTATAAAGAGGCTTGCCTTTATGTTTTAAAGCCGAAAAAAAAGGCGCTGACTGCAAAGATTTTCCAATAAAAGATGCCAGTGATTCATTTATATTTTTTTCATCAGGAATATTATCGGAAGAACTAATAATATTTCCCATGGCATCATCTGTGTCAGTTGAAGAGCCAAGCTGAATCAAAGCATCATAAGATTTATCAGATTCCAAAAAATAGTTTGAAAATTTAGTGGCCCTATTAATAGCAAGAATCATTAATCCAGTTGCCATCGGATCTAAAGTTCCTAAATGCCCAACTTTTTTTAGGGATAGAGTATTTTTTACTTTTTGTACAAGTTGATTGGAAGATATGCCTTTTTCTTTATCAATGAGTAAAAAACCATCCATTACTACTTAAGATTATTGAGTAAGTTTTCAATATTATCAGAGTACTCTATACTTTCATCAAATCTAAAGTTTATTACAGGGACTCTTCTAATTTGCATTGTTCTTGAAAGTTTGGATCTGACCATGCCTGAAAATTTCTTTAAAACTTTTTGATCAATACTGCTTTGATTTTTAATTACAGATTCGCCAATAATCGTATAAAAGACTGTAGCAATGCCAATATCATCAGAAACTTTTACTGCTGTGATGTTTATATTTTGAAGCCTTGGATCTTTGGTTTCTTTATTTATGATTAAAGATATTTCTTTTCTGAGTTCGTCTGCAATTTTTTCTGATCTTAATGAAGGCATTAAAAATTATAGCTACATTGATTGAGCTTCTTCTTTCCTATCATAAACCTCGATTTTATCTCCAGGTTTGATATCTTTATAATTTTTGATACCCATTCCACATTCTGTACCATTTTTGACTTCATTAACATCTTCTTTAAATCTCCTAAGGGAGTCTAGCTCTCCCTCAAAAATAACTATCTCATCTCTTAGAACACGAACTGGTTTATTTTTAAAAACAGTTCCTTCAATAACATTACATCCTGCGATTTGCCCAAACTTAGGTGAATTAAATACCTCTAAAACTTCGGCAGTGCCAACAATTTCTTCTTTAATTATTGGATCTAAAAGACCACTCATTCTTGCTTTAACATCATCTAATAATTCGTAGATGATGCTGTGGTAACTTAATGGAATTGATTCATCTTCAATAATCTTTTTAGCAGAGTTATCTGCTCTTACATTAAAACCTAAAATAATTGAATCAACAGCAAGAGCTAAATTGGCATCTGATTCTGTTATGCCTCCAACTCCACTTGATACTATTTTTACTTTTGCAAGGTCATTACTCAAATCATTAAGAGATGCTGCTATAGCTTCACGAGTCCCACCAACATCTGTTTTCACTATAACGTTCAGTACTTTCTTAGATTCTTGGCCCAATGACTCAAACAAATCTCCAGCGCTATCATCTTTTTGTTTTAATAATTTTTTTTCTTTCTCTTTAGCAATTCTATATTGGGCTATTTCTCTAGCCTGCTTCTCATTTTCTACTACCTGAAAAGGGTCTCCAGCATTAGGTACATTGCTTAATCCAAGAACTTCAACAGCTGCCGATGGCCCTGCATTTTTTATTTTTGAACCATCACTGTTTACAATACTTTTAATTTTTCCTATTGAATTGCCTGATGCAACTAAGTCGCCAACGTTAAGAGTTCCATTTTGGATTAAAAAAGTAGCAACAGATCCTCTAAACTTATCTAGCTCTGATTCGATAACAACCCCTTGAGCCTGTCCTTTATAATGAGCTTTTAATTCTAATAATTCAGCTTCCAATGAAACACTTTCAAGCAACTTATCAACACCAGTTCCTTTAAGCGCTGATACTGCCACCATTTGAGTTGTGCCACCCCAATCCTCAGGTGCTAAATCTTTTGCAGCCAAATCTCCTTTTACCTTATCTATATCAGCTCCATCTAAATCAATTTTGTTAATTGCTACAACTATTGAAACTCCAGCTGCTTTTGCGTGATTTATAGCTTCTTCTGTTTGAGGTTTAATGCCATCATTTGCTGCAACAACAAGAATAACAATATCTGTTGTATTAGCTCCTCTCGCTCTCATTGATGAGAAAGCAGCATGGCCAGGCGTATCTATAAATGTAATTCTACCTTTAGATGTCTCAACCTCATAAGCACCAATATGTTGAGTTATGCCGCCAGCCTCACCATCAACAACTTTTGTATTTCTTATAAAATCAAGTAGGGTTGTTTTTCCATGATCAACATGACCCATAACGGTAACAACAGGAGATCTTGTTTTTGGTTCATCAGTATAATTAATTAGATTTGCTAAATCTTCTTCAAAATTTTCTTCTTTAAGTGCAATTCCATTATGGCCAATTTCCTCAACCACCAATATAGCTGTCTCTTGATCAATAATATCATTGATATTTGCAACTACACCAAGGCCCATAAGATTTTTTACTACGATATTTCCCTTTACTGCCATTAACTTAGCTAATTCACCAACTTGTATTGAAGATGGAACTTCTATATCTTTTTTAATAAATTCAGTAGGTGCCTCAAACTTATGTTCGCTATCTTTAGGGAATGCTGTCTCTCTTCTTTTATAAGCATTTACAGCATTTGAAAGCTGATCTTTAACATCTACCTTTCTCGCAGGCTCAGATTCAACTTTTTTAAATTTATCTCTTTTCTTTATTTCTTCTTGTTTCAACCTTGAAGCTTCTTTAAGCTGTTCTTCTCTCTTTTTTTGTTGTTCCCTGAGCTGCTCTGAGGCTGCTGCTCGCTTTGCCTCAATATTATCAGAGTAACTTCTAGTTCCTTCAGCCTCTTTTGAAATCTTGCCTTTTGAAGTTACTATAACTCCCGACCCAGATGTTACAGATCTTGGTGATGTAGCCTTTGCTCCTTTTAAAGATTTTAATAGTGCCTGTTTATCTGCAGCGGTTATTTCATCTGAACTTTTAGAGTGACTTAAACCAGCATTCTGCATACGCTCAAGCAAAGCAGAATCTGATATTTTTAAAGTCTTTGCAAAATCTTTAACAGTTAAAGTCAAAATATTTTTCCTTTTTTTATATTAATTAAACCAATGTTCTCTAGCCTTCATAATCATCTTAGAGGCATCATCAGAAGAAATCTCAATGATTTCCTGCAATTCATCTATGGCTAATTCAGCTAAATCATCTTTGTTCTTAATTCCTTTGTTTGATAGCTTTTGAATATCTTTATCTTCTAAATTAAGGCCTGTGAGTGACTCAACATTATCTTCTTCTTCTGTGATGGCTCCCATTGCCTCTAGAAGTGCAGCATCTTCCGCAGCCCCTTTTATTCTTTCAATTTCACTCTCATCTTCTACAAATGATTTAAAAATACTATCTTCTGCATATGCAATGTCATCAAAACTTTCCAACCCAGTTAAAGCTATTTTTTCAGCAACTTCTTCAGATACCTCAAGGGTGCTGATCAGATTAGCCAAAAATTCTGTTTCATCAACTTTAACTTTTGCTTCAGCTTCTTCGCTACTAATAATGTTCAAATTCCATCCAACAAGCTTAGATGCAAGTCTAATATTTTGTCCTCTAGAACCAATTGCAAGTGCAAGATTTTCTTGATTAACTGCAATATCCATAGATCTTGAATCTTCATCCATGACTATAGATTCAACTTTTGCTGGTACCAAGGCATTTATAACTAATTGAGCAGGATTATCATCATAAATAATTATGTCTATCCTTTCATTGCCTAATTCTGCGGAAACAGCTTGGACTCTTGAACCTCTCATTCCAACACATGCACCAACAGGATCAATCCTGCCATCATTTGTTTTAACTGCTATTTTAGACCTTGAGCCAGCATCTCTCGCCACACCCCTAATTTCAATTATATCTTCATTTATTTCTGGTACTTCAATACTAAATAATTCTGTAACCATTTCTGGGCAAGATCGATTTAACATCAGCTGAGGTCCTCGACCTTCAACTTCTTGAATTTGAAGAATAGCTCTTATTCTGTCATTAATTTTATAAATTTCTCCAGGCATTAACCTGTCTCGGGGCAGAATAGCTTCTGCATCATAAGAAATATCAACAATAATATTGTCTCTTGTTACCCTTTTTACAGTTCCATTAACTAGTTGATTATTTTGGCTTTTAAATTGAGACACTACTTTTTCTCTTTCGGCTTCTCTTACTTTTTGCAACATGACTTGTCTTGCTGCTTGAGTTTCTATTCTTCCAAAAGGCACATTTTCTTGTTGCTTAGTATATAAGTCACCATGATTTAGACCTGAATCACTTGCTGATATATGCGTTTCTATATGAAACTCTTCATCAGCCTCATCAAATACTATCCAGTTTCTATGAGTTGAATATTCGCCAGTATTCCTGTCTATTTGAACAAATAAGTCAGCATCTTCATGAAAATGTCTTTGAGACGCTGAAGCAATTGCTGTTTCAATGGCTGAAAAGATAATATCTTTGTCTAGTCCTTTCTCAGTAGATACTGAATCTACTACTGCTAAAATTTCATTACTCTGCATAACTATTTTCCTTCATTAATTTATCAAAATCTGGTTCTAAACGACAAGTCTCTATGTCGTCAAAATTTAATTTATACTCAAGCTTTAAAGACTCTATAAGAAAAAAATCTTTATTACAATCAACAAGTACTCCTTCTATATTTTTTATCCCTTCTAATGGCTCTCTTAATTTAATTTTTAATTTTTCTCCAATATATTCATTAAGCTGATTTTGTTTAAAAAACTTCCTACTTATTCCTGGGGTAGAAACCTCTAATACATAATCATCACCAAAAGATGAATCAAGATCTATTTCATAATTTAAATCTTTAGAAATATTCTCGCAATCTTCGATATTCGCTCCAGAATTAGACTCAATATAAATTCTAAGCGTGGATCTTTTTCTTCCTCTTAGAATCTCTAGTCCCCATAAAAAACAATCATGTCTTTCAATAACTGGCTCAACTATTTTTTCAATTTCTTCTTTTATCATTTTTTTTATACAAAAAAAGGGCATATGCCCCACAAAAAATTATGTAACTGTGGTAGCGGGGGCTGGATTTGAACCAACGACCTTCGGGTTATGAGCCCGACGAGCTACCAGACTGCTCCACCCCGCAACGCAGCGAGTGTGAAGTTTAATG
>Ga0222715_10001985_pt1 | contig 19045 bp, 18 predicted proteins | sample C33_9DmetaG_FD_165056 | JGI IMG/M metagenome (GOLD analysis project Ga0222715, IMG submission 165056) | Estuarine water microbial communities from San Francisco Bay, California, United States - C33_9D | ecosystem: Environmental > Aquatic > Marine > Unclassified | place: USA: California... | reverse complement strand
CAGTATTCAACCAAGGATTTAGAAGGTATAGAGATTTTATTAGTAGAAGATAATTTTATTAATCAAGAAGTGGTCTCAAATATGCTGACGAATTTACACGCACACACTACGATCGCTGAAAACGGCAAAATGGCGTTAGATATATTACTAGCGCAACCTGAGCGATTTGATTTAATTTTAATGGATATGCAAATGCCCGTAATGGACGGAGTAACGGCGACAACTCATATTCGTCAAGAGTTAGAGCTGACAGACATCCCGATTATAGCAATGACTGCCAATGCAATGGAGTCAGATAAACAAATGTGTTTTGATGCTGGAATGAATGATCATTTATCCAAACCATTTGATCAAAAAATGCTAATTGAAAAGATTATTCGCAACCTTGCCAACGCATTATAAGCGCATCTTCGTGAGTGGCATTGCTGCACAAATTGTTAATGACGGGATAGTAATTTTTACGTACATCAATTTGCACAAAACCACTGGATTGGTATAACCCAATTGCGGCTTTATTAGAAGCACGCACTTCCAAGAAAAGGTCGTCTACTTGATTGAGTACCGCTTGCTGGAGTAATTGGTTCAGTAAGATCCGGCCGTACCCTTTCCCTTGAACACTTGGCGCTACCGCAATCTCTTCTAAGTTCCATTCTGTGAAACTTGCAGTTTTCAACGTTTGGACAATATAAAAACCAATACATTGTGTATCGCGCAACATCTGCATCGCGAGGTTAGGCGGGTTGAGTGATTGTTGAAATATATCAAGCGACCAAGTATCAGGCTGGGTTTGTTGCATTATGGCAAAGGCAGGTTGCCAACAAGCATGTGTTATTTCAGAAAATGTACACATAACTCAGCATAAATTGATGATTTGATCTTATCACGACTAGTATCAAGATTACTGCCCGAGAAAGGATAAGGTAAGGTAATATGCGCCGACGTTACGATTAGTTGCTCACCAAACACTACTTGCTCTTCAGTAAGAGGTTGATTAATCGCTATTGATAAATCAGATAGCAATTGTGCTGGGACTTGAGGATATTCGACTGTTTTAGCGGTTGTATCATCGGTTTGGCTAATATATCGAGGGATCGATAAAGCTTGAAGAATTGCTTGTTGATATGGTTGCATCGAATCGCTGCCGGTGTATTTCAAACTAATTGGGATGAGTATATCAAACCCACCCCACAAATCGTACTTAATTCAACGCGATAATTTCCCATTCACCGACATTCACAGCAACCACTTTAACTTTAGTTTGTGCTTTAATTGCCGAAGCACTGACGAGCTTCCACTCTACCCCTGAATATTTATATTTAACCTCACTGTTCGGCTCGATATCTTGTGCTAAAACAAAAGTAAATCCTACCAAATCAGAAGTAACGGGTTTATCTTCTTGGATGTTTTGTAATCCTTTAAACGGTTTCCATAATACCAACGCTAGGACTGCTGTTAAGACAGCGATAATCAATACTGCATTGAGCAGATCATCACTGATAACCCCGATATACATAGTGACACTAGTTATAATCGTTGCCGCCCCAATCATGAACAAAATAATAGTCGAAAAGCTCAGCACTGTGACTTCAACAATTAGTATGATCAAGCCAATAATAAACAAGGTTTCCGCTAAATTTTGTTCAAACCAATTCATGGTTTTGCTCCTTTATTCAAGCTGTTAATAATGGTGGTAGCTTGAGCCACTAAACTTGTCGCATCCGTGGCGCCATCAGGTAATAGTATTACGGAGGATTCTTTGGCAATAGCGTGTTTCGCTTCAATCGCTTTAGTTGCAAGATCCAGCTGAATGGCTTTTTGACCCGCTTCAGTATTAGCTTGCTCACCGACTTTAGCTAACGCTTCTGCTTGCGCTTCGGCAACCGCAACAATGGCTTTGGCTTCACCTTCAGCACGGAGGATTTGCTCCGCACGATCCGCTTCTGCTGCTAAAACTTGTGATTGCTTCTCACCTTCTGCGCGGTTGATCGCAGCTTGACGATCCCCTTCTGACTCAAGGATCTGTGCACGTTTAACTCGTTCAGCTTTCATCTGGGCTTCCATCGCTTCCATAACTGATGATGGCGGCGTAATATCCTTTATCTCATAACGCAATACCTGAATTCCCCAAGGACCAGATGCTTCATTAATCGATGAGACAATATTAGCATTTAGCATATCGCGCTCTTCAAACGTTTTATCCAATTCCATCTTACCTAACTCAGAGCGCATCGTGGTTTGGGCTAGTTGAGTCACAGCAAATACATAATCATCTACACCATAAGTGGCTTTTTTAGGATCTAACACTCGAAAATACAGCACACCGTCAACATGCAGACTGATGTTATCTTTAGTAATTGCTGACTGCTCAGGCACATCAACAGCTTGTTCTTTGAGACTTCGGTCTGCCGCAACCTGATCAATAAATGGAACTAAAAAATTTAATCCCGCTTCTCGAGTAGATTGAAATTTACCAAATCGCTCAATCACGTAAGCGCGATTTTGCGGTACAAATTTTATGGAAAATTTAAGTATAACAATGACAAATATGACTAAAAATACAGGAATACTAAAAAAAGTATTAATTAAAACAGCGGGATCCATGCGTGATGCTCCTAATAAAAAGTTAACCTCAACATAAAGTATATGAATAAGTCTATCCAGTGCAATGACGTAATTGTAAGTAGGTGTTGCAGTTGCGCTAGATCAATTCCACTTCACATTTAGATCTAGCTCACCCTAAGGTCTTATTCATGATATTACGTAGATGCTTTACAGTGATTTGATACAAATTTAACAAAATACATGGAAAATTTACAAATGAGCTATCAAACAGAATATACCAAATCGATTAACTCACCTGCTGAGTTTTGGGGCGAAAAAGCACAAGCTTTACCTTGGTTTGTACCTCCTACGAATATTTTGAGTAAAGACGAAAACAACATGGATCGTTGGTTTGCAGATGGCATGATGAACACCAGCTTTATGGCGATTGATCATCATGTGCAAACTGGTCGAGGCGAGCAAGCAGCAATCATTTATGATTCTCCAGTAACCGATACTAAAAGTACACTAACCTACAATGAATTACTCACTCAGGTCTCTGCATTTGCAGGTGCATTACGAGAAAAAGGCGTAAGCAAAGGCGATCGAGTCATTATATACATGCCGATGATCCCTGAGGCTGCTGTCGCCATGCTTGCGGTAGCGCGTTTAGGCGCAATACATTCGGTTGTCTTCGGTGGCTTTGCACCACATGAACTCGCGATCCGAATTGATGATGCAACGCCTAAAGTCATCGTCACCGCTTCCTGTGGCGTCGAGATTAGTAAAGTCATAGCTTACAAGCCACTTGTTGATGAGGCAATTGAATTAGCCACGCATACGCCTGACAGTCTGATTATCTTCCAGCGCGACACTCTCACCGCAGACTTAAGTCATCCTAGAGATTGTGATTGGGCTGATGTTATCGCCAGCGCTACTCCAGCAGAGCCCGTGCCGGTTAACGGTACTGATCCACTGTACATTTTATATACCTCAGGTACTACTGGCGCGCCTAAAGGGGTAGTGCGAGATAACGGCGGACATGCTGTTGCCTTACATTATTCGATGTCAGCTATTTATGATAACCAACCTGGTGATGTATTTTGGGCAGCATCGGATGTAGGCTGGGTAGTTGGCCATTCTTACATTATTTACGCCCCATTGTTAGCAGGTTGCACCACTATTATGTATGAGGGAAAACCGGTTAGAACGCCCGATGCGGGCGGTTTTTGGCGTATGGTTCAAGAGTATAAAGTCAAAACGTTATTTGCTGCACCGACAGCGTTTCGTGCCATCAAAAAAGAAGATCCCGAAGGTGCGTTAATTCGCGATTACGACTTATCCTCATTACAAAATATTTTTATGGCAGGTGAACGACTCGATCCTCCTACTTATGATTGGACCGTTGAAAAAACGGGTAAACCCGTTATTGATCACTGGTGGCAAACCGAAACCGGTTGGGCAATTTGTGGCAACATGCTAGGTATTGAAAAAATGCCCGTTAAAGCAGGCTCTGCAACCCTACCTATCAGCGGCTTTAATGTGTGTATCTTGGATGATAATGGCGAAGAGTTACCAGCAGGAAAACAAGGTGCTATCGCAATCAAAGCCCCTCTACCACCTAGCTGCTTGCCTTCTATCTGGGGCAATTTTGAACGGTTTGAAAGTGCGTATTTAACTGAATTCCCAGGCTATTATAGTACCGGTGATGGTGGTTATATTGATGCTCAAGGCTATGTATTTATTATGGGACGTACCGATGATGTCATTAACATTGCCGGACACCGTTTATCTACCGGAGAAATGGAAGAAGTCGTCGCGCAGCATCCTGCAGTTGCCGAATGTGCAGTCATTGGCGTAAAAGACAGTTTAAAAGGGCAATTACCTGTCGGTATGGTGATCTTAAAAGACGGTCAGGATATTAATGATGAAGCGCTTCATGCTGATATCAAAAAAGCATTGGTGAAAAACATTGGCCCAATAGCCTGTTTTAAAGATACGTTAATTGTTCCGCGTTTACCAAAAACACGTTCAGGTAAAATTTTACGCAAAATTTTGCGTTCAATGGCTGATGGTCAATCTTATACTGCTCCTTCAACCATTGATGATCCTGCATGCCTTGACGAAATGAAAGGGTTGATGCAATCTAGAAAGTGGATTGATTGAAGTGAAATGAATCGTGTGTGAATTAATTTGTAATAAACACATAATAATAACAATAATAAATGATTAAAAGGATGAGCTATGTTTCAAGCATTACAACTAACTGACAAAGATACGATTGCATTAACGCAATTAAATACCACTGACTTACCTGAAGGTGATGTGACAGTTTCTGTGAGTTATTCCACAATTAATTATAAAGATGCATTGGCTGTGACTGGCAGTGCGCCGATTGCAAAATCATATCCTATGGTACCGGGTATTGATTTTAGTGGTGTGGTTACCGCATCAGACAACTCTGATTATGCAATTGGCGATAAAGTGGTGCTTAATGGCTGGGGTGTCGGTGAAAAACATTGGGGTGGATTTGCGCAACAAGCACGCGTAAAGGGCAAGTGGCTTATCAAACTTCCACAAGGTCTCAGTGAAGCCGATGCTATGCGAATTGGTACAGCTGGGTATACCGCAATGTTATGTTGTAATGCGTTGCGCGAACATGGCGTAACGCCAGCGTCAGGTCCGATTATTGTGTCTGGCGCCACTGGTGGTGTAGGTAGTATTGCTGTGCACATTTTAGCCAAACGCGGTTATGAGGTGCATGCTTTATCAGGCAAATCAGAACAAAGTGAATATTTACAACAACTTGGTGCTAAAGCCGTTATCGATCGCAAAGAATATTCAGACAAAGCCCGCGCACTCGGTCAGCAAATTTGGGCCGGCGCTGTTGATGTTGCAGGCTCTTTTACGTTAGCAAATATCATCGCTAACACCCAATACGGAGGTGTTGTAACTGCTTGTGGGCTAGCACAAGGTATGGATTTACCTTCGTCTGTTGCGCCATTTATTTTGCGTGGAGTGTCTCTAGTCGGTGTCGATAGTGTGTATTGCCCTGTTGCAAAACGCCAAGCCGCTTGGAACGACTTAGCCGCAGAGATGGACATCGAGCAGTTATCTGATATTGCGCATACTATAGGCCTCGATGAGGTTGAAGACGCTTCAAAAGCATTAATGGCCGGTACAGTTACAGGTCGTTATTTGGTCGACTTACAAAAATAAAGTCTAATATTTACTTGAGTTATTACTTGTTGCTCTTAAAATGGATATTTCATAATGTTTATCATGGAGCAGTAAGTAATGGACTCAACCCACTCATCATCGCAAGCCCCTCATTCCCCACAAGCCCCTCAATCTTGTCAAAGCATCATCGCTAATTCAGGCGTGAAATTTGGTACCAGTGGCGCACGAGGATTAGTGACGGATTTCACTCCTGAGGTGTGTTACGCATTTGCTCTGGCATTTTTAAGCAGTATTCAATCTCGATTTTCATTTTCTAGCGTTTCCTTTGCCATCGATAATCGCCCAAGTAGTCCAGCAATGGCGACGGCGTGTATTCAAGCTGCACATGATTTAGGTCTAGCCACACAATACTATGGTGTGTGCCCTACTCCAGCATTAGCATTTGTTGCAATGCAAGATAAACAGCCTTGTATTATGATCACCGGCTCGCATATTCCATTTGACCGCAACGGCTTAAAATTTTACAGACCTGATGGCGAGATCACCAAGATCGACGAGCAAGGTATTGTACACTCCTCTGCGATTGTCCCTCTTGACATCAACATACAACCTTTACCAGACGTTAACCCAGACGGAGCAAATCGCTATGTTAAACGTGTAACAGACGTATTTCCTCCGGAGCTGTTAAAAGGTAAAAAAATTGGTATTTTTGAACACTCTAGTGCAGGACGAGACATTTATCAGGGGCTGTTTGAAGCATTAGGTGCCGAAGTCACAGCGCTCGAACGCACAGATACGTTTGTGCCTATTGATACTGAGGCCGTCGCTGAAGAAGACAAACAAAAAGCCCTGGCATGGTCTGCTGCACACGGCTTTGATATGATTTATTCTACTGATGGGGATGGTGATCGCCCACTACTATCTGATGAGCATGGCAATTGGTTACGCGGGGATATTGTCGGATTGTTAACTGCCAAAGCACTGGGTATTCAAGCACTGGCTGTGCCCGTAAGTTGTAATACTGCGATTGAGAAATCGGGTTATTTTACAGCCGTTAGTCGTACCCAAATTGGTTCACCTTATGTGATTGCTGCTTTTCCTGAATTACACAAAGACTACCATGCGATTGCTGGTTTTGAAGCGAACGGTGGTTTTTTACTTGGCTCAGACGTAACCCTGAACGATACTGTGATCCATGCTTTACCTACGCGTGATGCGCTATTACCAGCAATTATGCTACTCAGTTTAAGTATTGAAAAACAATGCGGGATCAGTGCATTGGTCGCTGATTTGCCGCAACGCTTTACCCAGAGCGATAGACTACAAAATTTTGCCACACAAGACAGTCAAGCCCTGTTAGCAAAGCTTGCAGTTGATCCTAGTCCTTTGCTATCAGCCATGGCTTTAAATGAGACGGTGAAGGCGCAAAACACAATTGACGGATTGCGTTTAACATTAAGTAATGGCGATATAGTGCACCTTCGTCCTAGTGGTAATGCTCCTGAGCTGCGTTGTTATGCAGAAAGCTCAACAGCAAAAGTTGCATCGGATATAGTAACAAAGGCGTTAGCTGCGATAAAATAGACGATTTTCATCATACTTTTGCCTAATTCTAGACTATGCTTATTTAGTATTAATTTTTTATTGGGTTGTTATGATTGTTGCAAAATTACCTGCCAATGAACCGTTGCGCATACAGGCTCTCAATAGCTTAGCGATATTAGATACACCAGCAGAGGACGTGTTTGATAATCTGACACTAATGATTGCCAAACACCTTAATTTTCCAATTGTGGCGGTGAGTTTAGTAGACGTTAATCGACAATGGTTTAAATCCACTGTTGGTTTGAGTGTATGTGAAACGGGAAGAGATATTGCCTTTTGCGCTCATGCTATTGAACACAATGGCATATTGTCAGTTCCAGATGCAAAAAAAGATATCCGCTTTGCCGATAACCCTCTCGTTACAAATGCCCCATACATTGCTAGCTACTTCGGTGTACCATTGCGTCCGGATGGTGATTATGTGGTTGGTACTTTATGCGTTATCGATAATGTTCCCAGAAAACTTAAAAAAGCAGAAGAAGAATATTTAGTCAAAATGGCGTTGTTGATAGAGCATTTGTTAAAGCTTTCAAAAAGTATTAACACCACTCAATTGCTACAGCACCAACTAATACAAGAACAAACCCGCACTAAAAATGCGATTACTCGTCAACATATTATCCTTGAAAATGCAAAATCAGGCATGTTGTTGTTTGACCAACAAGGTACTATATTCGAGGCTAATCAGCAGATATTAAGCTGGTTAGGGTTAACTCGTAATAAAGTAATTAATACAAATATACAATTGATTTATCCGCATCCATTACTTGATAGGCAAGAAGTACTGGAGGCATATCATGGTGCTGGTATGCAAATTACGCTTGCAACACCTTCTGATGATAATCAGCATTTTATGTTATCTGTGACTAAATTTGTATTAGATGACAGCATTGAGTTTATCGCTTGTATTGATGAAATTTAGGGTTTTTCATAAGCACTACTACCGATAACCAGATCCTATGATATGATATTGGGCAATAATTCATTGATAATGATTCCATTTCCCAATATATGTATACAATCAAACAAATAGATTCAATCGATCTAAGTGACAAAGTATCGCCAGAAGAATGGCAAGCGCGAATTGAATTAGCAGCCGCCTATCGTTTAATGGTTATCCATGGCTGGGATGATTTAATTCACACCCACATCTCCGCGCGCATTCCTGGTACCGAGCACTTATTAATCAATGCATTTGGTTTATGCTTTGAAGAAGTGACGGCTTCAAATTTAGTCAAAATTGATATCAACGGCAATGTCGTCGATCCAGACTCTCCGTTTAACATAAACCCTGCTGGCTTTACGATACATAGTGCAGTGCATATTGCTCGTCATGACGATCAGTGTGCATTTCATGTTCATCATGCCGATGCAATTGCCGTAGCTAGTTTACAATTTGGCTTACAGCCCTACTCCCAATATTCGGCGTTTGCGCTTGCTTCCATCGCATACCATGACTATGAAGGTTTGGCCGTAGAGCCGGATGAAATACAACGCTTGCAAGACGATCTCGGCTCAGCTAACTTTATGTTATTACGCAATCATGGCGCACTCACTATGGGCTTAACCATTGGCGATGCGTTCATGCATATGTATGACTTGCTCAAAGCTTGCGAGATCCAAGTTAAAATCGATGCGAGTCGTGACGATCCTATTTTTGTTAAACAACGCATTATCGATGGGATTAAGGCTCAAGCTGCAGTCGTGCATACCGGCCAAACCGGTGGGCAAAAAACATGGCCAGCAATGATGCGTCGCGTAAAGCGTTTGTATCCTGATTTTGATCAATAAACCGTATTCCTTTATGTAATAAGCGAGACTGTAATGAAAGTTACCCATGTAGAAATTTTTGATATTCACTGTCCAGAGCGTCCACCTTGGAATCCTATTTTTATCCGTGTGCATACCGACGAAGGTATTCATGGTGTCGGTGAAGCAGGCCTTGCTTATGATTGGGGCCATAGCGCCGCAGCAGCGATGATCAAAGAGATCGTCGAAGCAGTATTAATCGGCCACGACCCATTTAAAACCGAGCAATTGTGGACTCGTATGTTCCGTGAAAGCTTCTGGGGATTAGGTGGTGGTCCAGTGCTGTATGCAGCAATGAGCGCAATTGATACCGCATTATGGGATATCAAAGGTAAAGCGTTAAATGTACCTGTCTACCAACTACTTGGTGGTAAAACCAATGATAATTTACGCACTTATGCCTCTCAGTTACAGTTCGATTGGGATGACGAATGTAATAAGTTAGTCGAGCCTGCGCAGTATGCCGAAGCAGCCTTAAAGGCCGTTGCACAAGGCTATGATGCCGTTAAAGTTGACCCGATTGTGTATGACGAGCACGGTGTTTCTAGTTTTGACCGCACTAATTTGTTCACGCCAAAACAAATGCGTTTATTTGGTGATCGTCTTCGCGCAATCCGTGATGCCGTTGGCAGTGATGTGGATATAATTTTCGAGGCCCACTCTTTAATGGGCTGTGCTAGTGCTATTCAAATGGGTAGCGTGATTGAGGAAGTCGGCTGTATGATGTTTGAAGAGCCAGTCAATTATCTAAACTCAGCGGTGCATAAGAAAGTAGAACAAAATGTAAATGTGCCCATTGCAGGTGGTGAACGTTTATACCATCGTTGGGATGTGCGTCCGTATTTTGAAGATCAAAGTATTGATGTATTACAGCCTGATGTCGGTCTGTGTGGTGGCTTTACCGAGGCTAAAAAGGTCTGTGATTACGCCGATGTGTACGATATTCGCATTCAAGCACACGTATGCGGCGGGCCAGTTGCCACAGCAGCGGCGTTGCAACTCGAAGCGGCTATTCCTAATTTCTTGATCCATGAACATCATACCTACGCCATCAAATCGTGGAACCGTGAATTGTGTATCCAAGACTATCAACCTGAAAATGGACAATTTGTGGTACCTGACTTACCAGGAATTGGTATTGAGCTAAACGATGAAGTCGTGAAGCGCTCACCGCATGTGATTGTTAAATAACTTAATTACTGCGTGTTAAGTTTCAAATAAAGTAAGTGAGCAGTGCGTTTTGCGAGAGTAAGGCGCGTTGTGTTTGTTGAGATAACTGCAACTCAGCAAGTATATCAACCACTTTTTGCCAATATTCTTGATATTCACAGCTAAACAATGTCAGCGGAAAATTACTCGCCAACATTACCCTTTCTTCGCCCCATACTTCTAACAATATGTTGATCGTCTGCTTGACGTGTTCATCACTGTAATCACGTTGTGCCATCTCCCACCCTGACGCTTTGACTTTAATCTGTGGGATACGCGCCAAACGTTGTAAATTGGATAGCCATTGAGCATAGGTTTGTTGATTGTGCGCTCCAAGCCCCACATGATTAATCACCCACGTATTCACTAATGGTGTAGCTATGTTAGTTGCTTGATTGTTTTGGGCAAATAACTCACCAATAAGCTCGACAACCTCACTATCATTGACATCAAATTGCGCTTCAAATATCAGGCCTTGCTCACTTAAATACCTCAGATTCGTCAGCACTTGAGCCGACGTTAACAACGCTAACGCTTGTTCATCTAAGATATGTCGCACTCCCATAAAAGAAGGGTGCGCAGCTAATGCAGAAATTTGTGCAATAAAATCCTCTGAAGGCAATGTTAAATCACAGCAAGCGATGGATCTGAAGGAAGGTGTTGTGGATTGTTGCTCTAAATAGTCGAGCTCGCGCCAAGGCTGTTGATTATCAAACCCAGCTTCAATATGGACGTAACTGTTTAAAGTGAATGGCGCACAGAGCGCCAAATCTTGTGAGGTAAAAGTGCGTTGGATTTTGGCTTTATCGGGCCAGAAAGGCGGATTTTGTGGTTGTAACCAGCCATATTGTCCTTGCTCTAACGCAAATAAATGGACATGGGGATCAACAATCTGAATCATTTTATAGATTTAGAAAGCAGGCTGGCGAGCTGAGTATCATTGAGCCGCGTACCCACCATCCATCACTTGCAATGCACCGGTAACGAAACTCGCTTCATCTGAGGCTAAAAACAACGCATACGCAGCGACTTCTTCAGGCAATCCAATACGCCCTAGAGGCTGAGATTGTGCTTCAAGTGCATGAATATCTTTGGCATTGGCACCCGAACGGGCAACGTAATTAGCAATCGCTTGTTGATACAAAGGTGTATCAATCGTACCCGGGCACAACGCGTTTGCGCGTATATTATACACGGCATAATCTAATGCAGTGGTTTTGGCCATTGAAGCAAGCGCATGTTTTGTTAAATTATAGGCAAATGACTTGGCTTTACCTACTAGAGCTTGCTCAGAAGCAACCAAAATAATCGATCCTGATTTTGCCGCTTTCATACTAGGTAAGGTTGCTTGGATGGCGTGGTATGCGCCTTTCACATTTAGTGCAAGCATTGCATCTAAAGTAGCCTCATCCGTGTGTTCGATATTAGCTGAAAGGTGTTTACCAGCATTACAGATCAAAGTAGAGATAGAATGTTGATCAGCAATATTTGCAATGGCGTGATGTACTGCATGGGAATCCGTCACATCCACTTGAATAAAATGGCCAACACTAGATGCTTGAATATCCAAGTTAAAAACAAGGTAACCCGCATCGACAAAGCGCTCACAAATCGCTAAACCGATACCCGAAGAGCCGCCAGTAATGACAAGGGTTTTATTGTGTGTATGTTTGTCCATGTTCTACTCACTTGTTTTTGGTGTTGTTGAATTTTAGTTGAATTTGAAATTTCTCATAATTTACCACAGTGATAATGATCCTTGCAGTAAAATTTTGTCTTATTGACATCCTGTCAAAAGTACTTATTCGTCAATATTATGAGGCCTCATTGGTGCTTAAAAAGGCAAAAGCAACATTAAATGCTTGTTGTTGAAAGATTTTTAAACCCGTATCACTAAAATCAATAGGTATAGGATTATGGTTCAAGATCTCTTTAAGTTCAATGTTGCTGATTACTTGTACATTTAGCTCCGGAATTAACTGGATCGCCGCTTCCATTTTAAAGCCTAATGCTCCGCCAGCAAACTTTCCTTTTAAAGGGCGTTCTTTGATGATAACGGCATCGATCTTATAATCTTCAATTAACTTTGCAAATGTGCTTTGAAAGTAACGTAAATCTGAGGTCGTGTTCTTTTTGGTATATTCAATTTTACGCACTCGACACTCAGGAATATTGATTAAACCGTCATGACTCGATAACAAACTGATGACCGCTTCAGTGCCTTTAATTTCAACGCCACATACTTGCATTACTTACCCTTTAAATTTTTACCGTAGGAAATTCGAGACCTATTATACGGTCATAAAAATCATAAGGGTAGTTTAATCAAGTACTATCATCCTATTGTCCCAGTCTATCTAAGCTTGATATACTACAAAAAATCACAGGGAACAATCACAGGAATCCATCACATGTGCCAACTTATGGGAATGTCAGCCAATGTCCCTACCGATGCTAGATTTAGCTTCACGGGATTAGTGGAGCGCGCAGGAAGAACCGACATTCACAAAGATGGATGGGGCATTACCTTTTATCAAGGAAAAGGCGTACAAGAATTTCGTGACCTGAAAGCCGGTTCAGATTGTGATGTCGCTAATTTTCTGAAATTACAGTGCATTAAAAGTGACATTGTCATCAGCCATATTCGTCAAGCTAACGTAGGTGCATTGACACTAGAAAACACCCACCCATTTCGCCGCGAATTATGGGGCGAAAATTGGACATTTGCCCACAATGGCCAATTAAAAGATATCCATTCAATTCTGCCTTTAGGCCGTTTTATCCCCATTGGTACAACAGATTCCGAACACATCTTTTGTTGGTTATTAGACCAAATTGAACAAGCTTTTCCGACTCGCCCTGAAGATCCAACTCAGTTATATGATTTTATTTATGCCAAACGCCAACAACTACATGAGTTTGATGTGTGTAATTTTTTACTCAGCGATGGGCATGCGTTGATTGCCCATTGTTCCAATAACCTACATTGGGTGACTAGACGCGCACCGTTTGGACCCGCGTTACTGAAAGATATACAAGTGAGTGTCGATTTCAGTCAAGAGACCACACCTAATGATGTGGTCACCGTGTTAGCAACCCAACCCCTCACAACCAATGAGACTTGGGAAAAGATGCAGCCAGGTCAGATGGTCGTGTTTGTCGACGGAGAGTTAATCAAGCTATACCAGTAATATTAGACAATTTTAGTGGAGTTCCTTTTGACAGCTTGGTCAACGCGACTTTACCGAGCACATCATCAATGTATTTAGGCGCTAAGCCATAGCCAGGTCGAATACTTTTGACATTATCATGGGTGAATTCGTCACCGGCTTTCATATCTTGAACAACATACAATGAACGGCGAAATATGCCATTTTGCTGCTCACTGGGTTTTCGTGTGTAGTCGACCTGTCCTAAGGCTTGCCACGCCGTTTTACTGTTTTGGCACAGCTGAGTTAGCTCAGGTTCTTCTAAGGAGAAACTGTCATCTGGCCCTCCTCCAGCTCGGTCTAAGGTCACGTGCTTTTCAATCACACATGCCCCTAATGCGACGGATGTAATCGCGGTCGTATTATCCAGTGTATGATCTGATAATCCCGTTAACACATCAAACTGTTGCGCCATGTCACAAATAGTCCGTAAATGATAATCTTGTGGGGGTGCGGGATAGCCACTCACACAATGCAATACTACTAATTCTTGGCAACCATTGTCTCGCGCAGTCGCTATCGCTTCACCTATTTCATCCGCATCGGCCATTCCAGTTGAAATAATCATCGGTTTACCGGTTTGGGCAACATATTTAATTAAGGGTAAATCTATCGCTTCAAATGAGGTAATTTTATAGGCAGGGCAATGTAAATCTTCTAGATAATCGACAGCAGTGGTATCAAAGGGAGAGCTAAATATAGTGATATCTAGTTCTTTTGCACGGGTAAATAAGGGTTTATGCCATGCCCAAGGCATGTGTGCTTCACTGTATAAATCATATAAGGTTCGCCCTTTCCATAAGCCTTCGGTGATCAAAAAATCTGACTTCGCACAATCAATCGTCAAGGTATCTTGTGTATAGGTTTGTAGTTTGACAGCATCGGCACCGCTGCGTTTGGCCATCTCTAAAATCGCCAGCGCTCGCCCGATATCACCATTATGATTAGCTGATAACTCGGCAATAATATACGGAGGATATTGCGGTCCTATAGAGCGTTGATTGATTGCTATAGCGGATTTATGTAAGCGTTTTATAGACGGCTTCATAGACTGTTACCCATTAAAAGTGGTGGTCGAATAAAAGTATCTGGCGCATGCAGTTGATAGTGCGCGGCAGTAAATAAGTGTTGTGAAGCGATATTATCGGGAAGTACGGTCGCATAAATCGTCACGTCACCATGCATATCATTAATGAGCGCCAATGCTTGGGTGGCGATACCCTGCCGGTGATACTGAGGATCAATATATATTGATAGACGATATGCCATTGTATCTACCCGATCCAATCTAACCACGCCCACGGCTAATTGATTATCGATAATCGATACCTCGATGAGGTAGAAAAAATCAAAGACGCTTTCGAGCTTTTGGGTCATCCAAGATTGATGTTCGTTCCAGCTTGGGGTGGCAGGCTCTAAGGCATATTGACGGGTTTTGGGTAAACATTGCCAATCAAATACCTGTTTAATATCCGACGTTCTAGCCTGGCGAAGTTGTATAGTGTTACTCATATTGCTTAAGGTATTTGCGCATAAGTGCTCGAGCTGCCGCACGACACGCCGAGTCCCGAGTCCATCACACAACAACAAGCTGTTACGACGATAACATGTATAATGTTCCAATAAATACGTAACTGACGACGCTAACTGGGTGGCAATTGCATCCGGCTCAAGCACAATTGCAGCATTGGCATTGTGTAACTGCGTTGCGATTGTGCGTTGATTGTCGGCGATTGGTACGACAACAGACGGTAAACCCAAACAAGCACGTTCAAGCGCAGATGACCCTGCAGCGCCAATACCTAGTGTATGAGTGTGAATAACTTGTGCCATATTCGACACAAAATCAAGATGTGTGATCCAATGTGATTTTGTCGCACAAAACGCTGCAACACCAATATAATGAGGTGCGTTTGGACCTAATATGACTGTGATTTTTACGTTGTTTAGATTCATCGCACACAACGTCTGTAATACTGCCATCGTTGCATTATGTTTATCAATCCCGCCCATTGAGATAAGAATCGATATGGAGCTCAGCGTATCTATCCGTTCAGGCAGTTGGCCTCTAACATCAGCAAAATCAGGTTTGAGTAAGGCAAAGCTTGTTCCGGTGAGGTGCTGAGCTGCGGGATACGTATTGGCGGTATTATAGTCTTGCGCATTGCGGGCTATGGTTTGATCAATGATCATTTCGACATGATGTTGACGCACTAAATCATCAATCGCGACCAGTTTACACTGCAGTGCGCAGCGTACTGCGTGTTCCCAGATCTGCCCCAATGCGTAATGATCAACCATAACGACATCAATCGCAGGTGATAATTGACATGACAATAATGCACAAAATTCATCGGCATCTTGTTGCTGTGAGACGCCTAACCATGCAGCATAATCATTGTCATTTGTAGGGGCTGATGACGCAATCGGTGCAAGCACATCAACGACACATCCCTGTTCACGAATAAAATCAATTAAATCAGCTTGTTGCGGACGACAAACAAACCTCACTGAGTGACCACGTAACACCAAGGATTGTGCGAGAACGACACAGCGCATCACATGGCCTGAGCCTATGTGATTGGAAGCATCGGTGCGGATCACGATATTCATCTAGGCATGGATCACTGAGTAGAGCGCTTCGGCAAATTCCCAGTCTTCGAGCGTATCGATATCTTGCACTCGTTTTCGGGGTAACACGAGAGCTTTAGAGTGTGCTGCAAAAATAGCTTTTTTAGCCATAAATGCCTGTGGTTTACCCCAGTAAAATTGACCGGCATCATGATATGCCTCAGGTAAATCTTGTGAACGCGTCATCGCATGCGTGTCATCAAACATGCTGACACGGTTATCCTGAGTTAGCGCAATGGCACGTTGAATGGGAAATGCAAATGACGTAGCGCTAAATACAAATTCCACATCCGTAGCATGGATCATATCAAATCCTCGGCGAATATCGTCAGAACGCAAAAACGGTGCAGTCGCATACACACAACAGACAAACGTCGGCGCAACATCTTTTCCTGACAAATAGTCAAGCGCATGTGTCATGACATCCATCGTTGAGGCATAGTCATCAGATATCTCCGCAGGTCGAACAAACGGGACTTCGGCGCCATAATAAGTCGCTATGGCGGTTATTTCAGGATCATCAGTCGATACAATAATGCGGTCAAAACACCCCGAGGCTTGCGCGGCACTAATCGTGTAAGCAATGATTGGCTTACCTAAAAAGAGCTTGATGTTTTTACGCGGAATACGCTGACTCCCTCCGCGCGCAGGAATAATGGCAACATTCATTATTTGGTCCTTAATATACGCGATAAAATATCTACAACACGATCTTGTTCTTTTTCCGTCATGCCATGAAATAATGGCAAACTGATTGCTTGCTTATAATACTGCTCAGCATGCGGATAATCGCCATGAGTAAAACCTAGCGCTTGGTAATATGGCTGAGTATGAACTGGAATATAGTGAATATTAACGCCTAATTGTTGTTCCCGAAGACGGTTAAAAACTTGAGCTTGCGTCAACGAAACCTGCTCAAGTTGTAACTTAATAGGATATAAATGTAACGTTGATTCGCTATCGCTTGCTTGGTGTGGCGTAATAACAGGTAAATCCACTAGCAGCCTATCGTAGCGTGCTTGTAAGCGTCGGCGTTGGGCGACAAAATCATCCACACGATGCAATTGACTTAACCCTAGCGCCGCATGAATATCGCTCATGCGATAATTGGCACCAAGAGCGATTTGTTGATATTCCCAGTCCCCCATAGGAGGAGTCGTCATCAACTCAGGATCACGCGTAATACCATGATTACGTAAGACTTGCATACGTTTGGCTAACGTCGGCTGATTTGTCATCGCCATGCCGCCTTCAGCACTGGTAATAATTTTCACCGGATGAAAACTAAAGACGCTGATATCACTGTAACGTCCCGAGCCAACAGGTTGACCGGCATACCGAGCACCGATGGCATGCGAGGCATCTTCGATGATCCTAAATCCATACTCTAATGACAACGCATGAATACGCGCCATGTCACAAGGTTGTCCAGCGAAATGGACTGGCATGACAATTTTGGGCAATCGATTAACTTGATGTGCGTGGCGTAATTTGCGCTCTAACGCATCTGGACACAAATTATAAGTACGAGGGTCGATATCGACAAAATCCACACTCGCTCCACAATATAACGCGCAGTTGGCAGAGGCGACAAACGTATTGGGACTGGTCCATAAGACATCACCCTCGCCTAACTCTAACGCGAGACAAGCAATATGCAATGCTGAGGTAGCAGAGTTGACCGCGACACCATATTCAGCGCCGACATAGTGTGCGACAACTTGTTCAAACGCTGGCACTTTGGGACCTTGCGTCAAAAAATCAGATTGCAGTACGTCCAACACAGCATCGATATCATCTTGATTAATAGATTGTTTGCCATAGGGGATCATTAGTTCACCTCAAAGCTCGGATCAACATGGATCTTGATCAGTTCACGAATATCCTCAACAGATAACCATTTATCATTGGTGCCTGAGTTGTATTCAAATCCATAAGGGACTCTATCGGCGTGGTGATGGGCTAGATAATCAGCTTCTTTATAGTTAAATGACACAGACGGCAATATTGCATAATAGTTACCTAAATCAATAGTGTGTAATGAGTCGGTGTCGGTGATCATTTCTTCATGGAGTTTTTCTCCTGGACGAACACCGATCAGTTGAATAGTGGAGTTCGGAGCAATCGCTTTAGCGACATCTAGGATTTTATATGAAGGGATTTTAGGAATAAATATCTCACCACCTAAATGATGTTTCAACGCATACAAGACCATGTCGACGCCTTCTTGTAAGGGGATATTAAAGCGAGTCATAGCATCATGAGTCACAGGTATAACGCCATCATTGCGTTTATCCATAAAAAAAGGAATGACTGAACCGCGCGAGCCCATGACATTTCCGTAACGCACAACACTAAAACGAATTTTTTTCGAACCCCGAATATTATTTGCTGCAGTAAATAACTTATCTGACGCCAATTTTGTGGCGCCATACAAATTGATCGGCGCACAGGCTTTATCGGTAGATAAGGCAACGACATCACTAACACAGGTCTCAAGTGCAGCATGGATCACGTTTTCAGCACCGGTAATATTAGTACGAATACATTCGGTGGGATTATATTCAGCGGTATCGACTTGCTTCATTGCAGCGGTATGAATGATGATATCAACGCCTTCACACGCCATTTTAACTCGCTGCGCGTCGCGTACATCACCAATAAAAAAGCGTAATTGTGGGAACTGCTCATACGGATAGCGCTGTTTAAGTTCAAATTGTTTGAGCTCATCTCTTGAAAAAATGATGATTTTTTTGACGCTTGGATAGCGGATCAAAATCGTTTCGATAAATTTTTTGCCAAACGAACCGGTACCACCAGTAATCAGTACGACTTTATTGTCAAACATAGCTGCTTTTCCG
>Ga0222715_10001982_pt1 | contig 19074 bp, 17 predicted proteins | sample C33_9DmetaG_FD_165056 | JGI IMG/M metagenome (GOLD analysis project Ga0222715, IMG submission 165056) | Estuarine water microbial communities from San Francisco Bay, California, United States - C33_9D | ecosystem: Environmental > Aquatic > Marine > Unclassified | place: USA: California... | reverse complement strand
TAGACGCAGAGTCGGATAATGCTTCATCCAACGTTATTGGCTCTTGTGCCTTATCCAGTGCCGATAAAAAATTATCCGCATCCGGTAACTGGGCAAGGGAAGCCAACCCAAAATAATCTAAAAATCCTTTTGTGGTTGCATATAATGCAGGTCTTCCTGGCACTTCTTTGTGCCCGACCACGTCAATCCAATCTCGCTCGGTCAACGTTTTAATGATATTTGAACCTACCGCCACACCACGCACTTGTTCAATCTCGCCACGCGTAATAGGTTGTCGATAAGCGATTAATGCTAAGGTTTCTAAATATGCACGTGAATATCGAGGTGCACTTTCTTCCCATAATTTGCCTAACCATTCGCTTAAGCTTTCTTGGGTCTGAAAACGATAGCCACTACCTAATTCTAGCAAGTTAATCCCGCGCGGTTGGTAGTCTAACACTAATTCATCAATCACATGCTTTATTGCTAATTTAGATAGGTTAAAATCCATCAGCACGGTTTGCTTCAACCGGTTAATCGAAATCGGTTTATCCGAGGCAAAAATAGCAGCCTCGATGAGCTGTTTAAGCTGCTCATGTTTAATCTTCACTTACCGACTCCTGCAATGCCAAGCGAACATGCACATCACTGTATGCTTTAACCTGTACGCATTCTAACATACCTTCTTTGACTAACTCTAATACCGCCAAAAAACTCACGACACAACCATTGCGCCCTTCTTCGGGTGTAAACAACGCAGTGAGTGGCATAAAGTCATTATCACGTAGCATATTTAAGATCCGTGACATCCGTTCTCTGGTGGATAATTGTTCACGTTCAATATGATGGTGCGTTAACACGGCACTGCGCGAGACGGCTTTTTGAAATGCCAGCACCAATGCTTGCATTGACACTTCTGGTAACAACGGCTCAGCCGAGACATTTGGTGCAGCTAACGCTTTAGCATGAAACACATCTCTTTCCAAACGTGGGATCGCATCTAGTTGCAATGCCGCATCTTTAATAATCTCGTATTCTTTTAAACGCTTGATCAGCTCTGCTCGCGGATCCTCTTCTTCGTCAGCGATTTCTAATTTAGGCAACAACAGTCGTGATTTTATTTCCGCTAACATCGCAGCCATTAACATGTAATCCGCAGCAAGTTCCAATTTCATATCGACCATGATCTCGACATATTCCATATATTGCTTGGTAATATCGAACACCGGCAAATCGACAATTTCTACTTTTTGTTTACGGATCAAGTACAGCAGTAAATCCAATGGCCCTGAAAAGGTATCTAAAATCACCTCTAACGCATCGGGTGGGATATACAAATCAACCGGCTTTTCAACTAATGCTTTGCCATTAACAAACGCTAACGGCAAAGGCTGTTGTACCATTTCAGGCTGCGCGGATTCAGGCTGCTCGGATGAATTAGATTGAGAAGAGTCACTCATACTCAATTCAAACGCTTACACAAAAGGACTGGTATCGCCGGAGCCTTCACGTAAAATTTGCATTTCACCTTCAGATAAATCAATCACCGTCGTCGGTTGTTCACTTAAGTAACCACCGTGAATAATTAAGCCAACGCGACGCTCTAATTTATCCCGAATAATCTCAGGATCAAATTCCGCGCCCGCTTCCCCAGGCATGATTAGTGTTGTCGACATCAGCGGCTCACCTAGCTCTTCCAATATAGCCAACGCTATCGCATTATTGGGAACACGTATGCCAATCGTTTTACGTTTTGGGTTTTGTAAGCGTTTAGGCACTTCTTTGGTTGCTTTGAATACAAACGTATATGGCCCTGGTGTATTATTTTTTAATAAACGAAACGCAACATTATCGACACGGGCATAATCAGATAACTCTGATACATCACGGCACATCAACGTAAAATTATGGGTTTTGTCTAGTTCACGGATCTTACATAACTGCTCAAGTGCATTTTTGTTATCCATCTGGCAGCCAATTGAATAGCCAGAGTCTGTGGGATACACAATCACCTCGCCTTGTTTAATCAGTTCAACCGCTTGTTTGACTAGTCTTGCTTGAGGATTATCCGGGTGGATATAGAAAAACTGACTCATATCAATTCCTTATTTAATGGCGTAATCTGGCTCCAATCACTCCATATTGGAGTTAATTCTGCACTGATATCTAAGCGTTTACCTAACTCAGTCCAGCGACTTGGAAAATGAAAATCAGAACCTACTACTGCTTTAAGCTTGTATTCTACCGCAAGTTTAGCCAGAAGTGCTTTTTTTGTTGGTTGCATATTAGGGTGTGTCACTTCCATGCCATCCCCACCCCATGCACTAAAATCAATTAACAGCTTACGCAACCATTTGGTTTTCATGTCATAACTGGCAGGATGTGCAATGGCTGCCACACCACCAGCTTCGTGTACCCATTCAATTGCGGTCTTGATATCAATCCATTTGGCGTTGACATAAGCACGCTTATCCTTGCCTAAATAACGAGTAAACGCCCCTTGAAATGAACTGACCTCACCGCGTTCTAATAATACTTGAGCAAGGTGAGCTCGGGTAATTTGCCCTTGCCCCACGCGCAGCATTGCTTCATCAAACACACCTTCAATACCACACTTGGCCAGTTTGTCGCACATTTGTTTAGCACGATCTACCCGCGTGTGTTCTTGCTCAGCCAAACGCGCCGCTAAGCTTGGATGTTGCTCGTCAAAATTAAGCCCTAAGATATGAATATCAAAACCATGCCAGCGCGTCGTTAACTCAATCCCTGAAATGATTTGTAGTGGTCGTTTTTGAGTGCGCTGATAAGCACGGGCTTCATCCAACGCTTGAGTCGTATCATGGTCGGTGATCGCTAATACATCGACTTGCATTTGATGTGCCCGCATCACTAATTCTTCGGGAGTTAAATGCCCATCGGAATAGTGCGTGTGAGTGTGTAAATCAATTTTCATCGGTTCCGGCTTGGCAATTTTCAGCTTGAGAACTACGCCGCCCACACCCGATATTTAAAATAAAGGTTGACATAAGCGCGCAATTGTTAAATTCTATACGCCATTATACACCAATACGTTAAAGATAAACGATTGGTATTTAAACAATATTTAAGACGAGAGCATTAATGAATTCATTCGCACAAACAACTACAATCAACATTTGGTGGTGGCAGTCCCTATAGGGCTGTTTGTGCGCGTCTGTGTGTCACAAAAGAAGCCCGGTAATACGGGCTTTTTTTATGCTTAAATTTCATTCATTTTCACACTGGTTTTTAATCAACAACATCATTTATACAAGGTATAGCTAGCGATGACCGATAATTTACACCTCACCGGACAAGTACTCAGTCACACTGATGTGATTGACTATGTTGCCGATCCTCTCGCCAGTTACTTTGATGTTACGCATGATACACCGCATACCTTGCTACTCGAATCAGCCGAAATTGACAGCAAAGATAATTTAAAAAGCATCATGTTGTTGGATGCGTGTGTGCGCTTTGAATGTAACGGCTTAGTCGTGCAGGCAGATGCCTTAAACGCCAACGGTGAAAACGCGTTGACCGTGTTACTTTCTGCTTTAGCGCCTTTTGTTACTAAGCAGTCTAGTGCTTCATGTGAGTTCACGTTTAGTCTACCTAATGACCAATGCGATGAAGATACCCGCTTAAAATCCACTGGCGTGTTTGATGTATTGCGTCATTGTGTAAAAGACATAGAGCATGACCGCTCGTTACCATTTGCAGTGTTTTTAGGTGGGTGCTTTGCTTATGATTTACTCGGTACCGTTGAGGCATTACCTGTAGTAGAAAATGGCGCGAATACCTGCCCAGACTTTGTTTTTTACCTTGCCCAAACATTGTGTGTGATTGACCATAAAGCTCAATCTACCGTCCTGATCAGTAACCTCTTTACCGGACCTGAGTATCATGCAACACAATTACAACAGACACAACGTATCAAAGCACTCACCGATGCTTTACATGTAACACCGACACATCTTGCACAGCAAGCTACACGCATCAATGTAGCGGTAAATGATACAGATGTTCAAGTAGATAAATCGGACGAACAATTTTGTAGTGATGTAACATTTTTAAAAGAGCATATTTTAGCCGGTGATATTTTCCAAGTCGTGCCATCTCGTACGTTTAGCTTGCCTTGCCAGTCCCCTATTCTGGCTTATCAGCAATTAAAGCAATTGAATCCATCACCTTACATGTTTTTTATGCAAGATGCCGATTTTGCGTTATTTGGCGCCTCTCCTGAGTCAGCCTTAAAATACACAGCCGCCTCTAACCAAGTCGAAATTTATCCTATTGCTGGGACTCGCCCGCGTGGTAAACGTCAAGATGGCAGTATTGATTATGATTTGGATAGTAGAATTGAATTAAATTTACGCGAAGATCTAAAAGAAAAATCCGAGCACATTATGCTGGTAGATCTTGCACGTAACGATGTCGCGCGCGTATCCCAACCAGGTACTCGGCATGTCAAAGAACTGCTAAAAGTAGACCGTTACTCACACGTCATGCATTTAGTATCACGTGTTGTGGGTCAACTACGTGACGATTTGGATGCACTGCATGCCTATCAAGCATGTTTGAACATGGGCACCTTAGTCGGTGCACCTAAAGTAAGCGCAGCCACCTTGATCCGCCAAGTAGAACAGCAACGCCGCGGCAGTTATGGCGGCGCAGTCGGTTATCTTGATGGTCAGGGTAATATGGACTCGTGCATTGTGATTCGCTCTGCCTTTGTGCAACATAACGTAGCGCATATTCAAGCTGGCGCTGGTGTGGTGTATGATTCTGTGGCACAAAGTGAAGCCGATGAAACCCGAGCCAAAGCCCAAGCGGTCATCAAAGCGGTGATGCTGAGCCAACAACTATCTAAGGAGTCGAGCTTATGAAAAACTTAGCCGTAGTGATGCTCGATAATGTCGATTCATTCACATATAACTTGGTGGATGAACTGCGCACGCTAGACATCGATATGCATATCTATCGCAATACCGTGCATGCCGATACAATAATCCAAGTATTACACGATCTAAATAAGAGCAGCGACGTATTACTACTGTTGTCTCCAGGACCTGGTGCACCACATGAAGCAGGATGCATGCTTGAACTGTTACAAAAAGTATCCGGTCACTTCCCTGTTTTAGGCATTTGTTTAGGTCACCAAGCGATTGTCGAACATTTTGGTGGTATAATCTCGCGCGCGGAAGCCGTCATGCATGGTAAATCATCAGATATTACCCATTGCGGTGACAAAATGTTTAGTGGCTTTGCCCAACCGTTGCCAGTAGCAAGGTATCACTCATTAATGGCTTCATCGGTACCTGAGTGTTTATCAGTGCTCGCTCAGATAAATGATATCCCGATGGCGGTATACCATGAAGCACATAATATGCTGGGTTTTCAATTCCACCCAGAGTCAATTTTGACCCATCAAGGTAGTCAATTATTGGCACAAAGTATTGAATTTTTAGTGGCACAACGTTAGTTAACACAAAAGGATTGCTACCGATGAGTGCAATAAATGACACATTAATACGCTTATATGCACAACAAGATTTAAGCCAAGCACAAGTTGCGGCTATTTTCGGTGAAGTCATGCAAGGAAACCTTGATGATATTCATTTGACCGCCTTGTTAGTTGCATTAAAAATCAAAGGTGAAACCCCTAATGAAATAGCAGGTGCGGCCCAAGCAATGGTCGACCATGCGACTCCATTTTCTCGCCCTGATTATGCATTTGCAGATATTGTGGGTACGGGTGGCGATGGCCATAACACTATTAATATTTCTAGCGCAGCAAGTGTTGTCGCTGCAAGTTGTGGGTTAGCCGTCGCAAAGCACGGTAATCGTAGTGTATCGAGTCAATCAGGCTCAGCCGATTTGTTCAACGCATTTGGCGTAAAATTAGATATGTCACCAGCCACAGCTAAAACCTGTTTAGATGAGAGCAAGTTGTGCTTTTTGTTTGCACCTGTTTATCACGCTGGCGTTAAACATGCGATGAATGTGCGCACTACACTTAAAACTCGTACACTCTTTAATGTATTAGGCCCCTTGGCTAATCCAGCCAAACCGACACATTCAGTGATGGGCGTATATACACCAGAGCTGTTATTGCCGTATGCGCATACGTTGCAATTACTCGAGCATAAACAAGCATTAGTTGTGCACGGTTCAGGTCTTGATGAGTTTGCGTTACATGGCCCAAGTCATGTTGTACAAATTAATAATGATGAGCTAACCGAATATGAAGTCACGCCAAGTGATTTTGGTTTATCTGATTATCCGTTAGACGCGATTGTTGGTGGCTCACCTCAAGAAAACAAAGAGGCCATTGCTAAGGTCTTTGCGGGTAAAGGAGCATCGGCTCATACTGCTGCCATTGCAATGAATGCAGGGGCATTATTGCACTTAGCTGGACTCGCCACCTCATTTAAAGACGGCGCAGATATGGCGCAACAAGCCATGAGTCTAGGTAAACCTTTAGCGACTATTGAACACGCTGCACAGCTTAGTCAGCAGTAATAAACAGCGCTGTTTTAAACAGAACAGTAATCAAGAAATAGGAAACAAGATGCAGAATGTCCTTGCTAAAATTGTTGATGACAAACGAATCGAAATCGCCAAGCGCGAAGCTGCCTTTCCCTTAACTGAGTTTAAAGATCAGTTAACCCCGTCGTTGAAAAGTTTTTATGACGCCCTCAATCAACCCAATGCGGGCTACATTTTAGAATGTAAAAAAGCGTCACCCTCAAAAGGCTTGATCCGCCCTATATTTGATTTAGATGAAATATTAGGCGCGTATACTGAAATCGCAGCATGCTTGTCGGTACTGACTGATGAAAAGTATTTTCAAGGCACCTATGAGTATCTATCTTATGTGACCAGTAAAGTCGATATCCCAGTACTCAACAAAGATTTCTTTGTTAATGAATACCAAATCTACCTAGCACGCTATTATCAAGCCGATGCCGTGCTATTGATGCTTTCAGTACTAGATGATGCCACTTATACTCAGCTAAGCCTGTGCGCTGATAGCTTGGGCTTAGATGTACTCACAGAAGTGAGTAACGAAGAAGAAGCCCATCGTGCTGTTGCCTTAGGCGCTAAAATCATTGGTATCAACAATCGTGATTTACGCGATTTGTCGACAGATTTAGCCACAACCGAGCGTTTAGTGCCATTACTTACCGAGCTGGGCCACAACGGATTAATGATTTCTGAATCTGGTATTTATACCCGCGCTGATATCGCCCGACTCGCCCCGCACGTCGATGGCTTTTTGGTCGGCAGTGCGTTAATGGGACAAAATGATTTAACCCGAGCAGTCAGACAACTAGCCTATGGTAATGTTAAAGTATGTGGCATTACTCAAGCTGACCAAGCATTAGCTATTAGCCAACAGCCTGTATCTTATATGGGGCTGATTTTTGCAGAAAAATCCAAACGCAGTGTGACGTTAACACAAGCGCAATCTATCGTTGATACCGCACCATTTAATTACGTGGGTGTGTTTGTTAATGAAACTATTGAAACGATTGTGGCGTATGTAAAACAGCTACAATTATGTGCTGTGCAACTGCACGGTGATGAAGACCAAGATTTTATTACACGTTTACGTGGACAGCTGCCAGAATATTGTCAAATCTGGTTAGCATTAGGTGTGAGTGACATGCTCCCCTCTTTGTCTTACACTGATGTCGATATGCTATTACTGGATTGCCAAGTAACAAAGGCAGGTCAAACCGAAAAAGGCGGCACTGGACAGCAATTTAACTGGTCTATATTGGCCGATATTGATGATAAATCGCGGATTGGTTTAGCCGGTGGCTTATCTCCAGACAATATTACCCAAGCGTTAGCAACAGGCGTGAGTCTGCTTGACGTAAATTCCGGTGTCGAAAGTGCACCTGGTGATAAATCACTTTCACACATCACTCAATTGTTTTCACAATTGCGCACCTATTAATCGAGTGAGAAAATATGAATCATTTAGAAAGTAAGTTTGGCGATTTTGGTGGTATGTATGTACCAGAATTATTGATCCCAGCATTAGACCAGTTAGAGCAAGCGTTTATCGATGCTCAAAAAGATCCTGAATTTCAACAAGAATTCATGGGATTACTCAAAGACTATGCGGGTCGTCCAACAGCGATGACGTTATCGCGTAATTTGGTGTCCAACCCGTTAGTTAAATTGTACTTAAAGCGTGAAGATTTATTACACGGCGGCGCGCACAAAACCAACCAAGTATTAGGTCAAGCGTTACTCACCAAGCGCATGGGTAAAACCGAAGTCATTGCCGAAACTGGCGCTGGGCAACACGGCGTTGCTACGGCTCTAGCATGTGCACTGCTAGGCTTAAAAGCCCGCATTTACATGGGTGCCAAAGACGTTGAACGTCAATCTCCCAATGTGTTTCGTATGCGTTTAATGGGTGCAGAAGTCATCCCTGTGAACGCTGGTTCTGGTACATTAAAAGATGCCGTCAATGAAGCGATGCGTGATTGGTCTGCCAACTATGACAAAGCGCATTACCTTTTGGGTACCGCTGCAGGTCCACATCCCTTCCCGACTATCGTGCGTGAATTTCACCGCATGATAGGTGAAGAAACTCGCGCACAAATTATGGAAAAAGAAGGTCGTTTACCTGATGCTTTAGTCGCTTGTGTGGGTGGTGGTTCAAACGCTATTGGTATGTTTGCTGATTTTATCGATGAGCCTTCGGTTCGTTTAGTCGGTGTTGAGCCAGCGGGTAAAGGTCTGCATACGCATGAACATGGGGCGACAATTTGTACGGGCTCTAAAGGTATTTTGCATGGTGCATACAGCTACATAATGCAAGATAGTGAAGGTCAAATCGAGGAGTCCTACTCAGTATCAGCAGGATTAGATTACCCTGCGGTAGGACCACAACATGCCTATTTATCCGATATTGGTCGTGCTGAATATGTCGCAGCAACAGATGAAGAAGCATTAAACGCGTTTAAATTACTGGCGCGCAAAGAAGGCATTATCCCAGCACTGGAAACATCTCACGCGCTTGCGCATGCGTTGAACATGGCTGATGAAGCTACCGAAGAAACCATTATCGTGGTCAATTTATCAGGTCGCGGCGACAAAGATTTAGCGCACGTGACTAGCATTTTAGGAGATGATCTCTAATGGCTCGTTATGAAACTATGTTTAGTCAACTAGACGCCAAAAACGAAGGCGCGTTTGTCCCATTTGTTATGCTAGGTGATCCCGACCGTGCAACATCAGTAAAAATCGTACAAACGTTAGTAGATAATGGCGCTGATGCATTAGAGCTTGGTTTTCCGTATTCCGACCCGATTGCCGATGGTCCAACGATTCAAGCAGCCAGTATCCGTGCATTAGGCAATGGTAATACACCGGGTGAATGTTTAAAAATTATCGCTGAAATTCGTCACGCCAACCCTGACATCCCAATTGGTTTGTTACTTTACTCTAACTTGGTATTAGCACGCGGCATTGAGGATTTTTATGCGCAGGCAAAAGCCAGTGGTGTGGATTCAATTTTAATCGCCGATGTGCCATTACGTGAAGCTCAACGTTTTATTGATGTCGCCAAAGCGCATAAGATTGACCAGATCTTAATTGCGCCGCCTAATGCTACTGAAGAAACCTTAACTGCGATAGGTGAATTATCTAGTGGTTATACGTATTTGTTAGGCCGTGCAGGTGTTACTGGCGCTGAGACTGCCGCCGAAACTCCAGCTAGTGAACTGATCGCTAAATTAGCACAATACAAAGTGGCTCCGCCGTTGTTAGGATTTGGTATTTCAACTCCAGAGCAAGTGGCGCATGCGATTGCATCAGGTGCCGCGGGTGCGATATCAGGATCGGCAACCGTGAATATCATTGCAAAATACTTAGATGATACGCCAACCATGTTGCAGTCATTAGGTGAATTTGTTCATAACATGAAAGCCGGTACTGCTAAACAATAGCAACCGGCCGTTATCTAAAAAAGGAAAATATGCCATGTGGTATAGCATAGTTGCAGAAGATAAGCCTGGTACGTTAGATGCGCGTTTAGCCGCACGTCCTGCGCATATTGCACGCTTAGAAGCACTAAAAGCAGATGGGAAGTTGTTTGCAGCAGGTCCAAACCCTGCGATTGATTCAGCAGACCCAGGTCCGGCTGGTTTTACTGGTTCTTTGGTCATTGCTGAGTTTGATTCATTAGTTGCAGCACAAGCTTGGGCAGATGTTGATCCGTACATTGAAGCGGGTGTGTATGCAAAAGTAACCGTAAAACCTTATAAAAAAGTGTTGCCTTAACACTACTTAAGACAACACCTTTACCTCTCTCACCAAGCGCTAGCTCACTACTGCATAGCGCTTGTTTCTCCTGTAGTTCTTCGTGATTACACTATTAATACCATGTAATTACACTCGGAACTGGTTCATCAACGTTTTCAAATGCGCTGAACGCTCGATCAACATTTGTGCTGAGCCAAGAATTTCATGTGATGATTGCGCCGTTTTTAACGATAGCTCTTGTATATTATTCACTTTACGGTTTATTTCTGATGCAACGGTGCTTTGTTGACTTGATGCCGTTGCAATTTGAATCGACATATTATCAATTTGTGAAACGCTACTGGTGATGTTGGATAATGAATTACCCGCCTCTTCTGCTGATTTAACGGCATTGAAAGCCTCATTTTTGCTTGTTTCCATTTTTTCAACCGCATTTTTAGTTGATTCTTGCAAGCGGTTAATCATCGTTTGGATTTCTACGGTCGACTCTTGCGTACGTCCGGCAAGTGCCCGTACTTCATCCGCGACCACTGCAAAACCTCGCCCTTGCTCACCAGCTCTAGCCGCTTCGATGGCTGCGTTAAGTGCAAGTAGATTGGTTTGCTCTGCAATACCTTCGATAGTGTCCGTCACTTTACGCATCGCCGTGCTATCTTCTTCTAATTGAGTTATTACACCCGCTGCATTTTCAACATCCCCAGCTAACGTTTCAATAGATTTAATCGTGCCTAAAACAATACCTTGACCATCGTTCGCAGTTTGGCTTGTCGCATTGGCCGCTGACGCCGCTTCTTTAGAATTACTGGCCACCTCTTGGACTGACATTTCCATTTCATTCATTGAAGTTGCGATCATCGTCGTTGCTTCTTTTTGGGTTGAGATGTCATTGGTTGCCCGGTTTGCTTCTTCAGTCATCGCGACTATTTGTTTATCCATGTCCGCCACATTGGTCTTTACATCGGCGACTGTGCGTTGCAGTTTGGAAACAAATTGATTAAACAAGGTTGAGATATCACCAAACTCATTGTTAGCTTTGTAGCGTAATCGCTTGGTTAGATCACCATTACCATTAGCAATATCAGTTAACATTTCTTTGAGTTGCTCAATCGGCTCATAAATAGCACTGCTCATTCCAATAATAAATAACACTAACGCGACAATACTGCTGACTGCTGCGATACTGACAAAGGTAATTGTTTTATTCACACCCGCTACATTACTTTTTGCCACTTCAATATTATGATTCGCTAAATCTTTGACATTCTGCGAGTTGACTAGCGTGTCACTTAATCGCTCCGATATTTGCGTGACAGAGGCTTGAACATTTTTACCAACTGCTGCAGTTTGCTCTAATTCCTGTGTTAAGGTACGTAGTCTGGGTAACATCTCACGACGCAACACTTCATACACATCTTCAATATCTATCAATAATAACTCAGCATCGATCTCTTCATCACCGCTATCAATGACTTCTGCAAACGTAATGACCGCATCTGACAAACCCTTTTGGATTTGCTTTAAATCAGCAGCACTAATAGTTAGATTATCAGTGACTTTGTTACGCATATCCTCAGATACACTTTCTGCTAATTTAGCGGATTGTGATGTTCGTGACGTGACAGTTAACATAGATTGGTTGATCTTATCAGAACTATCGACACTTTCAGTGATGTCTGCACTGAGTAATGATAGTTGCCACACAGAAAACGCACTAATCCCGCTCAATGCTAAAAATGTAATAAATAACAATAATCTAAGCAAAAATTTTATAGAGTAATTACTCAACATCTGATTAATAAATGAAGATTGAATACCTTGCATATTGATACCTCTTAAAAATGACTAGATGTTTATGCGCTAGCTTTTTCGAATAGCGATACAGCTTTGTTCATCTCTTTAAGTAGAGGCAAATTCGCTTTGAATAACATTTGTAAATCGGAGTCTGTGACGTTGCCAGTAGCAATCACTGCAATGGTAGGTTTAAGCTTGGTCCAGAGGTTTTGCACTATAGTCAGTTGCGCAACTATCTTAGGTTCAGTCGTGCCCGGCAACTCTAAATCGGTATTACCCGACAGTAAGCCTTTGAGCGTTCGGTCAAACAAACTAATAGTAGAACGAAGCTTTGCTTGGTTATCTGCCGCTTCATGATTTAAGGCTATCAATAAGGCTTCTTTGGACATTTTTTGAGTAAGCATACGCTGTTTACCGGCGAGGTTAATTACTATCCCACTGGTTTTACCGGTCGCTTTGCGGGCTTCTTTTTCGTAGAGACGTACCACAGTGTTACTGTTTTTTAGTAGGGGTAAATTTAGCGTCGCAATCTCTGCCACATCAATATCCCCAGCAGCAGCGGCTTGTGTTAAGTGTTGAAACTCTCCCCATAAACTTGATACTTTCCCTAACACTTTTTTAATACTTTTACTGTCAGCGGCGGGTAAATTTAACCCTGTATCACCACTAATTAAACCTGACAGTGTTTTATCAAATAACGCAGAGGTTTGAGCTAATGCAGCTTGATTTTCAGAGATATTAATCCCTTTGGCTATAAATAGCATTTCTTTGGACATTTTTTGGGTCAACATGCGCTGCTTACCCGAGAGATTGAGGATGTTTGCGTAGTCTTCAGCTGTTTTGGCTAAAGCCGGAGTTGCACTCAGCATTAAACAGATTGATAAACAAAAGGTACTGAGAATAGGAATCGAAGTTTTTGGTAACGCGATGTGAAAGGGAGTCATAAAAATACCTGTCTATTTTTAAGTTAAGAGCGATCATGAAAGATAAATCCCTTTTTCCTTTCCTATGCAAAAAATCTTGCTATGATATTTATCGTCAAACAGATGATTTACTAAATGATTATTTATCTTTATTTGGCATTTATTGATTTTTATCTGTTTAGATGGGTTAACAGCAGCACAAGAACAGAGGACGAGGAGGAGTAATGGACATCTATATCGAAGAAGGCGTATATTTGAGTGATAGCAGTATTGAATTACTAGCTATGCGTGCGCAAGGTGCAGGTGGACAAAACGTGAACAAAGTGTCTTCTGCGATTCATTTGAAGTTTAATATTCATACATCAAATTTGCCGTTTAGATATAAACAGGGTTTGTTAAAAAGACAAGATTCGCGGATCACCGATGAGGGGATTTTAGTACTTAAAGCGCAGAATCAGCGCACTCAAGAGGCCAATAAACGCGATGCGATTGAGCGCTTAGTGCATTTGATACGCAGTGCAGGCGTAGTGCAGTTACCACGAAAAGCGACCCGACCGAGCCGCTCATCAGTACGTAAACGCCTAAACACCAAGACTAAACATGGTCTGCAAAAGCAATTACGCGGGAAAATCGATATGGATTAGGCGTGCAGCCTAATCCGATTCACTTTCCTTTGCCTGCGGTAACACAAGCACTTCAATTTTATTTTTATCGGTTAAATATTCGCGTGCCAAGCGCGTCAATGTTTCAGGCGTAATTTGCGCATAAACCTCAGGTTGAGCTTCAAAACGTGCAAGACTATCAGAGTGTGTATGCATTGCCTTAAGACGAGATAACCAGAACGAATTTTGTTCTTTTGCGGTTTTCCAATTAGCAAGCATAGGCTCAATTGCACGCGTTACTTCATCTTCAGTGATGTTCCCCGGCGTTTTTACTCCTGAAATTAACGTATTATACGTGGACTGAACCAGAGCAATTTGGTCAGGTGTCGTTAACGTATCCAGTAACAACATTCCATCACCTCTAATGGAGTTTGAGCCAAAAGCACGTGCAGAAGGTGAATAGGCAGCCCCTAATTGCTCACGGATGACATCTTGAACTTTTAGCTGCACCACAGCGCCTAAAATTTTCAACTGCAGCGCTCTCGCTAAATCCTGATTATCGGTCGTTTTAAAATAGCGCGTTACAGAAGCATTTTCAGGGTTACCGGCATGATAGAGAGTAAATTCTCTGCCGGTTTGTAACGCAATATCACTTAACCAGCGATGCTTCGGCGCTGTCACTTGGATAGGTAAACTTCCTAACGTCGCGGCTACCTCTGTCACTATCTCAGCAACATCGACATCACCGACCACAGTGACCATTAAAGGACCTTGCTCTAATGCTTGGCTTAAGATCGGTTTAAGCTCAGTAAAATCACGCTGCAAAATTGCCTCAGTCGGCGCTGGCCCTATGCGATAATCGTTACCATAAATTGCATTGACTACCTCGTAGCTTTTTACTGCTTCAATGGTATTTTTGCGTTGCTTCGCGCCCTGCTCTACATTTTTTCGGAATAATGGCAATACTGACTCACTATAACCTGGGTCGGTCATATACGCGGTAATCAATTGCAGTTGTATACTCAGTGTGTCGTTCGATGTACTAAATGTACCGCCGTAACTATTAAAATCGGCATTAAAATTTAACGAGACATTTTTATCCGAAAGCAATTCACGCAGTTCATTTACTGAATGCTTACCTAAACCGCCGACAATATAAAAGTTATACAAGTCTTCCATCCCAGCCTGTTCTGGGGTGAGGGTTTTAATGCCATCGCCGTAAGACACATCTATAAGGACTTTTTCTTGAGCGAGATCCGTACTTTTTACCTTTAAACGCACACCATTAGAAAAGGTGTAAGAATAATAATCGTATGCTTCATCATAACTTTCAGCAACAACCTTACCAGGCTCACCAAATTCGGTGTAAGCAAACTGCGCCACTTCTTGGGTGATATTCGCTTGGATAGGCAATGTCATCGCTTGCTGATAAACTGCCGTAATTTGCTCTGTACTAGGCAATGGTTGCGCCTGTTGTGAAAATTGCATAAAAATAGTCGGTTCAACGCGCATAAATTGTGCTTGTAACACACGATCCATTTCCTCAGTGCTAAACGTCGCCATCAACTCCTGAAATATTGCTAAACTTTGCGATGCTTCATTTAATACGCCATCCAGCGGAATATTTAACAGCACCGCATTAGCTAACGCGCCACTCGGTATCGTCGCTTCCGATTGTGCTGCTGTGACTAACGCATTGCGTGTTGCTTTAACTTGTCGAATAAGTTCTTGCTCGGAAATGCCAAATTCCATTATTTTACGAATTTCAACGACTAGCGTCGTTAACGACTCCGCCCATTTCTCAGGTTGAGTTTGCGCGATGACTTGAGTGAGATCCAATTGATTAAAGGTAAAGTTATGCGAACTGCCGACACCTTCAAAGGGTGCATCTCCGGCTAAAACTAGACTATTCAAACGATAACTGAGTATGCCATTGGCCAACTGCTCAACAAAATCCGCACGGCGATTGAGGATTGTATCAGGCACGCGTTGAGCCGGAGTGACATAAAAAAGATTCACTTGTGTGGGTAAATTTGCTCCACTAAAGCTCGCTACCTCTAGGCTATCATTAACATTAAGCATACCAGGATCGAACGATGTCGGAGCTTGTGTGGTATGCGAAGTAATAAGCCAATCACCAAAAACTTGTTCAACTTTATCTTGGATCTCACTAGCCTCAATATCACCCGCAATAATTAATTGGGTATTTGCAGGAAAATAATGTTTCGCATAAAAATCGCGTACAGCCGACGCAGAAAAATTAGCGATGGTATCTAACGAACCAATCGGAAAACGATTGATGTATTCAAGGCCATCGGTCCATTCTTGTAACGACGCTTTGTAGGCGTCCATGTAGATATTGTTGCGCGCTTCATATTCTGATTTTACTACAGGGATCTCTGCATTGACTGCATCGTCTGCGATGGTTAAGTTACTCGCAGTCTCACGCATCAAAAATAACGCCGTATCTATTGTGTCGACATTATTATTAGGTAGATCCAATTTATAAATGGTCTCTTCAAAGCCGGTACTAGCGTTAGTATCCGCGCCAAACTTAAGGCCATAGCGCTCTAAGATTGCTATCATTTCACCCTCTGGTACATTGGTCGAACCATTAAATGCCATGTGCTCTAAAAAGTGTGCAATACCAGCATCCTGAGGTGCCTCATACATGCTACCAACACCCACACGCATGCGCACCACGACTTCATTTTTAGGCGTTTGGTTAGGAATAATGAAATAGCGTAAGCCATTGGCTAACTCGCCCTCTTGGATACGAGGCGACGTCGTTAATTCTGTTTTGGGGCTAAATGTACCTGCTTGCCATTGTGCTAATGGGGAAAGTGGCTTGGGGATCGTTGAGGTTTGGGCGCACGCTGCCAGTACTGAGATACTAATAAAAACAGTGCCAATCAATTTGATTTTCATTTACTATCCTTTTAATGAATTTTGAATCACTGTAGCATAGAATATTGCAAAAATTCAGTCTGCATTCAGATAATCAATTTATAATTGTACATAACATATATTGGTCAAATCACCTTTTATTAGGAAAAATTATTATGCACTTTAAGTGTTTGAGGGCTCCATTAATGAGCACTCTATCGATACACTCTTCTTCAATGATATCTGAAGCGTTAGTCAAACTGATTAGTGCATTGTTACTGACCTGCGCATTACTCATTGGCAGCATCACCCTAGCTCTTGCTCAATCGACAGGCTCTAGCACATCAAAATCTAACGATGCAGAGCCTAATGTTAACCAACAACAAGCCATTGCCAAAGCCAAACAATCTGTTCAAGGCAAAGTACTAAAAGTTGATCGCAACAAAGAACACTACCGCGTCAAAATGCTAAACCCAAAAGGCCGAGTGATCTCAGTGAATGTGAACAAACAATCGGGTAAAGTCACGCCTAAATCGACCGAAAAAGCCAAGCCAACACAAGACAAGGATTAGTGTTATGCGTATTTTGTTAGTGGAAGATGACAGTCAATTATTGATCCAACTGGATCAGTTATTACAGTCACATGGCTTTAGTGTTGATCTGGCTGATGACGGAGAAAAAGCCCAGTTTTTACTAACCGAATATACCTATGACGCAATTGTATTGGATCTCGGCTTACCAAAAATCGATGGTGTCAGCGTCTTAAGATTTGCTCGAGCTAAAGACATAACGACTCCTGTGCTTATTTTAACGGCGCGAGATACTTGGGAGCAAAAAGTCCTGGGTTTGGATGCAGGTGCAGATGATTATCTGACAAAGCCATTTCATCAACAAGAGTTACTCGCGAGAGTCAACGCGCTAATTCGTCGCAGCACAGGGCATGCTTCAGCAGAGCTTAGTTGTGGTCCGATTCATTTGCACATGAGCCAACAACGAGTAAAAGTAGCAGATGAAGTATTAGATCTCACTGCCTACGAATACAAAGTATTGGAATACTTGATGCTCAATCCACAAAAAGTGGTGTCCAAAACCGAATTAACTGAACATATTTACGACCAAGATTTTGATTTGGATAGTAACGTCATTGAAGTATTTGTTGGTCGCTTGCGCAAAAAACTCGACCCTGACAATACGCTCAAACCCATTGAAACCTTGCGCGGCAGAGGATATAGATTATTTTCTCCCGCTTAAGTCGCCTTTCTCTTACGGTTCGTACCGTCTTATCGATACTGCTTATTAGTGTCGTGTTATTGCCGAGTCTGGCCTTTACCGTGTCGACTGCGTTTAAGGACAGTTTATTAAAAGCTAAGCAGACAGAACTCGAATCAATGGCTTATGCATTAATTGCGACATTTGAAATAAGTGGTAGCCGAGTTAATATGCCATTTAATGTGTTTGATGATCGCTTAAATATGCCCCAATCCGGTTATCAAGCCTTTATTGTCCTGAACCAAACTGTCGTCTGGCAATCGACCTCTAGCACATTACAACCAACACCACTTGACTATCCAAGTGCTAAAACGGGTGAGCAGATATTTGCCGATGAATTGAAATCATTACCCGATACTTTTTTGTTCACCTTCACTGCTGAATTTGAAAGTGAAAACCAATTTATCCCGATTAAATTTTATTTATTAGAGGATCAAGATGCGTTTCATCGTGAACTCGCTACTTTTAATCAAAGTTTATTTCGCAATGGCGTGTGGATAGCATTATTGATTAGCGGCTTGTTATTACTGAGTTTATTGTCAGTGGTCAGTCCGGTAAAACATCTCGTGTCACAGCTGAGTAAAGCTGCCAAAGGTACATCAAGGCAAGATGGAAACGTGTCGTTAAACGGGGTTTATCCAAAAGAACTCAACGCTGTTAAAGATAGTGTTAATGCCCTACTACTCTCTGAATCACAACAGCGCACTCGCTTTAAACATGCCTTACAAGATCTCGCTCATTCGCTTAAAACCCCACTGAGTATACTCCAAGGTGATACTGCCATACCTGAGTCGAGTAAAGCTCCCATATTACAAATAGATCAAATCATTCAACGTCAGTTATCGCGTTCAGTGTTAGGTAAAGCCGGATGGCAACAGCGCATTGATTTATATGATTTACTTAATAAAATCATCGAATCTATGCACAAAATTTACCGCGATAAGCATTTGCAAATTACTTGTGATAATGCTCCCTTAAACTTTACTTATCCGATTGATACAACCGACGCTTATGAGTTGTTTGGTAATATATTGGATAATGCATGTAAGGCGGCACGAACAACAGTAACGGTTACTTTTACAACTGAGGCTAACGCTCAGATCATTAGTATTATTGATGATGGACCAGGGATCCCTGAGGCATTACAAGCAGATGTGTTAACTCGCGGCAAACGCCTCGACACTTATCATCAAGGTCATGGTATCGGCTTAGCAACAGTGAGTGATTTGGTAGAAATGTATGGCGCAACACTACAAGTTATATCGCCTATCACCGATACGGAAGGTCATATTGAGAGTCGTAATGAAGAAAGTTTT
>Ga0222715_10001981_pt1 | contig 19090 bp, 11 predicted proteins | sample C33_9DmetaG_FD_165056 | JGI IMG/M metagenome (GOLD analysis project Ga0222715, IMG submission 165056) | Estuarine water microbial communities from San Francisco Bay, California, United States - C33_9D | ecosystem: Environmental > Aquatic > Marine > Unclassified | place: USA: California... | reverse complement strand
TTGATTCGGGGCGTAACCTAGTGGGTGGAGGTTTTCGAGTCGGGACGTCGAACGTTTTGGTGACGTCGTCGATCGCCATGGCGCGCGATCGCGAGTCGTGACGCGTCGTGTGCGTGATGTGCGACGTGTGCGTGTGCGTAGATGCGCGGAGACGCGCGGTGATGGGGTTTGAGAGACTGACTTTTGCGCGCGTTTCGCGAACGTAGTTTTGGGCGACGCGCGACGAGGCGTCGTATCCGCGCGCGCGTCTGTGCGCCGCGCGGATTCTACCCGTCGTGTGGCCGTGGCGAAGGCACACAGAGGGGATGCTCAGCAAGTGCATGCGGTGGCGGATTCGTCGCCGAGTACGTCTGGGACGTCGAGCGCGGATGCGCTCGCCAAGTACGTGGCGGAGCGCGGGGGCAAGCGCGTGATTCGCAAGGTGCTCATCGCGAATAACGGTATGGCGGCGACGAAGAGTATTCTGTCTATGCGTCGGTGGGCGTACAATACGTTTGGTGATGAGAATGCGATTCAGTTCTTGGCCATGGCGACGCCGGAAGATTTGGCGGCGAACGCTGAGTTTATTCGCTTCGCCGACGACTACGTCGAGGTGCCGGGTGGGTCCAACAAGAACAACTACGCGAATGTGCCCCTCATCACTGAGATTGCGCAGCGCGAAGGTGTCGACGCTGTGTGGCCTGGGTGGGGTCACGCGTCCGAAAACCCAAAGCTACCGACGTCTTTGAAGGCTATTGGTGTTCAATTTATCGGTCCCACCGCCCCGGTGATGAGCGTGTTGGGGGACAAGATCGCGGCGAACATTTTGGCGCAAACCGCCAAGGTGCCCTCAATCCCGTGGTCTGGTGACGGTCTCGTCGCCGAGCTCACCGCTGAAGGTACGATTCCGGAGGAAATCTTCAACAAGGCTATGGTGACGACCGTGGAAGAGTGCGTCGCCGCGGCGAACCGCATTGGTTTCCCGGTTATGTTGAAGGCGTCTGAAGGTGGCGGCGGTAAGGGGATTCGTATGAGCAAGGATGAAGAGCAACTTCGTGTCAACTTTGAGCAGGTCAAGGCTGAAGTTCCAGGCTCTCCCATGTTTATGATGCAGCTTTGCACCCAAGCCCGTCACTTGGAAGTGCAAATCGTCGGTGACGAGTACGGCAACGCCGTCGCGCTCAACGGGCGCGATTGCTCTACGCAGCGTCGTTTCCAAAAGATTTTTGAAGAAGGTCCGCCGATTGTTGCCAAGCCGGAGATTTTCAGAGAAATGGAAAAGGCTGCGCAGCGCTTGACGAAGAACATTGGTTACATTGGCGCTGGTACCGTCGAGTACTTGTACAACGCGGCGACTGACAAGTACTTCTTCCTCGAGCTCAACCCTCGTTTGCAAGTCGAGCACCCGGTGACGGAAGGTATCACCGGTGTTAACCTTCCGGCGACGCAGCTTCAAGTTGCTATGGGTATCCCTCTTTCGCAAATCCCGGAAATCCGTCAGTTTTACGGTCGTGACGTGAACACCAAGGATGACATCGACTTCATGGAGGAAGACTACCACTTGCCAGAGCACCACGTCATCGCGGCGCGCATCACCGCCGAGAACCCTGATGAAGGTTTCAAGCCGACGTCTGGTGGCATCGAACGCGTGCACTTCCAGTCCACGCCGAACGTGTGGGGTTATTTCTCTGTTGGTGCCAACGGCGGTGTGCACGAGTTTGCTGATTCTCAGTTTGGTCACATTTTCGCCTCTGGGCCGACGCGTAACGAGGCGCGCAAGGCGCTCGTTCTCGCGCTCAAGGGTATGGTTGTTCGTGGTGAGATTCGTACAGCCGTCGAATACTTGGTTCAATTGCTTGAAACTGATGAGTTCAAGGATAACACTATTGATACCTCTTGGTTGGATGGCTTGATTGCGAAGAAGGAAATTGCCAACAAGCAAGACCCACACATGATTGTTCTCGGCGCCACGTTGTTCCGCGCGTTCAAAATGGCCCAGAGTGAAGAGACTGCTCTTACGGAATTCTGGCAAAAGGGGCAAGTATCTGTGCAGGGCATTGAGAAGATGATCAAGTTCCCGATGGAAATTACGTACCAAGACGTCAAGTACTCTTTCGAAGTGACGCGACCGGGCCCGGATTCTTTCGTCGTCAAGATGGGTGACCAAACGATCGAAGCCAAGATTCGCGAACGTGCCGATGGTGCGCTCGTGGCCTTTTTCGGTGGTCAACAGCATGAAATCGAAGGTTTAGAGGAACCGCTTGGCTTGAGAATGATTCTCGACGGCCAAACTTGGTTGTTGCCGAACATCTTTGATCCGTCTGAACTTCGCACGGACGTCACCGGTAAGCTCATTCGCTTCCTTCAAGATGATGGCGCCGAAGTCGTTGCTGGTAAACCGTTTGCGGAAGTCGAAGCGATGAAGATGGTTATGCCCCTCATTGCGACGGAAAGTGGTAAGGTTTCGCACGCCAAGTCTGCGGGCGCCGTGATTGAAGCGGGCGACTTGCTTGCGTCTCTCACGTTGAAGGACCCGAGCAAGGTGAAGAAGATTAGCGCCTTCGAGGGACAACTTCGGCTTCCGGTTGACACGGACAACAGCGCGACGCCGCAAGAAGTTCTTGATGCTGCAGTTCATCGCGTCCACAGATTCTTGGATGGTTATGAACTTGATGCCGACACGTGCGTCGCCGACTTGTTCAACGCCCTTCAAGCTCTCCCCGCTGACGCAGGTCGCTGGGAGCGTGCCACATCTGAGCTCGAACAAATCATTGAGCGTTACCTTGCTGTCGAAAGTGTCTTTGCGGGTAAGAAGATGGATGCTGTGATGGCGCAATTAATTCGCTCCAACAGCAAGAACTTGACGCCGGTGTTGGCGCAAGTTCGCGCGCACTCGCGCTCCAAGGAACGTCAAGCTCTCATCTTATCTCTGTTAAAGCAAGCGCCGACTTTGCCGCAGCGAGTGATTGCTCGTGGCCCGATTTCATGGGCGGACGATCACGCACCGATCTCAGATTCTTTCCGCAAGAGCATCGAGCAACTGTCCAAGCTTCGCGGTCCCGAATACGGCGATATTGCGCTTGAAGCATCCAATATTTTGCTTGAGCGCCGTTTGCCGTCTATCGATAAGCGCCTGGAAGAACTCCGTAAGATTCTTATGGGTTCCGAGGGTTTGAGCCGCGCTTGGGGCAAGGCGAAGGCCGGTGACCTCCAATCCTTGGTTGAGTCGCCCACGCTCGCCGTCGATCTCCTCCCGGCGCTCTTCTCGGACAAGGATGAACCCGTTCAAGATGCCGCGTTCGAAGTCTACGCCAAGCGTGTCTATCGTGCTCACAACGTCATCAGCTCCAACGTTTCTCGTGACGATGGCATGACCTCAATTGGCTGGAACTTCAAGTTCAACACGTACCCAGATGAGAGCCCGCTCCGATGCGGTCTTTTGGCGCGCGTCGAAAACTTGGCTGAAGCCAAGGCGCGATTCACCGCCATCTTGGATCGTCTTGAAAAATCCATCACCGATGCTGGTGTTTCTCGTGAGAAGATGCACGTTCTTCACATCGCCATGTGCCAGCAAGCTGCGGATGCGTCTTTACCCGCCGACATGGAAGCCTTCATCGCTACGCACAAGCCCCGCCTTGAAGCTCTCGGCGTCAAGTTTGTAAACGTTCTCGCGTACGCCAACCTGGAGTTACCGTCGTACTACACGTTCCACTCTTCCAAGGACTTCGCGGAAGATAAGCTCTACCGCGGTGAACGCCCGACCGTGGCTCACTTGCTTGAACTTGCCCGCCTTGAGAACTATGACTTGACTCGTCTCCCGACTGTCAACCGTGATTTGCACATGTACGTCGGTGAATCGTCCGCGATGAAGGGTAAGCGTGGCCCCTCCAAGCACTTGTTGCTTCGCCGTCTTTCTCATTCTAAGGATGCCATGGACGGTGGTTTGGAGCGCGTCTTGAACAAAGCCGTTGAAGCTTTGTCTTTGTCGATGATGGACAGCCGCTCCAAGGGAGTGTCTTCCTCCAGAATTTACGTCAACTTTTTGCCGTTCTTAGAAGAAGAAAACTTCGGTGTCGCTGTCACGCAGCTCAAGGGGAAGCTTCTCGACTTTATTAGCCGCGAATCTGCTTCTTTGCTCTCTCGACGCGTTGATGAAATTGAAATTCGCGTACGCGTCGGCAAGGAGAAGGTGCCGTTGCGCCTCATGGCAACCTCCATGTCCGGTCAGTGGTTGAAGGTTGACATGTACAAGGAGTACTTGGAGCCTACCACTGGTAAAGCGGAACAGTTCTGTATTCTTGGCCCGAACGGCGAAGAACAAGCTTGCTTCTTGGAGCCCTACCCGCAACCGGGTGCACTTCAACAAAAGCGAGCAGTTGCGCGCGCCATCGGCACGACGTACATCTTCGACTTCCTCGGTCTTTTCGAGAAGGCTCTCGTTCTCGACTGGCGTCAGCACATTGCTGACGTCGGTGGCGTCATGCCTGCCGACTTCTTCAGCGCCAGCGAACTCGTCTTGGGTGAAGATGGCAAGCTCGAAAAGCAAGATCGCCCGGCTGGTTCAAACAACGTCGGTATGGTTGGCTGGCACATTCGCATGAAGACCCCGGAATATCCTGCGGGTCGCGAAATTGTTATTGTTGGTAACGATTGCACGTTCATGTCTGGCTCTTTTGGTGTCAAGGAAGACGACTACTATGATGCGATCTCCAAATATGCGCGCAAAATTGGTTTGCCGCGTGTGTACATTGCCTCCAACTCTGGTGCGCGCATTGGCCTCGTCGAGGAGCTCAAGCCGTACTTCAAAGTTGCATGGATTGATGAATCTAATCCAAGCATGGGTTTCAGATACCTCTACCTCACTCCTGAGGATTACAAAGCCTTCCCTGAGGGCACTGTTGCGGCGCAAGAAATCATCGACGGCAACGAAACGCGCATGAAGCTCACTGATATCATCGGCCAAATCCATGGCATTGGTGTCGAAAACTTGCGTGGTTCGGGTATGATTGCTGGTGAGCAGTCTGCTGCATACGCTGATGCGTTCACGCTCTCGTACGTCACTGGACGCTCCGTCGGGATTGGTGCGTACTTGTGCCGCCTTGGCCAACGTAACATCCAAATGACGAACGGTCCGCTCATCCTCACTGGTTACTTGGCGTTGAACAAGCTCCTCGGACGTGAAGTGTACACGAGCCAAGACCAACTTGGCGGTCCGCAAGTGATGATGCCCAATGGTGTGTCCCACTTGCAAGTTGCTGATGACCAAGAAGGCGTCAAGTCCATCCTTAAGTGGTTGTCGTACGTTCCGGCAACGTCGAAGTCCAAGTCCCCGGCACTTAAGTCTTCTGATCCGGTTGATCGTAAGATTGAGTTCATGCCGACGAAGACGCCGTATGATCCCCGTAACATGCTTGCCGGTGTCAAAACCGAAGGCGGTTTCGCGAAGGGTTTCTTTGATGTCAACTCGTGGACTGAGACTTTGCCCGACTGGGGTAAGTCTGTCGTCACTGGCCGCGCTCGCCTCGGTGGCATTCCGTGTGGTGTCATCGCCGTTGAAACGCGCTTGATGGAGCAGCGTATCCCGGCTGACCCTGCCAACCCCGAGTCTCGCGAAGCGGTCTTGGCCCAAGCGGGCCAAGTCTGGTTCCCAGACAGTGCGCACAAGACGGCCACCGCGATTCGTGACTTCAACAACGCTGAAAACTTGCCTTTGTTCATCTTTGCGAACTGGCGTGGTTTCAGTGGTGGTACTCGGGACATGTACGGTGAAATCTTGAAGTTTGGTGCGATGATTGTCGATGAACTTCGCGTTTACCGTCACCCGGTGTTTGTGTACATTCCGCCGAATGGTGAGCTTCGCGGTGGCGCGTGGGTCGTCGTCGACCCGACCATCAACGAAGCGAAGATGGAAATGTACGCGGATGTGGAGTCGCGCGGTGGTATCCTCGAACCGCCAGGTATTTGCGAAGTCAAATTCCGTTCCAAGGACCAAATTTCGGCTATGCATCGCCTCGACCCAATCCTCGCCACTTTGGATGAAGATCCAGAGAAGAACAAGGAGGAGATCAAGAAGCGCGAAGCAAACCTCCTACCGATGTACACGCAAGTTGCGCACGAGTTTGCCGACTTGCACGATCGTAGTGGCCGCATGAAGGCGAAGGGTGTCATCCGCGACGTTGTGGAGTGGCAAGACGCTCGCCGATATTTCCACGCGAGATTGCAGCGCCGCCTCGCAGTGGATGCGTTAGCTAGTAGAATCCGAGAGCAACTCGGAGATGTTGAACTCGAAAAGTCTCTCGAGGTCCATGTCGAAGATGTTATCGCGAGCATGACTGCCAATGCGAGCGATGACAACGCAGTTGTTGCGATGCTGGCCAAAGACAGTGAAAAGGTTGTCAGCGCTGTCATGGCGAAGGGTCGCGACGCAAAGGTCGCTCAGTTTGTCGCCGAGCTCAAGGGGATGAATGCTGAAGACCGCGCACGCATCATGAAGGCTATGTAAAAAACTATGTCTTTCATGTCATTCATAACTATCACGCTTTAATGAAATACTCAACAAATCAAAACAAATACATTCAACTACTGTACAATACAGTTTTCTTCGTGCGAGCTCTTTATGCGCAAGAACGTCACGAAGCGCCGTTTATTTTTCTCTCAAGCCTTCGGCACATTGCGGCGCCGTATGCGGGCCAAAGTGCGCCCCAAACGGCATCCGGACCTTGCACAATGGCTAATAAGGCAGTAGCCAGATCACTTCTAACGTCCACATCCGCGTACTCTATAGCTAATTCAACGCAATAATATAAATCTCTCGTATACACCGTCGCGTTGTTTCCTAACGCGAATTTTTCATATGCGGCGCGAATGAGACGCTTCAAGCACCATGCATACGCCCGCTGGCTTCCAAACAACAGAGCTTCTTCAACGTCCGAAGACAGCGTTTGTAGAACTCTCTGTTGTGGAATGCGCGCACGTGATGGTAGAATGTTTGGCAAGTCAAGTCCCGATAAAGTCACGCTTTGCGTGGCGAGGACGAAGACGTCACAATTCGACAAAGCTGTCAATAATTCATCACCTGTCAAAGTACCCACTTCGCCGTCGACGTACTCATATCGTACATCAGCTTTCGTTATGACTTGATTCCACTTCGAAAGCCAATTCTGGCGCAAAGCTTCGCGAACGGCGTCTTCGTCGAACGGTCTCTTGGCCAGGACAATCAAGTCAACGTCAGATACGCCGGCGACGGCGCGTCCGTGCGCGATTGAACCTCTGACGTAAATTCCAATGACATTATCATCAGCTGTGTCTGATTGTGGAATGAGTCGCATAATTTCATCGGCACAATCTATCGCAGCCTGTCGGAAGGGTGCATTTGCGGGATCGCCCCAGCCATCGACGTCTTGTTCAATCTCTCCCGTAACTGCGTCGCGAGGTAGTTTCATGCCCACGTCATTCCTCACTAGACCGCTCGAAACAAGACGCGATAATGCCATTGGCGAATGGCGATACTTCAGCCATTGCACACACGCAGTGGAGCTTGTCCCGGAGCTCTGTCGAAAACGCTGTGTGATTGACATTGAGACGTCGTCGCCCAAGCTCTCCGTATAGTGCGCCCATCTCGGCGGAAAAATCAACACATCCCCCGAATGAATGATCGCCTCGAACGCCATGGCGCTCTCCGCAAACTCTGGAAAGTCACGTTCGAGGTCGTCGGATGCCAAATCCACTTTTCCACGCCGTCGCAACGGATGCGAGTTTGGCCACAATCCGACGAGCCGTAAAGCGTCTGGCGGGTACAACAACATACGTTTACTCCCCTTGCTCACCTGCGTGAGCGTCGAAATCGACGCATCAAAATGCATGGTTGACACGCTTCCACTAAGGGCTAGCCACAGCCGCTGCTTTTGACTCTCTCGCCATCCAGGAACGGATGCAAACAGCTGGGTCATGCCGCCTCGACACATCGCCGCCATTTCATCCGACGCGTCGCTCTGCACGTACCCACCATTCCCATGCCACCTCAACACCCGCGCCACGGCCGCAGCGAATGGGATAACCTCCGTCGTTGACGGCGCATCGAAAACTCCACGAACGACATCCGCATGCGCGCTCTCGACGTACATAAAGTGGCGTGTCGGCGTCGACGAAGCGTTCACCCGCGTCGCGCACCTCCACTCCCCAAACTCCCTCACCATGCCCTCCAGCGTCCACTCACGCGCGCCCCACATCGCCGCCCCACCGCGAACAATCAATGGCTCGCACAAATGCTCCCCCAACGCGCGCGCCACGCCCTCTCGCGCGATAAAATCCTCGTACTCCATCTCTGCGCACGCGCCCGCGATGCGCACTTTATCGCTCAACATTGGCGGCGCTCGCTCGGGCGCGCGCGCGCTCGGGCGCAACGGCGCGTTGCACGCGACGCGAACGCGCGCGAGCGTCCCGTACGCGCGGTCCGCGAGCGCCACCGGCGCCGCATCGAGCGACATGCCGCGAGAGCCCGCGCGCGTCAGTCGCTGACGCACGTCAGCGCTGGCTCCACGTCGTCGGCGCCATGCCCGACGACGCCAGCGCCGACGCGCCGCCGACGCGGACGTCGGCGACGACATCGCCGACGAGCGCGGACACCCCCAAGCGCGCGCTGTTCCGCGACGCGGTGCATAAAGTCATCGAAGAGCGCTCGACGGCGTCAAAGATGCTGAGGTCGTTTTGGGACGTGGCTCGCGAAGTTCAAAAGCGCGCAGCGACGTCGCTGGCGTCGTCGTCGTCGTCGTCGCACGCCGTGAAGTCTCTACCGGTGTTCTTCGATAAGGATGGGCGCACCGGGGCGAGCGCGGTGTGGTGGCGCGATGCGTTCGCGGTGAGCGCGGCGCTCGACGGCGACGCGGGTTCGGCGGAAACCGCCGCCGAAGACAGCGACTTGGGACACGCCGCGCGCGCCACGCTATTCTTTGCGCAGGATATATCGAGAGAATTGCTCACTGATTTACACGTCGCTACGAGGTCGTTAAATTTTTGGGAACTCGTTCGAGATCGACGACACGGGCAGGCGCGGTTTTTGCTGACGCAAACCGGGCCGAGAAATTTCTGCGCGCTCGCGCGAGACGGAGCGTATCGTTTTTGGTGTCACGTCTCCGCTGGAGTGTCTGGGAAACCAGCGAGGTTTGCGTTGCCGAACGCGTCAGCGCGCGTCATCATCGATGGGCGCGTCAATGCTCTTTCTGAGCTGCAGATGAGCTTGGCGAGCGTCGTTGGGCAGGTGCACCATCACGCCGACGCCATCGCCAACGCGGTGGGGACGTCGCATTCGAGAGAAGATACGCGCGAGACGTTGATGACAGCCACGAATGGATTGCTCGAGTGTTTAGAACAAGTCGCAAAGTACTCCAAGCAGAGTAAAAAGAAGGTTGGAGATTTACAGCGAGTGGTGAGCACGGTGACGATTAACGCCGAGAGCCCGAAATTATTGTCAAAGGCGTTGAAGGGATTTCCCGGGTTGAGACGGGATTTCATGCCGGATTTACCCGAACCCACACCGCGGTCGCCGCGCGCGAGCGTCGATGGTGATCGACAGGGACCATTTACGCCCAGTGCGACGGACCCAAAGCGTCCAACGAGTCGACTACAGCGATTAGCGAGCATGGATTTGACCAAGATTGACGGCGAAGTCACGCATCGATTTCGGCAGCAAATTCGCGTGGATGGTGAGAATCTTCCATTGCCAAAGGTAAACGACACGCTCTGGCAAGGTTTGAAGCGCGTGGAGGCGCAGTGGACGGTCGTGCGCGATGCTTCGCACGAAGCTCTCGCGCTACACGCGAAACCAAGCAAGCATGTGAGGCGTTGGATGCTCTACGCCGCGGGTGGCTCGCTCGTCGCTGCCGCCGCGTACATGACAATTCGACGCAGTCACCTCTGCGGTAGCACGGAATTGGATGAACTGATCGCCGCCGGTAAAGCGGCCATTCGTTCGTTTTGGAAAACAAATCTGCGCGACCCGGTGAAAGAGTTGCGCGATGAACTTCGCGCGGCTTTCGTCTCTGACCGCCCAGACGACGCCAACGAATTGTTGGAGGAGAGCAAGGCGTCGTTGGAACGCATGCTCGAAGAATACACCAAGCAAGCGTCGCGTCCGGGGTATTCCGAATCGCTTTATCGCGCCTATAAATCTGTCGGTGGCTCAGAACACGTCGCAGGGGAGGAGAAGAAACCCGAGCCCGACCCGATGCGTCTGGTCACCGCGCGCGTCGAAGAGGAGCTCAAGTCGCCGTTGACAAATATGCTCGCGGGCGACTTGATGCAATTACTGCTTTTACAAACACAAGTCATGAAGGTTGAGATGGAAAACGCGTTGATGCAAATGGACCAAATCATGCGCGCCAATCGGTTGAACTTTTCATTGATGGCGTGCTTTCCAGCCGCGCTCGCGATGTACAGCTCCGTCGTCGCCGTCAAGGCGTACCTCTCCATGACGTTTCATCGTCGACGCGCGAAACGACGCGAAGAAATGCGTTTACTCCTCGCCGAAGCCGAGCGCGCGCTATGCAACCTTAAAATCGCCGAACGGCGATCAGTGCAGCAAGGTATGTTGATTTACGCCTTGAATTCCCTCTATTTGGCGCTTCAACGCTACCACGGGTTGTTCTCCAAAAATGAATGGCGCACCGTGCGCGCCGACGTCCTCGAGCTCGCGGATCCATCAATATCGATCGATAACAAGCTCGTCTGCATCGCCAGGCTCGCGCGTACCAAGGCTTTGATTCCAGAGCCCCATCGCGTGCGTAAACTCTAGGTAGTTTCTCATTTGTATCACCATTACGCAATGTTTTAGTCGCGGCATTCGCGCCTCGTCCCAAACGCCGCGCGAGAGAGCCAACAGGTGATCCAAATCCATCCGCCGCACACCTCGGCGCACGCGCGCATCGCGACCCCGAACCCAGGCGCACCCAGGCGCAAGGTAACGCACGGGCATGTTTCGGCAGGCACTCCGCGCGTCCTCGCGCGCGCTTCGGCCGCGACACGGCGGTGCGCATTCGAATGCGCACGCGAGCCGCGCGCAACAGTTTTCAGCCACCGCGCGAGCGTACGCCGATGAGCGCGCGTCTGGATCGTCGTCGCTCGTGAGAACCATCATCACATTGAGTGGGTTCGGAGGCGTGGCGTACTACGTCGATAGCACGTACGGCCCCGCGTCGTCGCCGAAAGAATCATGGGAGGATTGGGCGCTCGCGCGCAAGGAATTCTACGGCGGAGCTCTCTCGAAAGCATCGCTTGGTCTGTCGAAAGAATACAAGCAAGATGTATTCTTTAGCTATGAGAAACGTTTACGTTCGTTTTCACCACTTGAGAAGGTGTTTGATTACTTTGCGAGCGAGCAGCAGTCGAGCGGGACGTACATGACGTTGAGCGACCTCGTGCGGGCGTTGTTGCCGTTGCACCCGGCGGTCGGGTCTACGGAAACGCGCGCTGGACACTTACACGGGGAGATGACAGCCGCGGAGGAATCGCATGAGCCGCTGAAGAGTCAACTTTTTGAGCTGTTCGATACCGATGGCAATGGATTGATTGATTTCTCGGAGTTTTTGTTCTTTCACACGTTGCTCACGATTGATCGCGAGACGGCCAACGTGACGTTTCATAAGTTTGATGCGGATGGCAACGGGTACTTGGATGCGGATGAATTCGTGTGCATGATGACATCGATGAGAAAGTCTAAAACAAACGCCACGGGTTTGCGCACGGGGTTGAAAACGGGCGTGAAAAACTTGGACGAGATTGGCGACGGGTTGTTGGACTACCTGTTCACGCCCAAGCGTAACAAGACGTTGACGCTTGCAAAGTTCAACAAGTTCTTGAGCTCTTTGAGAGAAGAGATGGATAATTTGGAGTTCTCGCACTACGATACAAACAAAACTAACACAGTCACGCTCAGAGACTTTGGGTACTCTTTAGTTTGCCAAGCAAAGATGGATGTTTTGCCACGCTTTCTCGAAGCCGTGAAGAAACTTCCTGGATACGAATCAAAGAAACGTATCAAGCGTGATGACTTCCTCGCGTTTGCGCGCATCGCCAAACATGGAGGCACGAACTTCCAAAAACGAATGAAAGAGCTCGACGAAGCGGGTACCGAAATCACCAGGTCCAAGTTCAAATCACTCGCCAAGCGCGTCGCCGGCGAGCGCTTGAGCGACGAACTCATCGACGTAGTCTTTACCGTCTTTGACGCTGACGGCGACGGTTCGCTCTCGTACGATGAGTTTTTCAACGCGCTCATCACGTGGAAATAGAACCGCGGATGATGCATGAGATGAGCGCGCGATGGAGCGCGCTCGAGCATAGAAAGCTGCGTTGTAAAATATTTAACAACACGTTGATAGTAAAATCAAAACCTCATACCACCGCACGCCTCGCGATGAAACGCAAACCATCGCGCATGGGCGACGGCGAAGGAGACTCAGACGATGATGCTCCGGCGCACGCCCCTGGGTCGACCGCCGAACTCGTCGCCAACGTACTCGCGCAAGACGCGCGCTCAAAGAAGAAATCTTCTGACGCGCGCGCGACGGTGCTCCCAAGCGGCAACGATTCTGATGACGACAAACCGCGAGCGAACGACGACAAGAGTAGTGGTAAAAAGGTCGCCTTCGCGGACATCGACGACGACGACGAGGATTTAGCGCTTAAAGCCGAAGGTGCGGCAAAGAAGCGCGCATTGTTGAGGTCAGAGATGGCGGCAAACATGCGCGACGCGGACGACGTCGACGCGAGAGAGAGCGTCGAGCAGGCTGAAGAAGCGGTAACGGGTGACGCAATTGATGATGGTGAGAAGTTTGAGCCGTTCAATTTGGAGCAAGAACGTAAAGAGGGATATTTTGATGACGACGGCAACTACGTAGAGTACGCCGAGGAGAAGGATGAAACCGACTTGTGGTTGGAAAAGGATGCAAAAGTAGACGAGAGATTCGCCACGGGCGCGATTAAGCGTAGCACGGCAATCTTAGAAGAGGAGGAGAACGCCAAGGCGATGAGCTCGAGAGAAATTGCAGATATGCAGCGAGATATTGCGGCGTATTTGAAACCAGGCGAGACGGTGCTCGGCGCTTTGAAGCGACTCGGCGGCGGAAAGACTGACAATAGAAAGGGTCGAGGAGCGCCGCAAAAGCCGCCAAAAGTAATGCGTGCGGAAGAAAAGAAGGCGTTCGACACTTTGACTGAGCTGTCGAGTGCGTTGATGAGTAATGGAGAGTATGAAGTGTATACTTTTCAAAAGGAGGCGTTCGAGCGGGCGGCGGCGTTATACGCGCCACCAGTAATTACCAACGATGCCGGTACCAAAGACATGTTCGCCGATAGTGACGACGATGAAGCCGATGTATCAGCGCCAGCAATCGAACCGCAATCGAAGAAGGCAAAGGTAGAAGAACCTGCAAAGGCGTCTGGTATCGACTTTTCGTCAATGAACGTCAGCAAACTAAAGTGCTACATCAAATCCCATGGAGGAAGCGTCGAGGGAAACATCGCGGAGAAACGTGAGTTGGTCGAACGTGCGCAAGCGTGTGCGCCGGCACCCGTACCTGAAGGATATGTTTATGATGCCGAGCACGACATGTACTTTTGCGAGGCGTCCAATCTTTGGTATTCACACGTCAAGCGTTTGTTCACCGACCGTTTTAAGTGGTGGTACTACGACACTGCCAAGGGATTTGTCGAGTGTGCGCCAGAATAATAGTCTTGAGTTTAATTCAATGTACCGGTAGCTAAGTTGTAGAAATTTATTCATCAATCGAAAATACGCTTGGAGGCGTCAAACGTCGCGCCCACGCGCCGATACAACGCCGCATTCTCCTCATCAAACGCCTTTTGCTCATCCGTTGGATTTTCTGGATTAGTTGACTCGTACACTTGCGCATTGAGAATGTAGAGCGTACTGTCCACAATAGTCACCGACGTAAAAATACGTTTGTTACCATGCGTCGTGATTAAACGATACTCGTAATCGTAAAACGTCGCCCCCGATTTTGGCCCGACGCGTTCGTTTTCGCTCAACACGTACACTCCTCCAGGTATCGTGCTCTCCTTCTTACTCTCAGCCTCCGCGAGCTTTGAGCCAATTTCTGTCACGCTTCCAAACGAGGTGAGCGAATTAATCGTCACTGGCGATACAGTTACGCCAATGTTACTGTACTTTGCGTCTGGGTTCTTAAACAACGCCTGCGCGCCCGGCTTTGACGCCACCACCCACGACGAAGGATACTTCAACTCGAACGCAAACTTCGTATCTATGTACGGTGTCAATGATGCATCATCGTTGACGTCGTTACCGCGCACGGCATCCGCGATTTGCGCGTCACTGTCGTCATCCGCAGCGCGAGCGTCTCGCGCAGTCCACGTCCCGAGCGCGGCCAAACCCACCAACGCATGACGCCGCGTCGACGTTTCATATCGCCCCGTGCGGTGCTCGACATCGAATCCATCGCGCGCGTCGTTTGTCGAGCACTCGCCTGCGTCTACCGACGCTGCCGCGCACCGCACGCTCCAATTTCTATGCGCCTTTGATGATGACGCAAATTTACTCAGACCATCGCGTCGCGTCGACGCCACCGCGCGCGCACTCGCACTCGCGCTCGCGCTCGCGCTCGCGCTTGAACGCATCGAGATCGACATCGCACGCGCAATGCCTCTCGGTTTCTGGTGCGCGCGCGAACGGGCGCGAGGCAAGAAGTGGAGAGGCTTCAGGCTTCACCGCACTCGACCGCGCGCGCCATGGCCGCCCAGGCGATGGACACCGAGGACGACGACGTCGACGACGACGACGGTGGACGATTCATCAATCCAGTGCCGGTGATTCACGCGCGCGCGTCGTCGTCGAGCGCGAACGCGAGACGCCGCGCGGAAGGAGATGAGTCTGTGCGCGACGCGTTCGATGCCGAGGAAATTTTTGAGCACGTTCGGGACATTAATGATCCCGAGCACCCGTATAGTCTAGAGCAGGTGCGTGTTGAACGTGCGCGTGTGCTTGCATGTCTTCGTGTGCGTAGCGATATCGCGCGCGCGCGATGCAGGCGCGCGATGAAAGGTGAGCGTCTCGACTGACGCCCGCGTTCGCCTCGGTACAGTTAAACGTAGTAAACCCCGACGCAATCACCGTCGACGACGCAAAATGTCGGATCAAAGTAGAATTCACTCCAACAGTACCTCACTGTTCCATGGCTACGCTCATCGGATTGAGCATTCGTGTCAAGCTCCTCAGAGTTTTACCGCGGCGTTTCAAGGTTGACGTCCGCATCGCGCCTGGGATGCACGCGAGCGAACGCGCGGTGAATAAGCAATTGAACGATAAAGAGCGCGTCGCCGCGGCGTTGGAGAATGCCAATTTACTAGAAAAAGTTGATTTGTGCTTGTCTGGACGCACGGCGATTTGATGCTGGCGTGAATGGCTCTGCGAGCTCTGCGAGTACAGCGAGTACAGCTTGCGGCGACTGCGAGTGAAAAGTGTTTGATTTGATCGTTTGTACGCGCGACCGCGCGAAAACTTACAAGAGAGCAAAAAAGCTATAGTGTTTCTATTGATGTGATGTGTAGAATTATCCCACGTTCAATCTAAAAATATCGTTGAAAATGAAGTAACTCCCCGGCGCCAACCCGGCGGCTTCCGTCGGCATCAGTTGAAACGTTTGACTGAACTTTTGCGCGTGTTGTTCACCATCAATCAACAAATCACCGCACACCACGACGACAACGCCACCGTTTGGCGATGGTTGGGTATCTAACGTCACCACGCGATGTTTCACTTGCTGGAATGGCAGAGACTTGAGCTTTTCCACAATCGCGGCGCTGCCTTTGTATTGCCCCGGGCGCTCGTTGGAGTGCTCAAAGTTCAACATGGAGTACGTGTCGTTATATAACGGACCGAGTTGCGAACGATCGGCGTCGAAGGTGTTGTAGTAGTGTTGCGCAAACGCCTGTGTGCGCGAAAAGACGCGAGAAATGTCAGGATGCGCGTGCGAAAGGGCGTCATCGCGCGCATTGTGCTCTCGTGCGATTAATCCTGAGCGCGTGTGCCCTTTTGCGGGCGCGCGCGCGGGGCACCGGCGTCGCGCGACACGAGAACGTACCTGACCAACTTGGTCAAAGTTTGCGCAAATGTTCGTCATCGGATTCGCCATCGTGCACGCGAGGGTGGGTGCGCGTGCTGAAAAGTGAGGCGGGACGCGACACAGGTGCGCGGGACTTTACGTCGCGTTCTGATGATACAACGCAATTCGAAGCGATCGAATGCGCGCTAACTAAGCTAATTGTGTCTAAGACGATGACTATATATATATGCATCGCATCCAGTGTCATGGATGCATGCGCTAGAAGACGGCGAATGTGAGGCTTGTGCCGTTTGCATAGCGGTATCCCGCGTCGAGCGTGCGTTGCGCCGCCGTTCCAGATGTTGAGATTGTGAACGCGTACGTTCTCATCGGGTAAGATGCTGGGGAGACGCACTCTACGTAGGTGGAGTTGAACACTGCCGCGGTGACGAAGATTGAGTCAAACGCACACCTGGCGGCACCACTGGCGATGTGAAATTCTGCGCCCGTGACGCCGACAATCATTCCGCCTCTCGCCGAGGCGCCCGACGGCGAAATCGATGTCACCGTGGGTGTGCTGTATTGCTGCACGCCAAAAGTACCAACTAAACCTACAAGGGTTGTGGTATTTGGCGATGCAGACAACTCGAGTTGCAGCGCGCCTTCGAGATCGTCTCTTCGACCCACGATGACGTTTCTAAAACCATACGTGCCGCTGTCTTTTATGCTCTCGCATTTCACCAAAGCGGAAGACACATATTCGACTGGAAGGACAGTGCCTGACTCCTTGTATCCACAGTATATTGGCGATTGACTCCCAGGAGGAGAGTACAAATCTAAACCGGTAAACTCGAAGATGGCGCCACCGTCACCATTAACAAAGTACGGCGACACCTTTTGCGCTCGCAGAGGTGGCACGACTAAAATTTGACTTGTAAAATCAAGAGCAGATGTGGTTGACGATCCTATGGCGAGAGTCACGAACCCGGGAGCGATAGCGCGAGGGATCAAGCACCCGAGCGAGCTCGAGAAGTTGGTTGACTCAGACACACCAAAGTAGCACGTCGTCAAAGACGTCGGTGATGCAACGCTTCCACTCGGAAGAACGTAGACGCCTCCGCTGGCGGATACCTCAGACGGTATCCAATCGTCAACGAACTCCGTGGTGATGTCGTGCGTGCGCGTCGTGGCGTCAAACCAAGGCGATAGAGATGTTCTAGACGATCCAGCTGAAGATTGTATGGAATTTGACACAACCAATGCAAACGCCGTTGTGACGCTGACCGCGGGTGCTTCACAAATCACGAGCGCCGACGACACTATCACCGCGACTCGCGTCGTTACAACGCCGGCATCGGTGGTAAATGTACAGTTAGCCATGCCACTCGTTCCGTGCCCGAATCCCTGACCTGTACCCGTGAAATCTCCTCCAGGAGTTGAGACAAGCGCGTGGGCGGTTGAAATCCACTTGAGCGGTTCCCAAAATAACGGAGACAGTTCACGTTCGATCGTTTTCAACGTTTCAATAGCCGAAGGCGTGCCGATGACATCGACGATGGAATCAACGTACGTACTAGAAATTGTTGGCGCTGAGTGCTGGCCAAGAACTTTTGATCCTTCCCCAAGGCTTCCACCAAACCTCACGTCAACGGATGAACCGCTCGCAATCGCCGGCGATACGCAACTATAATCACCATCAACCTCGCGCCTCGCTGCGACGCTTATTGTGCCAAATAGACACCTCCACTGATCAAATAACAATCGTTTTGTGGCCGATGCGTCGACAGCTCTGTCGACAGAAACAACAACTCCACCTTCCCCGGTAGTGTCTACGGTGTTCGCCGTCGTGAATACGTCCACGACATCGCCGACGTACGAGAAAGCGCCATAACCCGACGTTTGATACGCGGTGTCCCCTAGACGAAGCGAAGTCGTCGTTTGAGACGCAGAAGGTGGAGCTTCAACGATTGCCAACGCTGATGATACCGCGACGCCACGCGATGCGGTCGAGCCAAAGGCGCAAGACAAAACCGTCGGACCGCTGGTATGGAAAAATGTCGTGTCCGCGTCGTACTTTTCCCAGTCGCTAGCCACCGCACCCGCCCTTAGAAAGTTACCAGAGACATGTACGACGGCACCACCTGATACCTCGCCCTCGTTGGGTGCTAATGCGAGAATACTCGGAGTCGCCGTTTGCAGAAACACAAAAGTACTGTTCTCGCTCGTCATCAAGTTTTCGACGTTGTGAAACTCAATCGTGGTATATCCTGCGTATAAGAGCGTTGGCGAAGGACAAGAGACGGCGTTTAATTTAACCCCAGTCACTGAGCTATCAGATCCAGCCAATGTCGTGCGGACATCCGCTGATGCCACGGTAGTAGCCGTCATGAACGAGTTACCAAAGCGACACTTCTGATACGTCGTCGCCGTATTCAGCGTTGAAATCGAAGAAAAGTCGACACCGTCGATGGTGACTGTGTCGCCACCATCGAGCGATCCGCGTGGAGGCGTGACGCTTCTGATTGTTGGTCTATACGCCACGCTGAATCCACCAAAGCTATCAATGTGGAAAGTAGCCTTGCCCGTGCTCGCGTCAAACGTCGCTCCATTCAACGCCATGGCAGATGACGTCGTCCCGTCTTTCGATTTAACAATCACCAAGTTTTCATTGCCCTCGGCAGATGGCACTTGCGAAGTCTCGTACGTAATACTCAGCGTTGCTGACTTTGAGAGTCGAAACGCGTTTGGCGTCAACACTAATGCGTATGGCGTGTTGAGGTTAACATTCCACGTGTACCACCAAGTGCTCTCTGTCGACGCGCTTATCGCAAGTTTTGTGAAGGAAGCAGTCATCGATGTACCCCATGCTATAGAGCCCTCTGGAAAATTAATACTCGAAACGCCGTCATCAGCATCCATGAGGCCACCAATGTAGCTCAGTACTCCACCCGAAATGCGGGGCGAGTATGTGCTCGGTACAAAGGTTAATTTTCTCGAGTAGAGAGTAGTGCTCGCCAAACCATACTCATCAACTTGAA
>Ga0222715_10001978_pt1 | contig 19098 bp, 20 predicted proteins | sample C33_9DmetaG_FD_165056 | JGI IMG/M metagenome (GOLD analysis project Ga0222715, IMG submission 165056) | Estuarine water microbial communities from San Francisco Bay, California, United States - C33_9D | ecosystem: Environmental > Aquatic > Marine > Unclassified | place: USA: California... | reverse complement strand
GGATAATAAGGTACGCTGCCATCTTCAGCAGTTTGTTCTATAAGATGTGCATTGTTGTCATAGTGATATTTGTTTTCTTCAAGACGTTTGCTGCGTCCATCAAGTTCCTCGACATACTTGCACCGTTTACAATTCTCCGGCCATTTGCCACGTAAAAAATCTTTACGAATAGATTTGAAGTAATCGTTGTTCCATTCGTCACTAATGGTACTACCTTTGAGTTTAACTTGTGCTGCTTTTACAGTTGCTTGATCAGCATAGCCACAGGTACGTGGTCTGCCAAATGTATTAGTGCTAAAATTAATCCAAGGTAAAATACATGGTTTCATAAACATACTTATGTACGCATTTAATAACTAAGTACAGTTATGAGAGATAATGTTAAACGAGAATATACAAAAGACTGGATACAGTATGATAGGCCGCAGCCTATGTATAGTAGTGACATAAACAAATTTTATGATAACTTTTATCAACACAATCCTGTACATACACCAGACTTAGATCAACAGTTTAAAGATACGTTTGTACAATGGTTAAAAGATCACAAGTACAGCACATTTACAGGATTAGATGCGTTTTCCCGTTTAGATATTATTAACGGATGTACGCAGTACATAGACGACTTATATCAACGCTGCGGCGCTCTGCAAACATTCAAAGACGATTACAAGTATCACTGGCGTCTGAATAACAATATTCGATATGCAACAGTAGACACACTTCACGAGGCTGGCAAAGAATTATTGATAGCAATGCCGTTTCCATTCTATGGCGATGTGCATCCTGACATGACTCAAATACTAGATCGTTGTAGCGAACAAAATATACCAGTACATATAGACGGAGCATGGATTAGTTGTATAAGAGATATTGAATTCAACTTTGATCATCCTGCTATACAAACTGTGGGCATTAGTTTAAGCAAAGGTGGTATGGGCGGTAATCGCATTGGGTTACGATTTGCTAGGAAAAAACCCGAAGGTGCTGTGACTATCATGAACGACTTTAACATGAACAGTCAAGCATTGGTTAGCATGGGTATAAAGTTTATGGAAGAACTAGGTCCTGAATATTTTTGGACACACTATAAAGACCATTATGCCAAAGTATGTGAGGATTTTGATCTAGAACCTACAAAGGCAATTCACTTAGCCAGCCAAAACGGAAAGCCTGTGGGCGTTAGACCGTTGTTACGATTTCTTCACAAATAGTACCTGAGGTTTAGAATCAGTAGTGTTAATATCACTGTGATATTTAATAGAACGTCCATTTTGTAATGTATGTAATTTTGGGTTACCACTACCCTCAATGCCTTTGCCTATACACAGAGCTAAAAATGGCTGAGCAACCTTATGTGTTATGCCATATTTTTTACACAAGTGTGCATTTATTTTTTTTACAATCTTGTCACTAGGAATTACAGTACATCCTATAAAGCTAAAGTCGTATCCAGCATTGAGAGTTTCTGTCATCATAGCGCCACCTATAATACCAGCATGAAGTTTATCAAAATCTTCATTAATTTTCTGGCAGCAAAAATAAACCAATGGTGCAGTTATAGGAGCAAGCTCATTATATCCTTTATGATTTTTAAAAACTGATTCTGAGAGTAATTCTTTTGTATCGAGATCATCTTGTGTTGTTTTAAATATGTGTACTTTTACTTCTTTAGATTTTTGAATAGGACAAATTTTAATTATTTCATCTAACCTTTTTTCAAGTTCTAGCGGCACAGGTACATCTAAATATTTTTTATAATTTTTTCTCTCTCTATTCCAAATATTCATTTTAATAATTCCTCAAAAATAGGATCTAATTCTAATATATTAGTACCTCTACGACTATCCAACATCAATACATAATCTTTATATGCTTTTAATTCTTTAACATCAAATTCTGAATTTTGCAAAATATTTATTATCTTATTTGCAAGCTCATGATTTTTCTTTTCTAATTTATTTATTAAACGTTGTTTTATATTATTAGGAATAGCAGTTAATCTTCCTGGAACATCATATAACTGATACATTCCAATATTTTTTGCTGGGAATTGAAAGAAAAAATCTATCCATTTGTCAACTAATATAAAACTAGTTGTCTGTAAAACTATTGAAAATTTGTAGTTAGTTGCATCGTTAATAATTTTAAAAATATTCTCTTCTACTTTATTCCATTTTGCGTTTTGTCTGATATATTCAAAAACTTTTCCTGTACCGTCTACACTTATGCCTACATCAGTTTCGGCAAATTGTTTTGCTATATTAGTCCAAATTTTATTATAAGAAGTAGCATTAGTAGTATATGCTAATGTAATATTTTTTGCATATCCCCTATCCGCTACTGATTTTAATTGTTGGAAAGTATGAACACCTGCTGTAGGTTCGCCTCCATAAACTTTTAAAATTTTAACATTATCAAAGTCAAACTTAGAAATATCTGTTATATGTTTTTCAACAGGTTGCCTTAATCCAAGATTTATTTCTTCTTCTTCAATTAAATTGCTGTTATCTGCACTACACATAATACATTTTAAATTACAAATGTTACTAGGCCAATATTCAAACACCTCAAGATGTCTTGCTTGTCTTGCCTGCCTTGGACTATATAAATTTTGTTTTTCATTATCAATGCAATCAAAACATGATTTATTTAAAAAATACATATTGTGATCAATCATTGCTTTTTTAATACGTTTTATATATTTTGAAGATTTATATTCGCTAAGATTACCTTGGTACTTTTCGCCGTGCCATACACAACATGGCCTTACTCCATCGGTAGTATAACTTAGTTCAGTCCACGGTTTTGTACAAAACGGCTCACGCAAAAATTTCTCCAAAGATAGGATCGAGGTCGTATATACTTGTTCCTCGTATACTATCTAACCATCCGTTGTATCTCTTGTATTTAACAACTTCTTTAGGATTATAAGTATGCATATTTAAATGTTTAATTGCTTGGTCTGCTGTTGGATGATTTAAACTTTTTAAATACTTAATTTTATCTGCTTTAATATGATCAGGAATACAATCTAATTTTCCTGGTGCTCCGTGCATAGGATTCATGTTGACTACTTTAGGAGGAAATTGTAAAAAATATTCTATCCAGTCTTCTATAATTGCAAAACTTGCTGTCTGTACAACTATTTGTATGTGGTACTCTTTTGCTATATCGATTATCTTAGGAATATTGTTTTCTACTTTTTTCCATTCAGCGCCAGTACGAATATATTCGTAAGCCTTGCCGGCGGCATCAATGCTTAGATTTACATGGGCATCTTTAAACTTTTCTGCTCGACTCATCCAAGGTCGATTTATACTTGTGCAATTTGTAGTGTAATTTAGTTTAGTAGTTTCATTCATATTATTTTCTATTAAATAATCTAATACCGGAAACACTTTTTTATTTACAGTTGGTTCTCCTCCAAGGATAGCAATTTCTTTTAGATTAGATAAATCAAAATCTAAGAAGTCATCTACATCTCTTATTTGTACAGCATCAATATACCCATGTGCAGCTCTCCCAAAGGCATCTGCTTTAGCATATTCTTCTTCAATTAGACTAGAGCTATGAGGACTGCACATCCTGCATTTTAAATTACACAAATTATCTGGACGATAATCTAATTTACCTATCTGACCCGGAGTATATCTACCGTTTTCAACATATTTATTGATATATTCGCGGGTTGATTTGTTTCCAACCGATTCTGCTTGAATACATTCGATACAATTTTTTGAGATTATGTCAGTATCATGTTTTTTCATTGCTTTTCTAATTTTAGATAGATACTTACTAGTTTCATAATCTCTTACACTACCTTCAAATGCCTCGCCCTTCCATTCACAACAATGGCGTATTCCTAATGTTCCACTGTACTGTGCAGTTGTCCAAGGCGCATAACAAAATGGTTTAGATGCTTTCATAATTCCATCCTATAATTTCCCATGTATTGCAAGTACGATAAGTATCAGTCATAGACACATGAGATTGTAGCATATCTTTATGACTAGGATTATTAGCATGTGTAATCATGTTGTATAGTTCTAAGATTTGTTCTTGCTCTTCCTCTGTATATTTTGATAAGTCTATATCTTTTATTTGTTGTTTTACTTGTTGTCTAACATTATCTGGGGTGTTGTCTAATTTATACCAAGGTGCACCGTTGAGCCAACTAAAGCCAACCTTAAATCTATCTTGGTGATTTGTATATTCTTTAAAGAACTTTATACTATCTGCTAGATTAAGTATGTTTAGATTGTGAGGAACAATAGCGAACTCGCATGTTATCCACGGATATTTTTTAAGTATATCAATTTTTTCTAATGTGTCATTCCATTTTAGTGGCCAACGTAGATACTCATAAAAGTTTTTCCCACTGCCGTCGATACTGTAATTGATGTGCAAGTGGTCAAATGCTTCTAGTTTCTGTATTTGTTCTTCTGTAAAACTGCCATTAGTTGTAATGTTAAGCCCGGGCAACTGTTTTCCACTAGCTATTAACGAATCAATCATTCTATCAAAGTGTACATTAATAAACGGTTCGCCTCCGGATATCTCCAACTTGCGGATACTATCTGCCCTTGCCACCACGTTATCTATAATATTTCGATACCAGGTTTTACTTTTACTCCAGTCATGTTTTTTAGTTACAAGTTTGTATAGATCAGGATCCTCTATACTACTGGTCATAGCTTTGTATTGCTTTTCAATCAAACTACTTCTACTAGCATTACATATTCGGCAGGCTGTATTACATTGATTACCAAATGTAATCATTATATGTTCAATACCTTTATCGGGTTTACCTTCATAATAAGCATTACGTTTCTCACGCATACTTTTTGCGCCATTGTCCTCTTGTTTCCAACAAAAGTCACATCCGCTCACACGTTCACCGTTGTCTAGTTTATTTCTTAAATTAGCCAGCCATTCACTAGACAAGTACTCATCAAAACTTTCTACGTTAGGACGTTCGCCTACATATTGACAGCAAGGCCCTAAATTGCCTCTACTATCAAAATGTATTTGTTTGTAAGGTTCACTACAATGTGTTTTCATAAATTAAACATCTTTGTTACTAAATAAAATTGATCTTTACCAGCTATTGGAAAATCGTCCCATATATAAGAATTAAAATATTCCTTTTTATTAATACGCTCGACAACATCATTAAAATTACAAGATGTTCTGCAAAATGACATACGTTCTTTTCCAGCCCATAACATTTTTAATTCACCAGAATGTATAAATTCTGTTAAAACTAGTAATCTATTAATTGCTGCGTTTGGCTTGCAATCGTCAATTGTTATAATTAATTTTTCACTTCCGTGTTGTATTAGATATTCTAAAATTTCTTTTATATGTTTGCTGTCGCAATCAATTCTAGCATAATCAATTTGATCTACTATTTTATGTTTAATAAAATAGTAATCTTTGTCAAATATAGTATAGTTAAATGGCAAGTTCTCTGTTAGAATATTAATAGTTTTATGCAACTCTTCTGGATTAGTAGGCCATGATATTTTATCTGATTTTCTAATAAATTGTTTTTGGCGCTCAACTGTAGTATAACTAAACTCTTCTGTCATATAGTAAGTTAAATCAGAAACCTGTGTATTAATCCAAGCACACCAGGCTCCTGTGCCGGCGCCGAGTTCTAATATTATTTTAGATTTAGATTCTTTTATTATTTCTCGTTCAATTAATGCATCGTCTAAGGTAGTCATAGTCTCAGACAATGCAAAGGCTCCAGCTTCTAATTGTTTATAAAGTTTTTTGCTCATGTTGCCATTCTTCTAATAAATCGTCATCTAGCTCAATCATAAATGTCATAAGCAAGCCCATTTTACTATTCCACTTTTTACGTGGTTCAGTATCAAGAGATCCTTCATTGGTTGCATGTAGCTGTACAGCATCAAAAATACAAGGAGAGCCGGTTTTCCAATCAAATACACTTTCTGCATTTAATCCTGCTAATCTACGATATGGTGTATTCATATATTTTTTGTGAAACTCTTTATCAAACGGTTCTGTACTTCGTGGCATTTCTTTACCATCTCTGTCATAAAATTGTAAATGACTATAATCAGTTACTATTTCATAAATGCTTGCAATGTTTTTGGTCTCAGCGCCGCCGTTGTATACTTTTGCCCAACCAATGTCGCGTTGTTCAAAGAATACAATTTGTCCGCCATCTATTTCATCCAAGTGCGAGCCAATCCAAAGTGGAGTAATAATATTCTTCCAAGTAGTATATTTACGTTGTGGATGGTTGAGTGGTACATTTTCGCACATGCCGCGGAAGCCTTTTTCACGCATAGCATCCATATGTAACCCGTATTGCTGTGGTGTAATAAAATAATTGCCTCCAATAGTAGGAGACTTTTCTGCAACAGGTCCTAAAACTTTATCAAACTTATCTTTATAACGTTTGTAGATTGGTTCCATATCAACATCGATAATCACAGTGCCATTGCGATTTAGTCTTGGCTTATTGTAGTCTGCGGTGAAACTATTTTTCCACAACCAATCTAGTTCGTCCTCGTCAAATAAGTTTTCAACACATTGTGCTTTACTACTGTGTCTTCTTACATTCTCAATAGCAATAGGATGATCCATTGGCAACTGATAAAATCCCGGTTCGTCAGGTGTACTCATCTTGTTTCTCCATATATTGGTTTAGTAACGGATTAACTTCTGATAATGATAATCCTGTTACCTTATCTATATTTAAAGTAAAATCTTTAAATTTATCGAACATCTGGTTATGTTCGATACTTGCATAATACTTTTGATTATAATCATCTTTAATTTGTTCTAAGTATTCTTCGGGCAACACATGTACACTTAGGTATTCTGGTACAACTAGCAAACTACTATAATGATTAAACCCTAAACTTTTAGCATAACTTTTTACATTTTTCATATCGTGTAAATTATATGCTTGCACTGTACTATAAATTGCCATATCGATATCTGTTTCAGCAGCATAGTTTGCCCATTGCTGTGTAACGTTGTCAACTGTATTCCATGTTTTGCCGTGTCTCACATAATCGTTTACATTTCCAATACCGTCAATACTAAGTTCTATTGTTACTTTTTTAAATTTTTCAAGTGTGCTTAACCATTTTTTAGGAAACAATGTACAATTGGTGTTACATTCTAGTTCAATATTTTTAATTACATCGTGATAATCTAAATATTCAAATAGTTGTTTTGTTTCTGGTGTAATAAAAGGTTCTCCGCCAAGGTATTTAATCTTCTTTAACTTGTGTAAATTTACATCAGCAAATATACTAGGTACATCAATCTTTGGTTGTACAACAGTATGATGGTATTTTTTAAGTTCTAAATTCTGTTCTACTAATTTATTCCATAGTGTGCTGTAAGTAGGCGCACACATTTTACATGCCAAGTTACATTTGTTACTTAAACTAAGTTCAATATATTCTAAATCCGTTGTGCCGGAGAATTCTTTGTTAAGCACTTGTCGTAAACTAGTATGTCCACGTTCTTCTTCTTTCATGCATTTTTTGCAACCTTCATCCCATCCAGTTGTCATATTATTAACAACACCTTGATAAAAATCACTTTGTTGATATTCAGTAAAACTTGTTTTTGTAATATCAACATGCGGAAAGCCATTGAATCTGCAACAGGGCCTCCAGCTACCTGCAACAGTTATACACATATGATTGTTAAAAGCATTACAAACCGGCATTATCTTTTACCCATTCTGCTGTTCTTTGCAATCCAGTTTCTCCAAAATGCGACCCATCTGCCCAATGTTTTTCACAATACTCTCTACCAAAAATATCTTCTAAACAGTCAATATCATGATAGCCTCTTTCTTTTGCTTCAGTTTGCATATAATAAAAATCTACATTCTTTTTTACATATTGCACGGCTAAGTCGTACTCTAACTTCATAACTTCGTCGTTTACTACACTGAAATAACTTCTTGCCAGTTTTATTGCAGGTTTTTGTGCATTTAGCATAGGCTTTTGTGTAGCAGTCTGGGCTACTACAATTTGCACACCTGCATTGTAAATATAACTATTATACATCCTAGTACCATAGAAGTCTTGTCTATAATCAAACCAATTTGTATTGTCTTTCCAATAAGTTAGGCGTTCGGGTCGTGTCATTTGAAAAATATAAAAATCGGCTGGATTGTGTTTTTTAACCCATTGTAGTTGATGCACACTCCACAAGATACTAGTACCTTCCACAGCATAATTTTCTATTGTTGCATGTGGCATTAGTTTTTTTAAGTACAAAGGCCAATTTTTATGCTTTGCTACGCTGCCAATCCCATGCGTCCAACTACATCCAAAAATTGCTAATCTCATAAATTATCCAATACCCAATTGGCTGTCCATTGTAGTCCTTTTTGATTAAAATGTGTTCCAGAACCGTCTTCAAAGTAATTTTGATAACAATAATCTTTTCCAACAATGTCTTCAATACAATACAAATCCTTAATATTCCGTTGTCTACCTTCAGTGTGTAAAAAACAAAAATCAACTTTGTTTTTAATGTATTCTATACCCATTTTCCATTCTAGTTCCATAATTTCATCATTAGTTATTTTATAATATAAATTAGCAAAGTCTAGACTATCTTTTGTAAAGTCAAGATTACCGTGATCAAAAAACTTTTTTACATTTCCAATAGTAATAGGCTGTACAGTTTTGTTAATTGTAGCATAGTTAAACCATTTATAATTATCCAAATGATCATTATAAAATTTTCTATCTTCTAATAGGTCTTCAAACTTAGTGTCTTTTTTAAAATATGTAAATCTTTCAGGCCTTGTAATTTGAAATATGTACTTGTCGGCGGGATTATGTTTCTTTATATATTCATAAAGATAAATTTGAAATTGTAAGCTACTAGCAGCAATAGCATAGTTGTCTATTTGCCAGTCTTTGTTGTTTAGTGCAAAATAGTATGGCCAGTTTCGATGCTTATCTAAACTGTGAATTCCATGCGACCAACTGCATCCAAAAATTGCTACTTTTAATTTATTAGTTGATCTATCCACGGACACATCTCCTTAGTTTTTAAAGTACCCTGCGTATCCCAGACTTTTGCAAAATCTTTTAGATAGGCTGCTTCTTCTTGTGTAATTTCTCTGTGCAATAACATGCCATGATTAAAAAACTGTTTGTATGCAGCTTTTTCTTTTTTATTTAACCAATCTAGGTTTAAATTTTGCACTTGTTTTATTATTTTTTTTCTGTATTTGAGAGGCACCAATTTATATTCTAAAAAAGATGAATTTTTCAAAATGTTAAAATCGCATTCTATTCCCTCGTAAGTAGACATCCATTGAAACATATCATGTATTCCTAAAAGGTTTAACTGTGTAATACAGGGAGAAAATTTTAATGTAATATTTTTGTATTTATTTTTATATGAATACAATTTGTCAAAATTGTTTTTAACAGTGTTCCACTTAGCAGGATATCTTTGAAATTCTAAATATTTTTCTGTGCCATCTATACTGCACATAAAGTTTACATGATCAAAGTTAATTAATTTATCAAGCAGCTTTGTTTTAATGCTTGTAACATTTGTAATAAAACCTAGCCGAATATTTGTTTTTTTGCGTTTGATTAACTCGTTTATGAACCATTCAACTTCGGGCATAACAAAAGGCTCACCTCCGGCAAATTGAATATATTCAATAGTATCAGTTTCTAAAATTAATTCTAGAACTTTTTCTTTATTGTCAAAATTTTGATAGTCGCGGTGCTGTAATGTAAAATGATTTTTAACACCTTCTTGTTGCAACTTGTCTACAAGATTTTGTATTTGGTCGCTGCTGTTTACATCGCACATTTTACATTGCAAATTACATTTATTACTAAACCTTACTTCAATGTTTTTTACAACCACTTCGTCATCAAAGTCAGGTATTCTATTACTTTTTAAATTATTATTTTCATAATGCCAACAACGACTACAATTTTTATTTTGAATTCCAGACTTTAAATCGTTGCGAACATCTACAAACGGTTGAAATGTTTTATACCATTCATTTAAATCGTCTATATTATTCCAATCAGGTGCTTGCCATCCTTTTCCTTGCATACAACACTGGGCTACATTATTGCTTGTTCCAAGAAACAACTCATTATTTGCCAATTTACATGTAAGTTGATTAAATCGTTTTGTCATATATTCCCCAACACCCAATCAGCTACCCAATCAGATCCTTGTTTATTATAATGATCGCCTTCGTCGGCAATGAAACTATCAAGTAATTCTTGTCCACCGCTTTTGCGTACTTCGTTGTGCATTACAGGATATTTGTCAAACTTCAATGAGTCTTCATTATGGAAAAAACATAAATCAACACGTGGTGCAATATACTCAACTAATGCTCTGTACTCAGTTCCATAAATTTCTTTCGGGACAGTACTATAATATGCTTTCATTAAATTATACTTTTCTTTATTAGTCCAAAAACTATCTTTTTTTGGTAACGAAGCATGTCCTCTAGTAATACAATTTATTGTTCTATAAGATCCATCTTCCATACTGAACATACTATAGTTTTTTGTATAACGCTTGTGGTGGATAAAAACATCATAATCATTTGGAAAATATGTTAGTCTTCCCGGAGTAGTAAATTGAAAAATAACTTTGTCGTAGTTTTCATGTTTTAGAACTTTATTAAAACAATACACTTGAAAACTTAAACTTGAACCGCCAATTGCATAATTATCTACTTCGTGCTGTTTACTAATAGACTGCGGCCAACTATAGTGATCGTCGAGATTTACAACACCAGCAGTCCAACTACATCCAAACGTAGCTATCTTCATTTAAATATTTCTTTCATTTCTGGAAATGTTTCTTCAAACGTTATTCCACGTTGTCGATCGCACAAACTTAAAAATTCTTTCATTTCAGGCAAGCGTTGACTCCAATCTTCGCTTTCCATAAAACTAAGAATGCCGTCGAGGCGTTTAATTCCATATTCGGCAGTACGCCATTGCTCGTAATCTACTTTACCCTTGTGCCAACTAGGAATGCCTAGCTCCCAGTTTTCTTCCCACCATGAATACCATGCTTCATACTTTGCTCTACATTTTGCTTTAAAGTCTGCAGGCAGGCTTTTAACATTTAAGTGTGCAGGCCAGTATACAAAGTGCTGACTAATACCGCCTGCGCCGAATGGCCACATGTTAATTTTCTTAAACTTCTGCTCTAACTTCCATTGTATAAAGTCTGGCAAGTAATATACATTAAGTGCTTGTACTGCACATGCAATAGTAACTTCGACATTATCACTAGTTTGTGTATCTAACAGGCGAAATACTTCTTCTTGTCTGCTCCATTCACTTGGATAACGAATGTAGTCATTCATTTCTTTAATGCTGTCGATACTGTAGTGGAATCGTACTAGTTTAAATTCTTTCCATAGATCAAATAGATCTTCTCTCCATTCAACTCCGTTACTGTTATAACGCAGTTCGAGATCTTTTGCATAACCCATTTTAATTGCGTGTTCAAGTATTTCGTAATGCTCTTCAATAATAAGACTTTCGCCGCCAGCAAAGTAAATCTGTTGCATACTAGGCATCTGTTCGTAAAACTGATCCCAGAACACAGGGTTTTGTTTATGCCAATTGTAGCTACTACCGTTGGTACTACCTTTGTTATCCCACTGCATGATCTCTTTGAGACTTTCGTTTTTTACAGCAGGAAACATTGCCTTCCAGTCTTTGATCCAACCTGAACTATCATGCGGGCTACACATAACACATGCTAACTGACACTTAGTGCCAAAGCGTAAATCAATGTATGCCAAGTTAGGAGGAACACTACCGTCTTCGTTTGTTTCTTGTAATACCTTATCAACATCAACACGCTGACTCCAGTAGTGTGTTTCCCACATACGCTTACTACGATGGCCTGCGGCTTCTTCTTTATAACACTTTAAACAACTAGGTGGCTTTTCTCCTGCGAGCATTTGTTTACGAACATTCTTCATGTAGTCGCTATTCCATGCTGTTTGAAAATCACTAACGTTTAAGTTGTTAGGCCGACCGTTGTCGTCTTTAAGTATGCCTACTTGCCCGCCATGTGCTTTGTCATTGGTTGGGCCAACACTACTTGCGTTTGCTGTACAGCATACTCGCATACTTCCGTCTGGTCTGGTACTTAGGTGTACCCAAGGTAATAAGCAAAATGTTTCTGATGGGTATTTTTTATCTGTCATACTGTACTTATAGTCCTTTTATTTTTAATTTATTAATTTCGATATCACTGCCACAAGTACATTCTTTGTAAGCACAAATAATCGGTTCGTTTAACAAATTAACTTTTTCTGGTGATGTTTTAATATTGCCCATAACAACTTTGTTATTACAAGCATTAGCAGGCACAACATCACCGTTGGCTTTGATAACTACAAGGTCTTGTCCAATATTACATGCCCAACCTTCAAATTTATTTTTGCCTGCCTGTATTAAATCGTGATTATTTTCTTGTGTAATAGTGCCGTCATCGTAATAGCAATCTATACCTAAACTTGTTTTATTGCGTTTTGTGCTAGGACGATTGGCTGTAGTTTTATGTGCTTCTGCCATCCACTGTCTTTGTTCATCTGTATATGGCATCCAATCTTTTTGACCAAATTCAACTTGTAGTTTTTTAATCTGTATAGGTACAACAGTGTTGTCACGTAATTTTTCAAATATACCTACACACTTATCCCAATCATTAATATCCATTAGCATTTGAATGTTAGTTTGGCAATCATCTTGTATTGCATTAACAACTTCGATTGTGTGATCAACATCTGCTTCTTGGTGGTGGTAGCTTATACTTACTTTGTCTATATAAGGCTTTGTGCGGTTCCACCATTTAAGTGTTCTACTGCCGTTGGTTAAAATGTTTACCATGCTGTTAGGATCAACTTGTTTGATGATTTCGCTGAGCTTTGTAAAGTGTTTCCACACTGTAGGCTCGCCGCCTAATATTGTGTATATCCTATAATCATGATTGCTTTGTTCTGTAATACGTTGAACTATTGTTTCGCATTGCTCAATGTCAGGCCAATACAAGTCACCGCCGTTGCTGTCCGGAGTACAATATGTGCATTTAAAATTACACACATTTGACAATATCCAATCTACAACAAGTATGTTATTGCGGGTTTTTATTTTTACCAATTTGTTCATAAAACAAATTCACTTTCTAGTATGTATTTTGCTAAATCTTTTTTTATTATTTTTTCTTTATCTTTTTGCTGTACTTGTTTTTTAGTTATAGATACAGAATTACTAGTTTTAGTTACATCTAATAATTTTAAATCCTCTTCTGTAAAACTAAGTTCTTCGTATGTAATCATGTTTTTTATATAAGGTCTAAAAATATTATATGTTTCTTTGATTTTTCTATTATTATTTTCTACTAATTCTGCTGCTTTTTTTAATCTATCTGTAGTAGGCTTACCTTGATAATGCATATACAGAAAACTAATTAAAGAATCTATATTACTTTTTCTATATAGAAAATAAAATTCAACATTCAGCTTCTTAGAAAAGTCAATAATATTTTCTGGCAATATATCGTATTCGCTACCTGTATAATATTTTACAATAAACTTTTCTTCGTTCTGTAATATATTAGATATATTTTCTTTATTATACCTTGTTGATAGCGAATGCTTTTTACATATTTTAGGTATATAATCTTTTTTGTTAGGCCAATGACTTTTATTCATTATTTCAGGCATATGAAAAGCATTAACACCTGTGTTAAACAATGTGCTTAAATAATGACTTCCTGCTCTGCTTCCTGTTAAAAGAAATATACGCTTCATAGTAATGCTTCTGCCCATGGATATGCATCTAAAAATTTAACATTACACCTATAGTCCCATATGTCTTTACTATAATGTTGTAACTGTTTTTGTTCTCCGGTGCTTATTTGTCTATGTTCGTACATGGTAGATTGCTGGAACTTCTTCCAATTGTTATTTACATCACCAAACTTTACTTTAGAAAAATCATTATAGAATTCTTGTCTAACATCAAGTGGTATAAGTCTAAAATCTAAGAAACTAGGAGAATCAACTTCGTTATAACTTATTCGTGCTTTTGGAAACTTGTTTGTCCAATTAAAAAACTCTGTCATGTTGTGGTATGTAAGCATACTGATAGCAGGTGTAAGTCCTACTGTGCATTTACTATTGTACATTCGTATAAAATTACGTTCGATAGTTTCCCAACGTGCGGGGTACCGCTGATACTCCAAAGCAGCTCCTACAGCGTCAATACTACACATTAGCTCTACATGCTTAAACTTTTCTAAGGCAGCTAGTATGCGTGTTTTAGCACTAGTACAGTTAGTTATAAACTCAATCTCTAAATCAGTCTTGCCTTGTTCTACTAATTTATATAAAAATTCTTCTACTTCCGGCATAATAAAAGGTTCGCCGCCGGCAAATCTAAGTGTTTGTAAATTAGGTAATTCTAAAACAAGATCTAATAACTTTTTTGTATCAACTTCTAAAGATCGACTAGGAATATGTTTTAATAAATCGTTATCTATTCCTGCGTCTTTTAGTTCATATGCTAAATTTACAAGTTGGTCACTGAACCCACCGCTGCACATCTTACACTGTAAATTGCACTTGTTGCTAAGACGTAAATCTAAATGTCTTATGCTTTGGTTAGTGCTACCGTACTGTTGATTTACTCTATGTCTTTTACTTTGTTTGTTGTTTCTTTCATTGTGCCAGCAACTTTCACATGCTGTGTTTTCAATGCCTGCTTCTAAATCTTTGCGTACAGTGTTAAGCCAATTATTACTTTTATACCATTCATTTAAGTTATCAACAGTACTCCAATCAACTCTAATCTCACGTTTTTGGATACAACAGTGACCTACTCTGCCTGCTGTGCTTAAACTAAATCCGTTATTTGTAAGTGTACAATGTTTCATTTTATCACCGTACTATATATTGGAGCAGGCTTTTCTTTGCCTCCGCATTTATTACATATATCAATACTTTCACATTGCCATGCAGGATATAAGTCATTAGTAAATTGCTCGCTAACCAAACGCAGATTTGCATTATGTATGTGATTATTTGTGTACTTTGTATAATTAAAGTTTGTACGCAAATCTAATTGCCTTCCACTTATATAACAGCAAGGCCAAATATTTCCCCAAGGATCAATTTGTAGCATACCTTCTTCGGCATACGGACAAGCAAAACTTCCTATAGGTGTTACAGCGGCAGTAACAGGTGTTGCTATATGAGACCGGAATGTATCACGTCTAGCATATTTTTCACTGAATGTGTTTGTATCTGGACCGGATAACTTTTGCTGTGGGAAATCTTTATATGCTTTCATATCAACATCTGATCTATTACGGTTTGTTTGAAATGCTATACACCCTGTTGATTTGGCAAACTCGCTTATAGTGTCAATCTCGTCTTTGTTGTAATCAAATATAATGCACTTCCATATACTATTACCTCCAGCATTATTAAAGGCACGTAGATTATCTATACGCTTATTCCAATCAATCCCACGTCTGTACATATCATGATTGTGTTCAAGTCCGTCAATACCCCATTTGATATCATGTTTGGTAAACTTTTGTAATACTACAGCAAGATCATTCCAAAACTTTGGATTACGGGCGCCTCCGTTGGTATTCAAGTTAAGATATACATCTGTTTTTACTTCAGCAAGTATTTCCATCATGTCAATAAAATGAGGATGCATACTAAAGTCACCAAAGTTGCCATTGAAAATAATTTCTTGTATGTTTTGTAAATTATCTGCTGTAATAAAACTACGCCAATCATCAATGCTTATATGATTAAGTTTTAGATTAGGATGATTTTCACCGCCATCTATATTCCTGTCACATGCTCCGCAGAAAGCATTGCAATAACTTGTGCAATCTATTTCTAACTTTTTAATTGTTTCAAATTTATATAAATTCATTATGTTGTGTCGGTTGATTTGTTTTATGTAAGCAGGTATTACATATTTTGTAAGAGCTATGTTTCCAAGCATTAGATAAGTCTATGTGAAAAAAGTCAAGGATACTTTGTAAACTTTGTAACTTTATATTATTATAACTTAGATACTTATCGTACGGAAAGGGTTTGTGTTTAGTAACTTGATTACCTTGAATAAAACAACACGGCCATACTACACCAAATGGATCTATAACTACAATACGTTCTTTAGCAAACGGACATTCGCTGTCTATATGTTGTAATAACGGAATAACAGTAGGTGACCAATTGTAAAATACTTTATAATTGTTTTCATATTCTTCTCTGCTTGGCGATGTGATGCTACCTTTGTTAAAATTTTTGTAATCACATACTTGTATATGCTGTTCTCTGCTTCTGTATGTTTTAAACTTTTTACAACCGCTGTCAAACGCAAAATTAACAATTTTTTCTATTTGGTGTTTATTGTGATCAAACACAATAGTACGGCATTGTGCGAACCCTCCATTGCCTGTAAAAGTAAGTAAATTATTAACTAACTTATTCCATACTACACCACGGCGATATATGTGATTAGTATCTTCTAACCCGTCGATAGCAAACTGAACATAATGATAATCAAATTTATTTAAAACCGTTGCTAGACCTTTCCAAAAATTAGAGTTTCTTGCTCCTCCATTTGTACTGATTTTAATAATCAAATTAGTTTTTACATCTGCTAATAAATGTAAAAATCCTACAAATTCGGGATGCATGATAGCATCACCAAAATTTCCATCAAAATGTATTTCTTTAATATTTTTTAAATTTTGTGTTGTAATAATTTTGCGCCATGTATCTAAAGACATGTGTTTTAAATTTAAATCTTTATTAAGTTGTCCGCCTTGGACGTTTCTATCGCAAGCACCGCAAAATGCGTTACAATAATTTGTTATTTCTATTTCTAAAACTTGTGTAGTATCAATAGAGTACATTATTTAAACTGCTCTGCAAATGGATCAAACTCGGCACCGCACTTCATACTACATACTTTAAGTTTGCCAGTGCCGCAACTTGGCTTTGACCAACTGTTCTGTATATCTTCAAAGATGCCGCTGTCAAAGACTTTGTATAATCCTTTACGTGCATCAAGGACACTTTTATCAGGTATAAAGTCCCATATCTGTTCTACTTTAGGATTTTTGTGCCACCATTTGTACATACGTCCAGCAGTCCAACAACATGGTAGCGCCAACCCTTCGGCAGTGATAAACAAACTGTTTTCTTTTTTAACTTTACAAACAATAGGTGCTGCATCATAATATGCATCCATAGTGCCATACTTGTTTATAATTACATCCTGTTTGCTAAGAGCTTTGTTTAGATACTTAGCATCTGGCTTTTTAAGTTCTTGTGTTTCTTTGCCTTTTCGATTTACTGCTTGATGCGATTCTTTCTTTTTAGAATCTTGTGTAATAAAGCGTCCGGTCTTTTTCTTTATAAACTTTTCGCAACCCCATTCATTAGCAAGTGCTTCTGCTTCTTCTACTTGATGTTGGTTATGTTCAAATATCAAATAGTCCCAACGTGCCCTGCCGCCTGCATCTATAAAGGCTCGCATGTTGCGTTCTACATTATCCCATACAACACCTTGGCGATACAAATGATTAGTGTCACGCAAACCGTCAACACTAAATATAACGGCACCCATCCTTCCAAAAACTTCAGCCAGTTGTCTCCACCATTCTTCATTTTTTGCACCTGCATTAGTATTCATACTTAGCCACATATTAGGATTGTGCGATCTGAAGTATTCAAATATTTCCAATGTGTCTTTAGCAACAATAGGATCGCCCAAGTTGCCACACATATACATTGTATCAAGTTGCTTGATAAACTCTGGTGGAAATATATCAACACAATCAAGCAAGGAGAGTTCATCAAGATTAATGTGAGGATTAATACCTTTACCGTTCATATTTCGGTCACACATAGGACAACTGGCTTGACAGTTTTGTGTCACTTCAAGATGAATTGTTTTTATATCTTGATATCTATACATCCATTATCAACTTTACATCTTTACCGGGTCCGGTCTTGCTAGGTAAGTCGCCATACTCACCAATATACCAATGTACAACTGCCAAGTACCAATTATGACTGTTATGATGTGCTTCTTTATTGAACATCCATATGTTATTGTTAGTAGCTTCGATAGTGCTTAACGCTCTAGCACTTTCTACTTGCATTTCCCTTAGTGTTAAATTACTTAAATCCAATTAACATAAACCTCTTGTACTTGGGTAGTTCTAGTTCGCCGCTGTATAAAATATTATCCATAGGCGCCTTTACTGCAAACTCTTTTATACTTCCAACACAATTAACATGTTCTTCAATTTCATAATAATCATTGCTTTGTAATACAACTAACTTACCGTTAGGAATCTTTGCATACCATTCTGCAAAATTTTCAATGTGTTCACAGCTTGTATTTATAATTGTATCCGGTGTGTCAAGAATAGGTTTGCTCATTCTATTGTTTGCATTACTCCAACTCTCCCACCAGTGTTCATCATATGTAATATGCATAATATCTTTAGTAACGGCTTTGAAACGCCATTGGTCAACAAACCAAGGCTTGTTAAATACTTCTGCAATATCTACACAGCTAGGATCGAGATCAAAACTGCGTATCTTTTCTACTTTCATATTGCTTTCAAATAGCATTGTAGCAAGTGTAGCGTACCAACCTGCACAAAGATACACTGTTCCTAAATCAACTTTAGTTTTCTGTAGTTCGTGTACTAACCAAAGTTTACTTTGTAATTGTCCTCTGCTAAAACAATCATTCCAAATTTTTGTTTCGTTAACAAAAAAGTTTTTAAATGCTGCAACAAACTGTGTTTCTACATAGCTGTCTAATATAGGCCATAGTTTCCAAGTGTTATCTTCCATGACTAATTTACGCAGGTCTTCTTTATTATTATCGTTTACTAGTCGAAAAATACTACTTAAATCCTTATCAGTATATGCTCTACGCAAATCTGCTAAATTACTTTTAGTAGGATAAAGCAATTCAAATCTATCTAATAACTCAAATGTTTGCAGCA
>Ga0222715_10001976_pt1 | contig 19103 bp, 16 predicted proteins | sample C33_9DmetaG_FD_165056 | JGI IMG/M metagenome (GOLD analysis project Ga0222715, IMG submission 165056) | Estuarine water microbial communities from San Francisco Bay, California, United States - C33_9D | ecosystem: Environmental > Aquatic > Marine > Unclassified | place: USA: California... | reverse complement strand
TGAGTCAATACTGGGACGGCGGCTCCCTTAGTCCTGAATGGGATGATAGTTTAAAGACACCAGCAGGTATGTTGGCAAATAACCCATTAGGTTATGCATTGTTCAATACATACTTTGCTCCAGTGTTGAGCAAACCAAATTTTGCCACAATAGAAAGTATCTTTGGCGAAAATGACACAGGCGTGTCAGGATATGTTGTAACATCTGTTGGTGACGGCAGTCAAAAAGTTATTGATTTAGTGGCACTAGGAGTGCCAGTTGTGGATGGCGATATTATTGAAGTGCGTAAATCTACAAGTGATGGCAGTTTCCTAGCAGATCCTACAGCATATGATACTTTGATGGAAGGTGGAAATTTAAGTTATACCACAGCCACAGGAACCAAAGCAGAAGATATCAATGTGGACGGTGATGGGTTTATCACTGCAACAACATCAAAAGGTCCTGAGGAACTTGTACCAGGACATGTGTTTGATACTTTAGACATTCAAGTTTTTGATAGAGGCGGAGAAACAGGATCAAAAATAAGCAGTTACAATCATGTTGGTGATGGCGCTACTGTGGAATATGCTTTCCAAGATTACCCACAAAGTGTTGACGCTGTGTTTATCACAATTAATAATGTGATGATAGACAGAAGTGAATACACTGTTGATTTCCAAAATAAAAAAATAATATTTGACACTGCACCAGCAACAGATTCAAAATTGAATTATGTCACAATGAGTAACAATGGAGAATCTATTTTAGATATAGACACACTAATGGGTGATGGTTGCACAGTTGACTTCCTTACAAGAGCAACATATTCAGATTCCTTCAGTGTGTATGCAACTGTTAATGGTGTTAGAACCACAGACTTTACCACTTTTGAAAGTGATGAAAATTATAGTGACGATAAAAGAATAGTGATAAGATTCAATGTTGCACCAGCCAGCAGTGATGTTATATCATTTGTGGTGTATGCAAGTGTCAGCAAAACATTTAGTGAAGTGTCGCATGATCAGTTTGTAGCAGATGGAAGTTCAACTTCTTATGCATTGACTCAAACACCATTCAATGCAACTCCACTTGGACACAACACAATTGTTGAAGTGAATGGTCTGGTTTTAAATCCAGGATTTAGTTATGAGTTCACAGTAACCAATGCAATTGAATATGAGTTGCCAAATTGGCAACAAATACCTGGTTCTGCAGGAGCTCAAGATGTGAAAGTTTATGTTAATAATGTAGAATTACAATCCAATCAGTATAGATGGAACCCAGGTAACTCCAGTGTGTCATTACAAATTGGCACTGCTGTGGCAGGCGATTTACTGAAAGTGTTTGTGTTGTCCGATGGCGATTATCAAATTGACAGTGATGGTAATTTATTACTGGATTCAGTACCATCTCAAGGACACATAATTAATGTAACTCAATTTAGTAATCATGATGTACAGAAAATTGAAAGAATTAATTTTGATGTAGTTGCTAGACAAACTATTCAAGTTGATTCGGAAGACTATTATACCTTGAATCAATTGCGAAATGGTAGAATTAAATTGAGAAGACCAGCCAGTGATGCACAATACGTTTGGGTTTTTGTTAATGGATTAAAACTTACACCTAGTGTTGATTACAAAGTGACCAATGATCAAATGTATATTAAAATTGGGACGCCAATAGCAGACAACGATCAAATTGATCTTGTTCATTTCAGTTCACCTAAATTTGTTACAAAATTTGGATTTAGACAATTTAAAGATATGACAAACCTTACCACTTACAGAAGGTTAGGTAATGATAGAAGATATTATCTTGCCCAGCCATTGAACTATTACGATAAAACAATTGAATTGAATACCACAGATGGATTACCAACACCTAGCACCAGCCAACTAACTCCTGGTGTATTGTTTATAGATGGTGAAAGAATAGAATATTACAGAATAGATGAAGGAAATAAAGTGAGTCAATTGAAAAGAGGTACTAAAGGTACTGGTATCAAGGAAACTTATGAAATCACCACAGAAGTTTTTGAGCAGAGTGCTAATCAGACATTGCCATACAAAGATCAAACAATAACTCAAACATATATTTTTGATGGTTCAAACAGCACATTTGAGTTGGGTTGGGCCGCTAAAAGTGTCAATGAATTTGAACTGTTTGTTGGCGGAGTAAGAATGCGTAAAAATGCTATTCAGTCCTTTGATGTGACCAAAGATCAAGACAGTCCAGAAGCGGATATCACCCTGCCTGCAGAGTATTCAGTGACAAACATCAATGACAACGAAACTACATTCACCGTGACTAACACTGAAAATCTGCCTGTTGGTACAAAAATAACAGTTATTAGACGTGTTGGTCTGATTTGGAATGAAATTATTGACCAAAACACCACAAAAACACTAGCACAATCTAATAATAGCATAGGAAATTTCTTACGAGAAAAAGAAGTGACTCTGCCGCAATAAATACAAGGAGAAAACAATTATTATGACACAAATCAGAGACAAAAACGGAGTTAGCATTCAAGGGCATATTAAGATACATGATCCTGAATCGGGCAAGGTTTATGTGAATAAACGAAACGCCATCCACTATGAAAATATGAGTGTGGCATTGGCTGAATCAATTGCTAATGCAGGAAAAGGATTTATAAATTCTATGGCATTTGGTAACGGTGGAACGTCAATAGATCCAACAGGTATTATCACATACTTGACCCCAAACAGCACAGGCACAAATGCCAGTCTTTACAATCAAACTTACACAAAAATTGTTGATGATAGATCAGTGTCAAATCTAGATCCACAAAGAAATAAGATTGAAACAAGACATTTAAGCGGAACAAATTACACAGATGTCTTGGTTACTTGTTTGTTAGATTATGGTGAGCCCAACGGACAAGATGCTGTTGATAATGCAACAAATTCTGAAGGTACATATGTTTTTGACGAATTAGGTTTAGTGAGTTACAGTGATTCAGGCACAGGAAATTTATTAACACATGTGATATTCCACCCTGTTCAAAAATCATTAAACAGACTGATTCAAATTGATTACACAGTGAGAATACAAAGTTTATCTGGTTTACTAGGAGAATAGTATAGATGCCATACACTATAAAATTTACTGACGAAACAAACAAAGGTTCTATCACTATAGATGATGGAGTGGCAAACACAGAAACGTCATTAAGTATTCCAGGAAAAAATTCCAACAACTATGGACAAGTAATTGGTGAAAACTTTTTACATTTATTAGAAAATTTTGCTAGAAACTCTGCACCTTCAAGACCAATAGAAGGTCAATTATGGTATGATACAACTCCAGGAATAAACCAATTAAAAGTTTATGATGGCACCAACTGGGTTTCAAGTGGCGGTTTAAAAAAAGGTGGAAACCAACCAGGAGCATCAGAAAGTATCACAGGAGATCTTTGGGTAGACACAGGTAATCAACAACTTTATTTGTTTACAGGCACAGGATGGATTTTAGTAGGTCCTGAATTCAGTACTGGATTATCTAGCGGAACAAAACCTGAATCTATTGAAGGTACAGATGATCTACAACATTCAATAGTAAAAATTCAAGTGGCAGGCAAAGTTGTAGCAATTTTGTCATCAGAAGCATTTACTCCTAAATCAAACATTGCTGGATACAGCAGTTTAACACCGGGCATCAATCTAAGTCTTGCTAATGTCGAAGGAGACGGTGTTCCTAAATTGTACGGCACAGCAGAAAAAGCCGATGCTCTTGTGGTAGGCAATCAAACAGTTCCGTCAAACAATTTTTTAAGATCAGACACAACCAGTTCATCAGATTTTGGATTAAGAATAAAAAATAATTCAGGTATTGAAGTTGGTTTAAGTGGCACACTTAAATTGAGTGTGGAAGGACAAGCAGGAGTATTAAGTCATCAAACAGCAGGAGCCAACATAGACTTTAAAGTAAATGATGGTGGAGTTAGTAGAACTGTGATGCGTGTTGATTCAACACAAAAAGTTGGAATAAACACAACTGCTCCTAGACAAGAATTAGAAGTGGCAGGAAATGTTCAAGCAACGGGTAAAATAATTGTAGACAGCACAGAAGATTCTACAAGTGTTGGCACAGGAGGATTAACCACTGCTGGAGGTTTAGGTGTAGCAAAAAATTTATACGTAGGAAACAGCATACAATCAAATGGAAATTTAAACATAAATGCAATATTGCCTAATAGTAGTTTACAATACAGCATTGGTACCACAGATAAACAATTTTTAAATGTTCATGCAAATACTTTTTACGGTGCATTTAACGGCAATCTAAGTGGCTCTGTAAATGGAGTTGCCACACAGGCGAATAAATTTACAAGTGCTACAACTTTTGCAATGGATGGTGATGTTTCAGCAAACAGTTTTACGTTTGATGGCTCAACCGGTGGAACTTTAAAAACTTTTACCACTTCAATTTCAAATGCTTTCATTTCAAACAAACAAAGCACCGATGCATCACAAAACACAGACGAGTTGTTGATCAATAGAACAGAAGGTTCAACAGGATTATTTAGAACCACAGTGAAAACTATTGTGGATACTGTGCCTACACCACCAGTTGGTAGTGTGATGGCGTTTGCAGGAGCAAATTCACCAACAGGATGGTTGTTGTGTGATGGTTCAGAAGTGAATAGATCAACGTATGCCACTTTGTACAGTGTGATTGGTTTGCAATATGGAACACCATCCACAACCAGTGTGTTCAAATTACCAGATTTAAGAGGAAGACAAGTGCTAGGAAAAGACAACATGGGCGGAACAAGTGCAGACATCACAGTGGATGTTGCGGCAGACAGTTTAGGTGGATTTGGCGGAGCAGAAACAAAAAATATTACTAAAGAACAACTTCCAGATCACGAACATGATTTAAGAGCCGATAATGATGATCAATTCTATGTCACAAGAAATATTGCAGATGCACCTACAGATCCAGAAGTAATTCAATACAACGGACCAACAGGCATTAACACTGCTCAGGCTTTGTCATCATCAGGTGGAATATCAGGTGCAACTGGAGAAACATTCAACGTGATGGATCCATTTTTAACTTTGAATTACATAATTTACGCAGGAGCAACAGCATAACATGTCATACAAATTAAACAAAACTGATGGAAGTATTCTTACTGATTTAGTAGACGGCACAGTAGATACAACGAGCAGTGATCTTACACTGATTGGAAAAAATTACAGTGGCTTTGGCGAATTTTTAAATGAAAACTTTATCAAAGTTTTAGAAAACTTTTCTAATTCATCAGCACCACTAAATCCTATCAGAGGACAGTTGTGGTATGACACTTCAGAAAATAAATTAAAGATTTACAACGGAAGCCAATTCACTTCTAGTGGTGGAACCACAGTGTCCGCAACCATACCTAATGCAGTTGCAGGTGACCTTTGGATTGATACTGCAAGACAGCAGTTGTATTTCTTTGACGGCACAGGTAACCCAATACTGGCAGGCCCTGTTTATTCTAGCACTCAATTAAAATCAGGATTTGATGTTATCAGTGTGTTAGACACACAGAATCAAACACGCACAGTGGTTATGTTTTATGTGCAAGGCGCAGTTGCAGGTGCATATTCTAATGTGGTGTTTACACCAGCAGTGAGCAACAGAGAATTATTAACAGACTTTGTTACAGATTCAAATCCAACAGCAACATTACAAAAAGGATTTAATGCTGTGGATGACACTTTTAAATATGTAGGAACAGCCACTAAAGCAGAAGCATTATTAGTAAATCAAACAACAGTACCAGCAACCAGTTTTTTAAGAGATGATGTAGACGACATCACGCAAGGATCTTTAACTGTACAAAACAATAACGGAATCACAGTTGGATTAAACAATGACGGATCATTAAAAGTTGAGTCGGGTGCTTTAGTTTTAAGAAACAACATAACAAATGCAGATATTAAATTCAAAATAGATAGAAGCGGTTTAGTTAATACTGCAATTCATATTGATGCAAGTGAAAAATATTTTGGAATTTGGAAAGAAAACCCAACAACTAATCTTGATGTTGATGGTAGTGTAAGAATTTCAGGAAACTTAACTGTTGAAGGCGAAACAACTTCGATTGAAGTTGAAAATCTACGTGTAAAAGACAAAAACATTGGATTGGGTGTTGATGAATTAGATGCACCTGTTGAAAATGATGCAGGTATAGATGGTGGCGGGATAGATTTATTTTCAACTTCCAACAATCACAAGACTTTAAGATATGCCTATGATGCCAATGTTGCAACAGAAAGATGGGAATCAAATATCAATTTTGGTGTTGCCACTGGTAAAGCATTCAAAGTTGGTGCTGATGATGTGTTGAGTGGAGATACATTAGGCACTGGTGTTGTAGATTCTAGTTTACAAACTGTTGGAATTTTATCTAATTTAAGAATAGGAAATCCTGCTGTACCAGGAGATCCACAAGTTGTAGTTACCGGTGCGTCAAGATTAATTAGTACATCTTCAGGCTCATTGAGTATTGGAGCAAACAATAATATTATACAAATTCAAAGTTCAGCAAGAATCACCGGCCTAGGTGACCCAACAGGCAACACAGATGCCGCTACCAAAGGTTATGTGGACGGTAGAGCAATAATCGGTGTGCAATTAGATATTTCATCATTGAGCAACAATGACCTTGGCAGTAACTATCAAGGTGTTGCTGACATATTACAAGACTTATTTCCTACACAAGGTTATCCTGTTGGAGGAGAACTTGAGACTCCAGGCAACAGACCTGGTATTACAGATTCATTATCTAGCAGTTCAATACCAGCCAGAGCCGAAGGTGCTTTAGCAAGAGTGTTAGCAGTGGATTATGGATCAGGTGGTGGAGTAACTATTTCAGGAGCAGATTTAGACACAGCAATTGACACATTTACTATTGCTGTTGACAGAACAATCACATCCAATCCAAAGATAATCACATCAATTGAGTTGGGTAATCAAATTGGTGGACTAACAGTGACACGAATAACCTGTGCTTCTGCACATGGCTATGAAGCAGGTGAAACTGTGACAATTTCAGGTGCTAACGTTGACGCAATCAACGATGGATTGGGAACAAACACAGCATTGAATGGCACACACACAATTGAAAGTGCTGAAGTGATAGGCGATGCGGCATTTGTAAAATTAGACATCAATTTAGACACATCAGCAGGAAATTTAGTTAACAACTATTCACCTAGCAGTGGAACTATAGAGAGAGTGCCTGTTTTAGGAAGTGCGAACAAATCTGTGATTGAATCAATAGGATTTAACAATTTATCAGGTAATATTTCAATTACGCCAAGTAGAACACTGTTGCAATTTGGAGTGGTTGGCGGAGTATGGGTGTTTGACAGGGTGATTACCCCTACAACTCCTTATTAATTTGTTATAAATACAAGGAGAGATACTAATATGGCATATGTAATAAACAAATTTGATGGAACACTGTTAGCCACAGTAGACGATGGCACAATAGATCAAACAACCAGTCTGCGTTTTGTAGGTAAAAATTATGCTGGTTATGGTGAAATACAAAATGAAAACTTTTTACACTTATTAGAATCATTTGCAAGTTCAAACAGTCCAGCCAGACCAGTAAGTGGTCAGTTGTGGTTTGATGCAGGTACAAATAAATTAAAATTTTACGACGGCACAAAATTTAAAACAACAGGTGGAGCAGAAGTTTCTGCTACAACACCAACAGGATTGGTCACAGGTGACTTTTGGTGGGACACATCAAACGAACAGTTGTATGCATACAACGGAACATCTTTCACATTGGTTGGACCACAAGGTGTGGGTGACGCTGTAACTCAATTAAGAAGTAGAACAATCACAGACACAACAGATGTTTCTAGATTGATTATCGAAGCAGTTGTAAACGATGAAGTGATTTATGTAATTTCACAAAATGAATTCACAATTTCAACAGCAGATCCTGCCAACGTAATCACAGGCTTTGATGTTATAAGAAAAGGTTTAACACTTAAAAACACACAAAATTCAACAAATGGTGTTACATCTACAGATCATCAATTTCATGGAACAGCATCAAACACATTGAGATTTGGTGGAAAATTACCTTCAGAATTTTTAACTTCAGGTGGACAAAGTGTGTTTCAAGGACTTGCAAGATTTTCTGACCAAGGATTTTTAGTTGGTGATGATGGTGATGCAAGATTTGATATTCAAAATGATAACGAAGTACACATTGCCAATGAAGTAGGTGACGAAATTGTATTCAAAGTAAACGCCGCAGGTCCAGTAACAGAAATTTTAAGAATTACCACAGACGGCATTGAGCCAAGTGCAAGTGGTATCAGAACAGTAGGTACATCAGTAAATCCTTGGGACGAAATGCACAGTTCAGCATTCAAAGGTAATGCAGATTCGGCAACAGGAATAAAAGCAGGTGCAACTGTGTATGCAGGCAGTCAATCCGCAGTGGCTAACACAACACCTTTGCGTGATGCTTCAGGAAATATTTCTGCAGTGGTATTCAACGGTATTGCTTCGCAAGCCAACTATGCTGATTTGGCAGAAAAATATTCAACAGACAAGGAATATGAAGTGGGCACAGTGATGACCATTCAACAATCTGGCACAGCAGAAATGACAGCGTGTGATGAAAACAGTCAACCTGTAGGAGTTATTTCAGAAAGTCCAGCATTTTTAATGAACAAAGATGCAGATGGACAAGCAATTGCTTTGGTAGGACGTGTACCAGTCCAAGTGCTTGGTGCAGTTAAAAAAGGTGCTAAATTGTATGCTAATGTTTCAGGAACAGCATCAATTGATGGTAACCAAAATTATTTGGTAGGATTTGCATTAGAATCAAATCAAGAAGTTTCAACAAAGACAGTAGAGGTCATGCTGAAATTATAATTACTAATAAAACACCATGGCAATAATAACAGCAGAAAGATACAACAATTTACGAAGCACAGTGGATTCTGTGTTGGGCGTAGGAACTGGTAATTCTGGTTATGGTGAAACTCTTGCAAGTACATCAGTTAGTGTTGGTGATCGAGTAGAAGCAGACAATCTAAATAATTTATACGAAGACATTAGAAAGTCATACAAACATCAAAATGGGGGAGATCCAACAGCGGCACAACTTCAAGAAGTGGCGGCAGGTGAATTGGTGTATGACAACGACACAACAGATTTTAAAGGTTGGGATCAATATGAAGCACTGGCGGCTAACATAACCACAAACAGATTAAATGTTGCCGGTTCACAAATTCAACAGTTTAATTCTACAGTTTCTAAAACAAGAACATCCACATGGAATGGCACAATAGAACACAGATTCAACATGAGTTTTGCCACAGCCAATGACGCAAGATACTTTTTTAATTCAGGCGGAACACTAAAAATTACCACATCAATTTCAGGTGGATCAGGATCAAAAACAGCAGATTGGAAAAACAATATACTTGGGCCAGCAGGCACAATCACTATCAATTACACCACAACTACTAGAAGCGGTACACAAGGAACTGTAACTTCAACAGGTTGGTATGACTTCAATGTGGGACAAGACTACACAGTGTATAACCAAAGCAATGGTGGTACAGGTGTGTACACAGAAAACGATTACTACATTGTGGTCCAAAAAACTTCAACATCTAACCTTTATGTGCGTGTGATATTGAGAGATCAGGACGCAGGTGACAGAACAGGTTCAGGCCCAGCAGTGGACGAGAATGTGAATGGTAATTTGACTTGTTCTGTGCAGTACCAAAAATCCATAACTGAAGTGGTCGGTCCGACGCTTACTTTCGCCCTAGCATCAGGTAGTACACTCTAAATCATTGACTGATACCAAAAATTTTGCTATAATACAAGCAAAGTATGGAATCTAAAATTAAAGACATAATGGATTACGCAGACAGACTGTCTGTGATCGAGAATCAGAAAGAAATATTGACTAGACAGTTTGAAGAAAACTGCATGACTTACGTTGACGGTCATCAAATAACTATTGACATAACACTGATAACAACCTGTCAAAGTTACGTTGACCTAGGCAGAACTCAAAATATATCTATTCTGGATGATTTTAAATTGCCTGTGGTTGTTGAAGATGCAGAACAATTCTTAATAGATATTTCTGATCAGTATCAACAAGCACTGAATCTTTATCAAACAGAATATTCTAAATTGGTCAAGCAACGAGGAGATTTAGATGCATGATAAAGGTGTTGTGTTACATGCTCACGGAACAAAACCAATCAATTATATACAACAAGCCATATTCTGTGCAAAGCACATAAAAAAATTTTTAAATTTACCAGTAGCATTAATTACTTCGGAAGAACATATATCAAGTGAATACTTTGACCATGTTATCAAGGTAGATCCCAGCAACACAACTCAAAAAAGAAATTTTGTTAATCAAGACACCAGTGAAGAAGTCATATGGGACAATCACAGCAGAGTACACAGTTATGATTTAACTCCATTCAAAGAAACCATTGTGATGGATACAGATTTAATTGTGGGCAACAGCAATCTTTTGAAATGCTTTGATTCCAAGGAAGATTTTTTAATCAACAATGAATCAATATACATCAACAAAAATCATAGAAATGATTTAAAAATAAAATACATGACAAATTTTATCAGCATGTATTGGGCCACAGTGTTTTATTTTAAAAAAACACCAGTCACAAAGAATCTTTTTGACTTGATAAAACACGTGAAACAAAACTATCAATTTTACAGATTTGCTTATGATATCGTAGAAACCAAGTACAGAAACGACTATGCATTTACTATTGCAATCCATATGCTCAACAACTTTGAAATAAAACCAAACAACAAACAACTGCCAATCAATCTTTTTTATGTGACTGACAAGGATAAGGTTTTAAAATTTAGCAACAACACTTGGCATTTTGCATTGCCTAAAAACGACAACACATATTACAGATGCAATATCGCAGATGCAAACATGCATGTGATGAACAAGTTTGATTTGGATAGGATTATACATGAAAACAACTAAAGGATATTTTATCTTTGTACAAGCCAGCGAGCAAAAAGACTATCTCAGTCAAGCAATTGCATTGGCAAAATCAATCCAGATACACAATTCAATCAACCAAGTGAGTATAATGACAAACTGTGTGATGACAGAACAACAAAAACAGTGCTTTGATAGAATATACAGCATACCTGGCATTGATGAAGCTCAAACACAGGAATGGAAGATACAAAACAGACACAAAATTTACACAGCAAGTCCTTACGATGAAACCATTGTGTTGGACAGTGATATGCTGTGCCTCAGTAATATAGATCACTGGTGGAACATTTTAAAACATACTGATCTCTATTTTACAAACAGTGTGCAAAATTTTATAGGTGAAACAGTGACAAATAATTTTTATAGGAAAACTTTCATAAAAAATCAGTTGCCCAGCATCTATTGTGGTATGTTTTATTTTAAAAAGACATCATTCAATAACAAATTTTTTGCCTTGTTGACACACGTGATGCAACACTATGATGATTTTGCATTGAAATACTGCAGAGAGCATGTTCAAAAATGGTGCAGTTTAGATGTTGCCACAGCAATCACCTGCAAAATTTTAGGATTTAAAAACACAATAGCAAATAAAAATTTGACTTTTACTCATATGAAATCAAGACTGCAAAATTGGAATGTCGGCGAAGACTGGATGCAGGAAATACCAATTGCGTATGATGACATGTGTAACATCAAAATCAACAGTGTCAGACAGAATGGATTACTGCACTATGTTCAAGACAGTTTTTTAAACACAGATATTAAGAATATTGTAAACAGGTTATGGAAAGAAAAGACATCAAATTTGGCGTAGAAAAAATAGATCATAAGTGGTATTTTCATTTTGATACCAACACTGGAATGGTCAACAGCATGAGTGTGATCAAGGAAAACAGTTCAATTGAAATTCCTGAGCAGATGGCATTGAACATACAAAGCGGTGTGGACAATATGGCGTTTTACAAAGTGGTGTTCGAGAATGGTGCATACAAGTACGTCAACACTGTGCAAGCCATCACAGAAGTAAGTGAGGAAAAAAACTATAAAAATGAAAACAAAAATTTTTATAAAATACCAGATGTGTTGCAAGATAGTCAGATTGTGTTAACACATAAGGCAAACAAAATCTTTATCAGTGCCACACAGCAAATGAAAGGTATAATTCAAGATACGTTTGATTACAAACAATCTAATTCGCACAAATTTTATGTGTGTCAAAAAAATGATCACAGTATTTTACACGCATTGCTTGATGTGGAATTGAACGATCTGGTTCACAAGAAACTGGAGTTTGATGTAGGTCTAGAAAAGTCGCAGTGCTCTGTGTATTGTAGAAAGGTTTTTGATTACTGTTATGTTTGATGTATTTTTTATCGATGTAAATGAGCCAAACGCAGATAAAAATTTTGCTCTATTAAAACAAAAGGCACCTTATGCACACAGAATCAGCAGAGTACAAGGTATTCATCGAGCACACAAAAAAGCCGCAGAGATCTGTTTAACCAAGATGCTGTATGTGGTGGATGCAGATGCTGTGATAGAACAAGAATTTAATTTTGATCATGCACCAGACGAATATGACTTACAAACTGTGCATGTATGGCACAGTAGAAATCCAATAAACGATCTTGAATACGGATATGGCGGTGTAAAACTGTTTCCTACACAGCTCACAAGACAGATGAATACAGATAGTGTAGACATGAGTACCAGCATAAGTGATCAATTTAAAGTGATGCCCGCAGTCAGCAACATTACAGAATTCAACATAAACAATTTTCATTCATGGAAAAGTGGTTTTAGGGAGTGTGCCAAATTGGCATCAAAAGTTATAGATCGTCAACAGGACGCTGAAACAGAAAAAAGATTGGACACATGGTGCACTGTGGGAGCAGATAAACCCTACGGAGCATATGCCATTGCCGGAGCCAAGGCAGGCAGACAGTTTGGTGAATTAAATAAGAACACAGACCAAATGAAATTGATTAACGATTATTCCTGGTTAAAGAAAAAATACAATGAAGACTTCTCGAAAAACAATTAAAATAGCAGAACAGGACATTGTATTCCTCAGTTATGATGAGCAGAATGCTGAAAAAAATTATGCTGATTTGAGGAGAAAAATTCCTTGGGCCAAACGAGTGCATGGAGTGGACGGATCAGATGCGGCACACAAAGCCTGTGCAGAGATTTCAGACACCAAACACTTTATCACTGTGGATGGTGACACTATTGTGCATCCAGAGTTTTTAAATGTAGAATTAGATCTCGATGCGTTAGGACTAAATGAAGATTATCAATTCAGTTGGTGCGGTAATATCAATATTAATAACCTCAAATATGGTAATGGCAGTTTAAAAATGTGGACCAAAGATTTTGTGCAAAACATGAAAACACATGAAAACACAGACGGCTCAGATGAAACACAAATAGAATTTTGTTACTTTAACAATTATTTTCAACTGAATGAAAATTACTCTACCAGCATCATAAACAGCACACCAGCACAGGCATGGAGAGCAGGATTTCGTGAAGGTGTGAAAATGAGTCTACACAGAGGCAAAAAGATACAAGATGTCAACAAAGACATATGGTGGAAAAATTTACACAGATTGTTAATCTGGATGAACGTGGGAACAGATGTTGAACATGGTTGGTGGAGTTGCTTTGGTGCAAGGCAAGGCAGTTACTTAACACTGTGTACAGACTGGGACGTTGCTCAAACAAGAGATTTTAAAGCACTGAATAAATTGTGGAATCAAAATAATTCAGAGCAAGACATACACAATTTAATGAAAAAGTATAGCGAAGCATTGATAACCAAAGGTGTAAACATTGGATTAGAACCTTTAGAATCGCAACAAAGCAAGTTTTTCAAACAGGTGTACGTTAACAATACTAGACGCTTTAAATAAATCTTCCAATCAACATGAACCTAGTGCCTCGTTCGTCTTGAACTTTGTCTTCAATAAGCACCTCAGCATTGTTGGGTAGTTGTTGTTTAAATTCTTCTATGTCGTTGACACAGTTGGTATGAGTTGGTATATCAAACATATTGTTTGATTGAAATGCAAAATGTCCTTTGCATTGTTTAAACTGTTCTAAATCCTTCATGGGTTTCATGTGTTCGCAACTGGTGTTAATGATCAAATCACTCTGTTCATATGTGCTTGAATCCAAATCAAACACATCTTTTGTCCAGAAGTCTGCATTATCAATATGTGAGAACAGTCTATTTTTGGCTATGCGTATCACCATGTCATCCATATCCACAGCCAAAATAGATTGCACTTGTTTATGAAACGCTGGTATAAAAATACTGGCATACCAACTGCCCATTATTAATATTTTAGAATTTTTATCAAGTATATTAAGATTGTTTATGTGTGCTATTAACTTTTCCTTGGATTTAAACTGATTAGGACTGTACGAATCTAGCAAGTCAGCATTGTTTCTGGCTTCTTTTATAATGTTTTTAAAGAGTTGTGTGTCTATATCCATTTTACTATCTCATCTATTTCTGGTTTTTTGTCCGCTTCTTGTTGTTGTGGTGATAATGCTTCTTGCCTATATTTTTTTGCATAACCACAAGATATCATAGTGATAGGTCGTCTATCGACCATGTCTAATCCAACCTTGTGCCATTCTTCTGGTCTTCTTCTGAAACAGGAATTATACGATATGTCTAAGCCTTCTTCCAACAAGTAGTATCCAAGATTGCTGGCAAACATACCAACTTCAACTGCGACGGAGTCTATAATCGTTTCAATCAAATGTTCGTATGCTTGATCGAAGTGATGTCCTTGCTTTATTTTTTCTTCATAAAATTTGTTAGGCATTGCTACCCTACTGTGAATAGTGAATAGATAAGGATTTAATGCAACGTGTTCATAGAAAGGATTTGGAAAATTTATGTTTTTAGGATCTTGATTATCTGCCTGTGTAATTTTATTAGGCACTTTTGGATCTGCAACTGCTTTTTCTTCTACTAATTTGTGTGATTTTACCACCAGACTATGAATTGCTTTTTTCTCTTTTTCTTTGTCTGGACCCCATACAAGAACCTGATATGCCATAGCATTATTTTTTCCTGGAGTTGTTTTCCATGCTTTGTACAATGCACGTTCAATACTTTCTTTTGATGGTATTTTATTTTTAGTCAGATGATACTGCTTGACGTGTTTACGTTTTGTTTCTATTCTTTCGAAGTAACCCATTTTCCTATTTTTTTTCTTCCAACCCATACTAATCCTTTCTTATTATCCAATCGTTTATAACCAACATATCTAAGTCAGTTTCATCAAAAGTTTTTAGTGCATCCACAGTGGTTTCTACCATGGGTTCTTGACAGTTAAAACTGGTGTTCAACAGCATTGGTATTCCAGTTATGTTGTAAAATTGTTCAATCAGATTATAAAATTTATAATTAAATTCTTTGTTCACAGTTTGTATCCTTGCTGTGTTGTCCACATGAGTAACACCTGGTATTTTGTCAGACTTAACAGGAACAATTCTACTCATGTATGGACTGGGTTGATTGGTATCAAAGTATTCTTGATAGTGTTCTTCTAACACACTGGGAGCAAATGGTCTGAAGTCCTCACGTTTTTTAATTTTTTTGTTTATGATATCTTTTATGGCAGGATTTCTTGGGTCAGCCAATATGCTTCTGTTACCCAATGCTCTGTTACCACTTTCGGATCTGCCTTGATACCAACCCACAATACTGCCTTTGCTGATTGCTGTGGCAACTTCTTTGTACAAATCACCGTTGGAAAACTGTACAGCATTGTAATCCATCATCATGGTTTCATGCATTTTAGGATAAGGTCCCGAAAATACAGATGGTATGTGTATATTTTTGTTTAGCACATAGTTGGCATGCATGTACGTGCCAAGTGCTTGTCCTTCGTCTCCCACAGCAGGTGGAACATGCACATTTTTGTAGTGTTTGGTGAGCTCTTCGTTCATGTAGCCGTTGTAAGCCACACCGCCTGCTACACATATATTTTCCGAACTTTTGATAGGCAGTATGTATTTCTTAATCAATTCAATGGTTACGTGTTGTAAAGTAAATGCAATATCTTCCCTAGGCACTTTTTTGATAACTTCATAGGCAAAATCTGGCAGTTTGTGATTTGCATTCATGATGTATGCTTCAATCATTGCGTGTGCTTGATAATTGTATTTGCCATAACCCGCTAAACCCATCACTTTGCCTGCATCAAGATATCTGAAACCCAAATCCTGTGCTAATCTATTCCATAAACCACCTATTGGTATCTTATCGGAAAAATCATTTATAAAACCGTTTTTTGTGATAAAGATACAATTAAACTGCCAGCCTCTACCGTCAATAGCCAATATGTCAGCATCTTCAAATCCCGAACTTAAAAATGCATATGCGGCATGACTTTGGTGATGGTCAATGTAATACATTTCGTCTTTGTGATAGTGTTCCCACAGAGTCATAGGCTTAAAATTTAAAAAGTTTTTGTTGGGAAAATGTTCATACAACAGATCACTCACAAACTCTTGACCAAGATTACTCACAGTAAAAGCAAACACATTGTCTTTAGAACGATTGGTAAATGCTTCCAGCACGTGTTCTTTAAAAAATTTTTTGCTTGGAGAAGCATCGTGTGGATTTGTAGGATTAAGATTGTGTCTTTTTCTGTTGTGTCTTTCAATCTGAATATGCACATCACCATTGTATGTGTTATGATCGTGTATGTTCAATGCTACTGCAAATATACTCATTATGCGTTAGGCTCCTCAAGTGCAATTTTTTCTAGTATTTGCAGTTTACGTTTAATAGGTCTTGGTGGAATTATATCCATACAGCCTCTGCAATAATTTTCAAATTCAAACAGATCAAAGTTCATCATTTTGTCTACATTTTCTTTTGTAACATCAAATTGTCTAGAACCATCAATAACTTTTCTACTGCAATGCCTAATTTTTTGTAGTTCAAAATCCACCACAGGCACTAATGGAAACTTTGCACAAATACGTCTATCTAATTCTGGTGCTTGTATGACTGTGTGATCACCGTGATAGTCTGGAGACCTTGAATTGTATTCTTTAAATTCTGTGTTTTTGTGTTTTAAATAGGACAAGTCATGTAGGTCTCTGTATTTGAAGTATCCAGGTGTTTCGATTATTAAGTTGTAATTGTTTTTGTCATTTTCAGGCAAAAAGTCATAGTTGCCTAATTTTTCAATTTTGTCTTCGTAAAAATCCAGCACCAAATGTTCTATGTAGATGACTTCAGGATCTTCCAGTATGTGTGGATAAAACTTTCTAATCAAACTGTTTGACATAACCTGTATCACAAGATTAGGATGCTTTTTAATTTCTGCAATCACTTCATCTAAATTTTTGATCAATCCTGGCTCACCTCCCAACAAACAGATACGTGTCTTGTATGGACTCAAATATTCCACAGTGCGTCTTAAAAAATCCATATCCACGTGTAGATTACGCATTTCCAATGTCCATGCTGTGCAATAGTGACAGGATTTGTTACAAGATTTAGACAGGTAAAAATCTACTGTGAGATACTCTGAGTTTTTTAAATCTTTTAATGTTAAGATATCTTTTTTCATTATATCATATTTATTGACACAAATTTTTGGTTGTATTTGTCTAGGCAATAAATACTGTCATGAACAGAATAGTTGCTTTTGGTTGCAGTAATACTCAAGGACAATCATTACCTGATGTAAAAGAAGGTGACCATAATGTTAGTGATTATGCTTGGCCGGCTGTTTTGGCAAAAAATTTAGGCTTTACAGTTTGGAACCGAGCCCACGGAGGAGCCAGCAACAAATTAATTTTGCACAGATTGTTAAACACTGATTTTGAAAAAACAGACGTTGTAGTAATCATGTGGACTGCTTTTGGTCGAAGTTGTTTTATTGACACAAATAAAATTTTACGTATGCTACCATCAGACATTACCAGACCTAAAGGGGGCAACAAAGAAGCAAATAGACTGCACTCCGCATACTACTATGAACATTTTTATTCAGATTACAATGCTTGGTATGACAGCATGGTGCAAATCAATCTAGCAAAAGCACATCTTGATTCTTTACAACTTAAAAATTTTCATTTAACTTGGGATCCTAGTCCATATCAAGTCAAAAGACCTAATTGGAATAAGGTAAATTTAATATCAAAAAAGTTCAGCAATGTTGACTTTGCTAGGGATAATAGTCATCCAGGAGTAGAATCGCAAAAACAAATGGCTGAATTTATTCAGAAGCATCTAGAACTGATTCTTTAATATCTTTAATCAAAGTTGCAATCTCGTGTTGTTCTAAATAAGCATGAACAGGTAAAGATAGTATTGTGTCTGCAACCAGTTTAGAATTCACACAATCATCTTTTTTATAATCTATGCTCCATGCATTGTACATAGAATTTTCTGACAATGGAGTTTCGTAATGCACAGAAAGATTCAGTTTATTTTTTACTCTATTTCTTGTTTCTTTGTTTTGGAACCTAATTGTGTATTTGTGCCAGTTGTGTTCAACATTGAAAGGCACAGTTGGTGTTTGTATGGGCAAATCTTTAAAAGCACTGTTGTACGTCATAGCATTCTGCTCTCTTATTTGCCTGTCACGTGTTAAATTTTTTAAACGCAGTTGAATTATTTGTGCATTCAGCACATACATTCGTGAATTATATCCAAGCATTTCATAATCCTTGCCTTTTCCATGACGTCTTAATTTTTTTACAGTGTCAGCCAACTGTTCATCGTCTGTTAAAAATATTCCACCACCATTTATTCCTGATATCACTTTGTTTGTGTTAAAACTAAATGAACTGCAATCTCCAATAGAGCCTGCTTTACGGTTGTTGATGCGTGAACCTAAACTTTGTGCCGCATCCTCCACAAACATGATGCCATTGTCTTTGCAATGTTGTTCTATGTCAGCAGTATCACTCATGTTGCCAAACAGATGCGTGTATATCAACGCCTTTGTGTTGGGTGTGGTCATACGTTTTATACTGTCTAATGAAATATGACAAG
>Ga0222715_10001972_pt1 | contig 19118 bp, 25 predicted proteins | sample C33_9DmetaG_FD_165056 | JGI IMG/M metagenome (GOLD analysis project Ga0222715, IMG submission 165056) | Estuarine water microbial communities from San Francisco Bay, California, United States - C33_9D | ecosystem: Environmental > Aquatic > Marine > Unclassified | place: USA: California... | reverse complement strand
TGCGACGAACTGTACGACCCTAGAATCTCCCTAACAGCGTCACTTGCTTTGTGGGAAAACTCAGGGTGGTCACCTTGGTTTCCATAAATAACGTATAATGGTCTCCTGAGGAGGCCGTATGCGGCGATTCAGGATTACCTATCTACCAGTATTGATATGGGTATTTTCCCTGATTATGCCGTCGACCGCTCAAGCGGCCTCGTATACCGTTACTCAGGAGTCTGAGTGGGAGTTCACAGTCACACAGACAGAGACCGTATACATATACGGGAACTCCAATGAACCATGTGGGAGCGTGACTGCTGACCCGTATCTGTGGCTGTACAACTCAGCAGGGACATTGGTAGCGCAGAACGATGACGGTAACCACAACGCCACTGACCAGTGCGTTTCGTCAAAGATTGTCCAAGAGTTACAACCGGATACCTACACCATTCTGGCGGGCTATTGTTGTAGCCAATTAGGTCTCGGCAACAAGCCCGAATGGGGCGACGGTACCTACGAATTAATCATTCAGAACTATGAATTGAGTACAGAATGGACAACTACAAGCACTTCCACGACAACCACCACATCGTCCACAACGACAACGACGGTTGTCACGACGACCACGTCCACTACTACGTCCGTACCGACGACGACATCTACGTCTACGACGACGGTACCACCCACCACAACGACTACTGCACCGCCTACGACGACCACTACGACGGTATTACCGTCCACGACGACGACGGTCGCCCCTACGTCGTCTCTCGCTCCTGCCCCGTCCACGACATCCACCACGTTTTACGTGCCCCCTCCTCAGCCAGCGGTGTCCCAGCCTCCTCCTCAGCCGGTAGTGACGACTCCTCCCGTAACGACGACCTCTTCAACAACTTCTACGACGAGTTCAACGTCCACTACAACCACGACAACGACGACGACCACGTTGCCGCCGCCATCAACCACGTCAACACCACCGACTACGACAACCTCCGTCCCCGCGAGCACGACCACTCTCGTAACTACTACGACATTGAATCCGACTACCACTACCCTCCCCCCGACGACTACTACGACCACGTTACGTACCACTACTACGACGGAGCCGACACCCACCTCTTCAGTACCAAGCACAACTACGACTAGTCCGACCCCAGTCTCGGCACAAGAAGCCAAGACATCGGCTATCATTAGTAGAGTAAGCAATCAAGAACTTGCCGAATCCGTGGCTGAAGTAATCAGCACAGATGGCGAAATAACCGTCGATGCGGTTCAGGATCTGGTTAACAACGAAGAGTTTGAGAGCCTTGACGAAGAGACCTTAGAGGTCATCAGTGAGGCACTATCTGCCGCTCCAGACGAGGTCAAAGAAGAGTTTGAGGCAGAAGTCAATGTATTCTCTGGGAACTTCGATAACTACGTACCTTCTGGCTCTAAGATTAGCGTCGAAGACCGAAGGGTTGTAGTTGCCGTAACGGCCACTATTTCGGCGTCCATAGCCGCCCCCGCCTCTGGGGGTGGCAGAAGGAGACGCTGATGTTCAAGCGTTTATTTAGAGAGGGTCACTCCCTCATCTGGACCGTCTCGGGGACCGGTTTAGTGCTAATCACCCTGTCCGGGGACGTATTGAAATACGCCCTGTGGATTAGCGTTATCTCCCTCATCGCCCACCTCGCAGGGTTTATACTCATGAAGGATGATGGAGATGACTAAAAAGACCGCAAACATGGTTAAGGACGTGGCTTTACGTATGTTTGCCACGTTCACAGCCTCTGCCTTGAGCATTATTTCTGGTGCCGCTATTATTGGTGACATTGAGATGCACAAGGCTGCTCTTCTGGCCGGATTCGTGGCCGTCGCTCAGGTTGCTGAGAAACTGGCTCGCGCCAGCATGGACGGAACCCTTACGAAGGAAGAGATTGACGAGGCTTTTCTTGGTGCCCGCATCAAGCGGGAAACCGACTAACCCAGCCGTATCTGTGCTAGGGTTATAACCGTAATAACCCCTATCGGAGGTATTCATATGTTTGATCCCAAGTTTCTCAAGGATGCTGGCGAGCGTGCGGTTGCGACCGTTGCTCAGACGTTCGTTGCCCTCGTGGGCACCGACGCGCTGGACATCCTGTCGGTGGGCGTTGGCGATGCCGTCAAGGCTGCTGTCGCTGCCGGTGTTCTGTCGTTCGTGAAGTCGTTTGCCGCCAGCAAGGTTGGCGACAAGTCGGCTTCGGCTGTTCGTCTGGGCTGATCATGGGTCGTCCGTACACCGGATTTGACGTTGTTGCTGGAGGTAAGCGGGCAGGCTTTGAGACCTTTATTGATCTCTTAGAAGCCCACTTTGGCCTGTGGAATAACGGGACTTTCGGCGTACGTAAGAAGAGGGGGAAGTCGTCTTACTCCGTTCATGCGACGGGCAGGGCGGGGGACCTTAGTTGGCGAGGCGCACCATATCGCGGCCCCGGCAACTATGAAGCCGCCTGTAAGATGATGGACTTCCTTGCCGCTAATGCGGACGCTCTCTTCGTTGAGGCGATCTTCGATTACTACCCTGCGCCCCACGGTCGTGGTTGGAAGTGCGACCGTGGTGGCTGGCAGGTGTATGACAAGCCCGCTTTCTCTGGTGCGCCCGGAGGAGATTGGGTCCATGTTGAGGTCAGCAATGACAAGGCGGACGACCCCCAGTACTACATCGACACCATGAAGCGTTTGCTGGGCGACTCCCCCGTGCCACCTGCACCGGCTCCTGCCAAGAAGACTCCCACCGCTCCCCCCGGAAAGAAGCCGTGGCTTCAGGTCGGGTCTAAGGGTGCGGCGGTCAAGAAGGTTCAGGAACTCGTCGGTGCTGATCCTGTGGACGGTGACTACGGTCGCAAAACCGAGGCCGCTGTCAAGGCTTGGCAGGCTGAGCATGACCTCCATGTCGATGGTATCTGGGGTCCCGGCTCCGAGAAGCACGCTAAGAACTGCGCCTGTAAGCCCTCTGAGCCTGCTCCTGAGCCGGTTGCCTCGGTGAAGATTGGCCCTGAGAAGAAGCCTGCGCCCGAGTTCCCCGGCAACATGCAGAGGGGTAGCCGTGGTGAGCACGTCAAGCAGGTCCAGTCCAAGGTCGGTGCTACGCCGGACGGTTGGTTCGGCCCCGCCACCGAGCGCCGTGTCAAGGAGTGGCAGAAGGCTAATGGTCTTACGGTTGACGGCGTAGTCGGCCCCAAGACCTTCGCCGCTATGTTTGGCTGAGGTAACAAATGAGGAACATAGCCGTACCCTTTAGGTTCGATGGAGGTCGCGTAGGTACTACTACTAACCCCGACACTGTTGCTCGTCAAAAGATCATAGATGTATTAACCACCTCCCACTACGAGAGGCTTGGTTTACCTAGTTACGGTGCAGGTATTAGGGGGCTACTATTTGAACCCATAGACTCACTAGTTGAGGCAGACTTTAAGATAGACGCTATAAACGAGGTTCATAACCGAGTTAGCGGAGTGACTATTCACGACATACGCATCAAGCAGAGTGACATAGAAGAAAGCACGGCAGAGATTTTCGTGTACTATTCGCTCCCGCTTAGCCCTATCCAAGTTCTGTCCTTTGTACTGACTGAGACTCTTACAGAAGAAAGCCCCCTCTAATGGCCTTTGATTACTCAAGTCGCGATTACGCGACCATAAAAGCAGACTTACTTAGCAGAGCATCCCGAGTTGCTCCCGAGTGGACTGATCGTAACCCGTCTGACTTTGGCATGATTCTGGTTGATTTGTGGGCGCACATGGGCGATGTTATGCACTACTACATTGACCGTGCTGCTGGGGAATCCGTTCTAGCCACAGCAACCCAACGTGAATCTGTTCTTGCTTTCGCAAACTTACTGGACTACGTGCCCAGCGGCAGGACGAGCGCTCAGGGAACTATGCTTTTAGTTAATAGTTCTGACACTAATGTTATTGTGCCTGCTTACACGCGTCTTGTAGCAAGATACGATAACTCAACGTATCAGGTGTACGTTAGTGACGCTGTTACGGTGCCTGCTAATAGTAACGCCACAGCGTCTATCAGAGAAGGAACCATCGTAAATTCCCCCGCAGAGACTCTGACTAACTCTGCTAACGGGTTGTCTGGGCAGAGGTACAACTTAATTAACCAGAATGTTGTGCGTAACTCCGTTGTAATAACAGTTTACGAGGACGGCGTTACGCCTACGGTTTATCGACGCATTAGTCGTTTGTCCAATGCCTTAACCGGAGATCGTGTATTTTCAATCCGTACTACCTCAGCAGGCGATGCCGAGATCGTGTTCGGTACTGAGGTTCGTGGGTTTATACCTCCTTCTGGAGCAAAGATCACTGCGGTTTACGCTCACTCGTCTGGAGCAGAGGGTAACCTCCCAGCAAACTCCGTGACTGCGTTTAGGGATACGACTCCAGCCGGTATAACGATTTCATCCTCTACTGCTCTTACCGGTGGGGTCAATGAAGAGTCAATAGTCTCCATGAAGTCCACCATACCCGCGTTATCCGCAGCCCAAAACAGAGCGGTTACTGCGGACGATTTTGTGAATCTTGCTCTAGGTGTTGACGGTGTGTCTAAAGCGGCCATTGAGTTCACCCCCAATCCCGCTGGCGGAGCATCAGCAGGCAATGCAAGCGTGACTGTGTACGCACAGGTGAACAGGTCTGCTGATTACCTGACCACCACTGATGTATCACAAACGGTTGCTTCTGGGACTCAGTCAGACGTTGTTTCTGCCATACAGCCAAAAGCATTGCTAGGTGTTGACGTTGTTGCATCACCTACTATAACTTGGACTCCCATAAACATAACTATGAATGTTTATGTCAGTGACTCCGCAGTGGCCTTGTATGTAAAGAACGATGTTGAGACTGCTATCAACAACCTGTTTGACTTTGATAACGTATTCTTCGGTCAAACTATCTCTTTAGGTCAAGTTTACCGGGCGGTTTTAAACCAGTTCGGAGTTGACTATGCAGAGATCACGCTGTTTGATTCTGATGGATCTGCGGTAGAAACCTCAATAACGGTTAACGATATCAGCCTACCCAAGAAGGGAACGGTCAGTATTACCGCTGTGGGCGGGATCACTAGCACCTAATGGCTTTTGTATCGTTTACTCTTCGGCGCTCTGTCATTGACAGAGGTTCTTACGCTAGGTATGACGCTGATACCTTTGGTGCCGCAGCATCCGCCGGTAACGCAGCGTCTGCCGGTACGTGGATCTACGAAGACGCTCGCGATACAGACCAGTACCTAAAGTCAGACCAGTACCAGATTCCCCCCAACACATTCGTTGAGTCCTTTATAGAAGCAACGTCCCCTACGTACGGGATAGTCGAACTCAACTGGGAACTCCCGTTACAGGAAGTGTCCGAGGATACAGTTGCAACACAAGGCGTACTGGTTTACTCCTCTACAGGTATTCCTGCGACCGTTGGTTCTGGGGTCGTGTTATCGCAGTCTTCGAATAACTTTTCTTATGAACACACCGGTCTTCCGCAAGGACGTTGGGCGTACTACTCACTGTTTGTCCGCTACCAGTCAACTCTAGGAGTTGACTTCTACGAAAAGGTCGCTGACATTGAAGTTCTAGTTCCGTATAACTACGGTTCTACTTTGGAACTGTGGAACCGTATTCCTGAATACTATAGGAGGCTAGACACCTCTATAGGTGAGTACGTAGACCCTGAATCCTACGAAGCGACCACCGTGCTAGGCACGTTACCCGTAGGTAACGTGGTTGGTCCTTTGTACAGGTTCTTGTCAATATTCGGATTCGAGGTCGACAGGTTAAGAACTATTATCGACTATGTGATGGTCTCTAAAGACCCAGCAGAGGCAAACAGCGAAACACTTAACGCTGTTGCTAACGCTGTCGGTTTAGGCTATACAACCAGCAGCGTTAGTGCTGAAAGGTTACGTGCGTTACTGGATGATATTGGTTACTTAAGGCGAGCAAAGGGGACTAACGACGGAGTATCTTTGTACGGCAGAGCACTCGCTGCGTCTAACCTAGATGTAGATCAAGATACTAGATCTATTAAGTTTTACGCACAACGAGTTAACTACGTCACCGACCCTGAGGATGCTACCGGCCTAGTCACTCACCGCCCCGCCCACGAATCAGAGGCACAGATGCCCACCGACAACATGGGCGTGTACGATCCCTCTACTTATGTAGAGGGCGATACCGGTACCTATCCACCCACGTTCAGTGACGGGAATTACACGCCGGGTATGTACTGGACATCTGCCTCGGCAGGGTCATTCCTAGGTATACCTGTTGATGTTGGTGACTACATCGTTGCTTATGCCAAAAACGGCTCTGTGAAGTTTGGGGTAAGCGGCTACACCTTTGACGCTGACAACTACAGCACGTACAGCACATACACTAACGCTGGAGTTTCCTACACCCCTAACGGGACAGGCGCTTCAGCAGGGGTTACGCACACATTGTTCCACCTATCTAGCCCAGTCGCTGTTCGTGCTGGAGACAACGTCGCCTTCTCCGTGCATAGTGCTGTGGGGACTTCTGCCCTAGTTGCTGCACGGTTAGTAAACGCGGACGGTGAGGTGGTTGGGTTCTCTAACAAGCATACGTACTCACGCGATGTTAAAGCCATTGAGGTAACAGCCTCAAACAACCTAGACGTGAATCAATGGAACATTGTTTTTGTAGAGTTTTTAGTTGACCTAGAGTCAGTTAGCACGTACGAGTTAAAGTACTTATTAGTTGAGAGAAACCGTATTGGTAACTACTTTGACGGGTCGTTCGCTAACGGTGGTTGGATTTCTAACCCAGCAGGTACGGCTAGGACCGGTGACTATAACTGGTCCTCGGAGGGCGAGAACTCAGGTAATCCCTTTGACTCCATCAGCGTGTACACAGAGGACTATCAAAGAACCAGATCTGTTCTGAGCAACGTGTTTACTTTCCTACTGCCAGTGACTCTGACTGATTATTACACGGTTACCTCGTATAGCGCCATCCCGGGGATGGACGCCATCGACGCCTACTTGACGGGGCCGTAAGTAGTCTGCTAGGGTCGCTGCTCCGCCAATCAACAAGGAGCAGCAATGGCTACACACATCGTCATCGGCCTCGGGGAGTGCTCTGCCGAAGCCGTCACCGCGAGCCTCAACGACGTGATCAAGGAGGGCGACAGCATCGCCCTCGCATGGGCAGGCAAGGACATCCCCGCATCCATGCAGGCCGTGTATAAGTACGTCTTCGACAAGGAGATGGACTTCACCGTCTACTACACGGAGGGCCAGACCGTCCACAGCAGTGTCCGCGACAAGCAGGGTACCGTCATGAAGGTCAAGGACCCACTGAGCCACATGGTGGAAAGCCTCACCGGCAAGGTGCTGGTGCTGTGGGACGACGGCATTGAGGATGCCATCCACTACGTCTTCGACCACGTTCCCACCGCCACGGTGCTGGAGTTGAGCAACGGTCTCTGCCCCATCTCCGGTGTCGTAGAGGAACCCTCCGACGAGGTGGTTGAGGACGAGGAAGAGGACGACACGCCCCCCACCCCCATGACCCGTGAGGAGTTGGAGACCGCTACGGCGTTCGTCGTCAAGCGGTACGGTGAGCGCATGGGATGTGAGGCCAAGACTAAGGCCGCGATCATTGACGAGTTGTTCCCCCCGATGGACACTCCTGCGGATGTTGCTCCCGCTGATGTGCTCGCACTCATCGACAGTGCGATGGCCCTCCTAGAGCAGGCCCGCGTGTTGGCCAAGAAGTAGATGCCAGTATTCGGAGCCGACCCAGACAAACAACCAGAGGAGTGGGACGAAGTGCCTACGCAATATCGTACGTATGTGAGCAAGCCAGTGCGCGACCTGACCAACTACTTCGCATATCACAGGAACATGCGAATGAGTCAGAGGTGCAACGACGAGGACAAGGTTAAACTCAATGTCCTGTTCTCTAGGAGGCTGAAGCAAGGCTTCTCCTCAGAGAGCATCAAGGAGATCATCGACAGGTTCTACCAGACACCTGAGGGGCAGGTGGACTTCCCAGCGGCGCTGTTCTGTACCAATAAGGTGCAGGCATCACTGGTTGAGGGCGTAGAGATGCGTACCGACAACGCGGTGTTGCAGTGGCTCATTGACGGTATGCCTAATGATGATGAGTTGTTCGATGACTCTAGAGAGGTACGTAAGATCGTACTGCTGACCTGTGATGAGTCCCTGTTCCGGTACCCCACCGTGGTAGCGGAGATTCTGAGGGGCGACTCGCGAGAGTTCAGCGCCAGACTCAGCGCCCTAGAGGGGCTGATCCTGTGGAACCTTGGGGAGGACAAGGACATCGACGCTCTCCATGAGGCGTTGGACAAGGTTCCCCTGCCCAAGGTATTGACCACGCGGAAGCGTGCCCCTAAGATGCTCGCAGAGCGCAAGCCCACGGTTCAGTTGGCCGTGGCCTCCGAGACTGTGAAAAGGAAGAGGGAAGACTGGTGAACTACTCAACGCCTCTGGAATGGAAGAGCGAGGCGTGGTGGCGGAACCGGTCAACAGACGAGCGTCTGTTCCATCTCCACATCCCGAAGCGCATCCGTGAGAACATGGCTGACTGGAACGCCGTGGACCTCGCCCCCGACACCAACCTGTTCCTACAGGGACCGTCGGGTTCAGGTAAGTCGCTCATCGCCGCCCGCACCCTGACGAAGGTCATCAAGAACCACGGCGTGTCGGGGCGGTGGGTAGAGGCTGACGATTACATTGAGATGATCAAGGACTCGTTCGACAACGATGGCCTGCTCCCTGAGATGTACTCGTCCCCTCACGTGGTCAAGTACGTCAAGGGCGTGTTTGATGTGGTGGTCATCGACGGGCTGGGCGAGGAACGTCTGACTGAGTTCGCCAGTCACGAACTGGGAAGCCTCATCCGTAAGCGCTACGACAAGCAGAAGGCGACGATCATTACGTCACGCCTGTCGCTACAGGACATCAAGAACCGCTACGGGAGCCGTCTGGCTAACCCGCTGGCTGACTTCGACTTTGAGGTAGCCCGTGGAAGGTAACGACATCGCCCCCACCACTCACAAGCACATCGCCTGCTGGTTTGAGGATCTAATCATCACTCGCATGGAGGAGCCTGTAAAGCGCCGGTTCTTTCAGCGTGAGAAAGAGATGTCAGAAGAGGAGTGGGTAAAGGCAGAGGTACGTAAGTGGAAAGTTAACGAGATGCCACTAAAGTCTCTTCATCACATGGTGAACCACCTCAACTTAGGTGTGGAGGTGTACACCTACATGGAGGACGAACTCGCAGAGGCCGCTGATCACTGGCTGGCACGCAAGGGCATCTCCGTCGCGGTCTACGCCTACAACGACCTCAACGATCTGCGGGACGACTTCAAGTACAACCGCGACGTACACACTCTGTTCACGCCGTACGAGGATGACGCCGCCATGCTCGGCCTCCGTGCTACGGTCACCAAACCCGACGGGACGTTTGGAATCTAATGGCATCTATCGAACACCTCATAATCTCAAAGATCATTGACGAACAGTCAGTACATGAGGCGGTCAAGTACGGCATCAAACCAGTCCACTTCGCTGGTGACTGGGAGGGCGTGTACCAGTGGGTGCTGGAGTACAACACCCAGCACGGGGCCGTCCCCTCTCAGCGTGCGTTCTCTACCGCCCACGGTGATGTGGAGATTGAGGACACATCTACAGAGACGTTCAGCGGTCTATTCGATGAACTGCTCAAGGCGTACAGGTCTCGCACGGTCATCAACGCTGTGTCTGAGGCGATGGGGCCGCTGGACAACAACAAGGTTGACGATGCCATTGCCGCCCTCAGCAAGGGGCTACAGGCCGCAAGCGTAGACACCGTACGCCTACGAGACTTCAACATCATCGAAGGTTGGGAGGACCGCCTCAATCGCTACAAGGAGATGAGGGACACTCCCAACGCTCTGCGTGGTATCCCCACCGGTTTCTCTGGGCTGGACCGCATCACCCACGGCCTGCGCCCCCAGCAGTTCGTCGTCATGGTGGGCGAGCCGAAGCGAGGCAAGTCGCTGTTTGAGTTGATCATGGCTAACGCCTGTCACCGTCACGGTCTGCGCCCCATGTTCATCTCCTTTGAGATGTCCGTGGATGAGCAGTTGTCACGGTACGACGCTCTCAACGCTCGCGTCCCCTATGACCGCATCCTCAGCGGACAGTTGTCGGACATGGAGATGGAGCGCATCCGCAAGTCCATGATCCTCAGCAAGAACATGCAACCGTTCATCATGTCTGAGGACAGTAGTAGCCTGACCACGGTCAGCGCTATCGCAGGGAAGATTCAGGAGTACCAGCCTGACGCTGTGTACATCGATGGTATGTACCTCATGGACGACGAGTACGGTGAGCCTAAGGGTAGCCCGCAGGCTCTGACCAACATCACCCGTGGTACGAAGCGCCTCGCTCAGAAGTTCGACATCCCAGTAGTGGGTACGTCACAGGTGCTATCTTGGAAACTCAACAACAAGCGGACGAGAGCGATTACTGCCGATGCGATTGGGTACACATCATCCTTTGTGCAAGACGCTGACTTGGTACTGGGCGTTGAGCGCAACCCCGATCTTGACGATCAAGCCATCATCCGAGTGGTGGAGGCCCGTACTGCGGCCCACGCAGAAGTCCACGTAAAGTGGAACTGGCTTACCATGGAGTTTGAGGAGGTGTACGAAGTTGACGAAATCGACCCATCATTCGACTGAGATGGACATCGTGGACAGGTTGGAGTGGTGCGCTATCAGCACCCCCGAGGTTCACATGCTCAGAGAGGCTGCTCAGTACATCCGTAAACTGAGGGAGGAATTGGCAGAGGCGCTGGACGACCGTATCTTTGTAGTAGACAGCGATGGCAACGAGATGGCAGTCATTGAGGGCACCGACGCTGAGCGTGTGAGGGAAGCGGCTCTGACTGAGTTCATCACTAAGAGTGTGTTGGAGAAAGCACGTGAGCGACAGGAGCAATGACCTCGTCTATGTGTTAGTTGACCTTGGCGTAGAGGTCAACAAGATACAGAGTGATGAGATCAACGGGCGGTGTCCCGTGCATCACCTGACTAAGGGGCGCGAGAGCACACGCTATTCGTGGTACCTGAACTCAGAGAGCGGGCTGTGGTACTGCTTCTCCTGCGGTGCTCGGGGCAACCTGCCCATGCTGGTTAGCCAACTGACCCACGACCCCTCAGCCCTCTGGAACGTACAGACTCACCTCATCAACAGTGGGCTACAGCGTCTGACTGCGGTAGAGGAAGAGGTACGTGAGGTCTACGAGCCGGTCAACTGGAGCAACTACGTCAAGTTCGACCCCATGCCTGACCGCCTGCTCAACGTCAGGAAACTAGATCCTGAGATGGCCTCACGTTATGGTATCCGATGGGATACGGAGAAGAAGGCCACGGTCATCCCCATCGTGTCCCCCGTGGGAGAGTTGTGGGGCTGGCAGTTAAAGAAGCATGGGTGGGTACGTAACTACCCTGAAGGCATCCACAAGGGTGACACCTTGTTCGGTATTGAGCGTGCCCACGCTGAGACTGGGATGTTGTTGGAGTCACCTCTGGATGTAGTGCGGTTCCACAGCGTGTACGCAGGGTCAGACATCTCAGCGGTGGCTTCATTTGGTGCCAACGTATCTGACCGTCAGGTGGCTCTGCTGTCTGACAGGTTTGATGGGCTGATCATCGCCTTTGATAACGACGCGGCAGGACGCATGGAGACTAAGCGCCTACGTAGTAGACTGTCTTCCTTCCGCAACGGTGTTAAGTATTGGAAGTACGACACCGACGATAAGGACCTTGGCGACATGTCTGACTACACGATTATCCATGGGCTACAACACCTGACCGCTGTCTATGTTTAAGGGAACCCTGTGGCCGTACCAGCAAGAAGCCGTGGACCGCATGGTCGACCGGGGTCAGATGCTGCTGGGTATGGTCATGGGCGCTGGCAAGACCCCCACCACATTGGGGGCTATCGAAGCCTTACATGATGACGGGGAGGTACAGAGGTGCCTCGTCATCGTCCCCGCCTCCCTCAAGTTCCAGTGGCTGAAGGAGATCGCTAAGTTCACTGACGCCAAGGCCACAGTCATTGACGGCTCCAAGAGTAAGAGGGACAAGCAGTGGCGCATGTCGGCCACCAGCCGGTACGTCATCGTCAACCCAGAGACGCTAGCCAACGACACCAACAGGGTTGGGGACTTTCAGGCGATGGTCATTGACGAGAGCACGATGATCAAGAACCGGTCAGCCAAGAGATCGAAACTTCTTAAGAGAGTTGGCCGAACAGTTATATATAGGTATGCCTTGACAGGTCAGCCTATAGAGAACCGCCCAGAGGAACTCTTCAGCATCATGGAGTTCGTAGACAAGGATGTGCTGGGGGACTTCAAGACCTTTGACCGGACATTCATCGTCCGTGATAACTGGGGGAAGCCCACCCGTTACCGGAACCTAGACAAGATGCACCGAGTGATGCAGGAGTGCATGGTCCGCAAGACTCGCGACGATATCAAGGACCAGTTGCCGGACATTATTCACCAGACTGTCCCGGTCCCGTTCGACGCCGGCGGCGCCGGAGCGTACAGGCTGATCGCAAATGACCTCTTAGCCAAGATATCAGAGGCTATGAGTAAGGGTAAGGGTGGCTTCAACCTCTGGTCCCACTACAACGGTGGTGGCGGGGACGACGCGCAGGGCGACATCATGGCTCGTCTTACTATCCTTCGTATGCTATGCGACAACCCTGCTTTAGTACACCAGTCATCGCTTGACTACTCCGATAAGAATACGGTTAAGGGTAGTGCGTACGCTCACGACATCGTACGACGGGGCTGGATGGAGGGAATCAAGCGGACCCCCAAGTTGGACGCGGTCGTGGAGTACATCACCGAGGTACTCGCGCAGGACAACAACAACAAGGTCGTGTTGTTTTCATTCTTCAAGGACAACCTGCGACTGATACAGGCGGCTATGGCCCCCATAACGGACAGCGTTCTGTTCATGGGCGGTATGTCTGCCGAGCAGCGGGACGCATCAAAGCAGCGGTTCGCTGAAGATCCCAAGTGCCGACTGTTCCTGTCATCAGATGCTGGGGGCTACGGTGTGGACCTACCTATGGCGAACTACCTCATCTCGTATGACCTGCCATGGTCTAGCGGGAAGTTGGAGCAGAGGGAGGCCCGCATTATCAGGCTCTCCTCGGAGTTCCCCCACGTGACTATTGCTACCTTCGTCATGCAGGGAAGTATCGAAGAGCGGCAGTACGACATGCTCCAGATGAAACGCTCGGTCAACGAGGCGTTCATCGACGGCAAGCACCACGACAATGATGGAAGTATGGCACTTACCCTTGACACGCTCAGTGGGTTTCTGAGAGAATCGTCCCTATGACAACTACCAACGACAACATCGAACGTCTCACCGAAGAATACCTCGTCCACGCCAACCACCTCAAGCAGTTGGAGAAGATCGTCGCCAGCCTCAAGGCAGAGTTGAGTGCGACGGCGGAGGCCGAGGGCGACACCGACGAGAAAGGTCACCAGTTCCTCAACGCTGGCAAGTACCTGCTCCAGCGCCAGCGCCGACAGGGTAAGCAGAAACTCAACATCAGCAAGGCTGAGGAGTGGGCGAAGGATCGGGGCATCTGGGAAGAGGTCTCGCGAGTGGAGAGGGTCCTTGACGAGGACGCCCTCACCGGCTACATTTACGAGCATCGCAACAAGGATGGGTTGGAGGAAGAGTTCCAGAGTCTGCACGACCCTGCTCCCGTCACCTACGCTTTCGTTGCTCCAGTAGAAGAAACACAGTACGACTACTGACTCATGGTATAATCCACAGTCTCAACGACAAGCAAGCAGACACATATAATGACATATGAAATCGTAGAATTCCATAAGCACGGACTGTTAAAGTGGTCCTGTCTTGTGCGCTCTAGCACCGGCTACTACCATTTCAAATCATTCAGTAAGTGGTCGCTGCGTCGTAGGGTCTACGTACACTTTGTGGGACTAGACGATGAGCACTGATCCTTTAGACCTGTTCAAGCGTCTCGCAGGTGAGACGGACGAGGACGACGGTAAGGACTACCCCGGCACCGTCGCCCCGAAGAATCGTGGAACCATCCACGTCCCCGCCACCCACCAGTGGCTAGAGTCGCTTCCCTCACAGGAGTACTCGGTCAACGGCATCACTAAGCGGTTCTACACCATTGGCTCTCTCGCTAGAGCCTTGAACCGCAAGCCGGGAACCGTGCGCTCATGGGAGGCCAAAGGCTGGATACCACCAGCCTCATTCCGCACCCCGTCGCCTAAGTCGGAACAGATTCCGGGTAAGGCGGTCAAGGGGCGGCGTCTCTACAGCGAAGCACAACTTGTGTTTCTTGTGGAGGCGGCACTAGAATATGCCATTGACGACCCCAACAGTCCCAACTGGAAGGGTTTCAAGAAGCATATTGCAGACAATTATCCAACACACTAAAGAGAAGAGTTAATGCCATGGGTATTTTTGACGAAGATGACACAGAAGAGTCCAGCGTTGCTACGGCTCCTGCGCCGGAGTCCGACATTGATCGGGGTGCGGCACGCAGGGTCATCAAGCGAGGCTGGGGCAACGTGGAGCAGACTAAGCAGGCTGACTCCCCGTACGCACAGCGCCTGAAGATTGACGAGAAGCCCGTCATCATCAAGTTCTTGGAGGACGAGCCGTACACCTCGTACCGCCAGCACTGGGTGGAGCGACAGGGCCAGAAGTCGTTCACGTGCATCTCTGACATGCACCCGCAGGGTTGCCCTCTGTGTGATGCCGGTCACCGTCCAGCCGCTCGGTTCGCCTTCAACGTGGCGCTCATGACTGAGGACGGCGACACCACGATCAAGTCCTATGAGGTTGGCCCTCGGGTCATCGACAGCCTCAAGAACTTCCATCAGGACCCCCGTCAGGGTCCCCTGTCCAAGAACTACTGGGCGGTCAGCCGCTCCGGTAAGGGGCCTACCTCGCAGACCAACCACCAGATGGTCCGTGAGCGCGACCTTGAGGAAGAGTGGAACATCGCTCCCCTCACTGAGGATGGGCTGGCGCAGGTCGTCGGACAGAAGTACGACGAGACCATCGTCCCCATCCCCAACCGTAAGACCCTCGTTGAGATCGCCGCAGAGGACATGGACTACAACTGATCCATGTCAGACTCAACGCTGAGTGGACGGAGGGTGCCTATGGCACCCTCCGTTCATACTTTAGAGGAACTTAATCTTATTGTTGAGGCAGTCAAGGAGCAAGGTGCCTTCTGCTTCGACGTAGAGACCCGTGGCAATATCGAACGTCATGCTGAAGTCATGGCGTTGGTAGAGGAAGAGTGGAAGCAGAAGCAGGCTTCTCTCAAGGCGACTCACCCCACGACTCTCCAGAGATCGCGTCAGGCCATTGAGGATAAGTGGCGTGGCAACGTGGCCCTAGACACCCTGAGGAACGATGTCTTCTGGGTCGGCATCGCCATAGAGGGGCAGTCGTGGGCTATCCCTATGGGACACCCCAACGGTGAGGTCGTGGTGCCTGAGCGCCGTGGTGATGGCGACACGGTACCGCCCCCCGGCTACAGGGCTGTCCTCGCTAGTGGTAAAGAGTCCCTAGCGAAGGCGAAGTACTTCATCCCAGCAGAGTTCTCAGACCCACCTGAGCAGTTGACTAAGGAGCAGGTGTTCACCGCTCTGGAGCCGCTGTTCATGAGTGAGGACATCGTCAAGGTTAACCAGAACATCAAGTTCGACTGTAAGTCCGTGGCGAAGTACTACGGGGGCGAACTGCCTAAGGGTAGGTACATCGACACGCAGGTGCTCATGCACATCGCCAACGAGAACATGCCGAGTTATCGGCTGGTATCGATTCTGGACAAGGTATTCAAGTTCGACCCGTACCACAGGGATGGCAAGATTGGTAAGACGCTCACTACAGCCGCGTTCAGCACGGCGTGTAGGTACGTCCACTACGACGTGCGGTGGGCATGGCTCGCATACCGCACCCTCTATGACCACATCGCCAAGGACTCATCCCTGCTCAAAGCGCTGTACCTAGACCTAGATGTCCTGCCGGTGCTGGCACAGATGGAGGCCAACGGCATCCGGGTAAACCGTCGAGCGATGACAAAATTGGGCAAGGAACTTGACGCCGATATCAATACGAAGATAATGGATATCGCCTCGTATGCTCCCGTAGGGTTCAACCCTGACTCCAACGTCCACAAGGCAGAACTCCTGTTCGGCAAGAAGCGGCAGGGCGGACTGGGGTTGACCCCGAAGAAGACGACGAGCACGGGCAAGCCCAGCGTGGACGAGGATTCTCTGCGCTCCCTACAAGGTAAGCACCCCGTGGTGGACCTCCTGATGGAGTACGCGGAACTCAAGAAGATGAAGTCCACCTACGTGGAGGGCTTGGTGCCTCTGCTTCACAAGGACCGCCTCCATCCTCAGTTCCACCTGCACCGCACAGCCACAGGTCGCCTGTCCGCGAGCGACCCCAACCTCCAGAACATCCCACGTGATGGCAGGATCAGAGGACTGTTCGTGGCCGATGAGGATAAGACACTGGTCGTGGCTGACTACAGTCAGATCGAAATGCGGATCATGGCTATGTATTCGCAGGACCCTAAACTGCTACACATATTCGCAGAGAACATTGACGTACACGCAGGTACTGCCAGTGTTATTCTGGGTAAGCCCCCAGAGGAGGTGAGTAGTGAGGAACGCAATATCTACGGAAAGGTTCCTAACTTCCTCATGGGTTATGGCGGTGGTCCTAAGCGCCTTGTTGACGCCACTGGCGGTCAGTTATCTATGGACGAGGCACGTACTGTCGTGGATAACTACAACTCTGGGTACGCGGCTCTCACGGACTGGAAGAACAAGACGCTGACACAGGCACGTAGGCGTGGCTACGTGGAGACGATGTACGGCAGGCGTAGGCGTGTCCCTGACTTGGGGTCGGATGACTTTGCCGCCCGCGCTAGATCAGAACGTCAGGCTATCAACGCCATCATTCAGGGCACAGCCTCTGAGATCTGTAAGCAGGCGATGATAGACGTGTCCACAGCCCTGCCATACCCCCAGTGTAAGATGGCCGTACAAGTACACGACGAACTTGTAGTCATCGTCCCCATAGACGAAGCCCCCCATTGGCGAGGAGTCATAGAGACAGCAATGGGGAATGGTAAGGTGTTGATGGGCGTGGAACTAGAAGTCGAAGCCCACAACGCCCAGTCATGGGTAGAGGCGAAGGGATAGTTATGGACGAAGACGGCGAGATCTTTAGCAAAGAGGAGTTACGCAGACAACAGCGTAACTTCTACCTGTACCTTTCACCTATTAATGGGCATGACATCGCCAATGATCAGGCTAACTTCCTACCTGCCGACGACGATATCACCGAGGCAGAACTCCGTGACATTCTCTCTTTCTGGCTGAGGCTACAGGCTGGTAAAGCAGGAACAGTCATGGCTAACTGCTCTTGGTGGATGCTCCGCTGCCTTGATCCTGATGCAGAATTGGATGCTAGCGAAGGCATGGAGCGCCTTGACGATCTCGTTTCTTTCTTGGTATCATCAGTTAAACAACTGGCAGATGCAGGTGTTATTTCTATACTTGAGCAACCTGACATCCCTGACATCAGACTCTCTACTGAGCAAGAGTTTGATCAAAAGGCAACTGACCTATTCAAGAACATAGAGAAATGGTTAAAGGAACCCGAAGATGACGAATAGCGCTTCTTGGTGGGCTAATAAGTTAAACACTCAGCAGCCCCCTCGTTACGGTATCCAACTTCCTCCAACTCAAACCGCACCCCAGCCTGCACAGCAACAGCCTCAGCAGGTACAGCAGGTCCAGCCCAACATGGCTGGCGTGCCACTGAATCAGGGGGAGCGTCAGCAGACGCTTGACCCCAACCGCGATCCCAACGCCGAGGTCAGCATGGGTGAGGCCATGCGCCTGTGGCGTGGTGGAGAGGCGCACCGCATGGAGGGCAACATGGCGTGCCCTGACTGCGGTAGCACCACCGGCTACACTGCCTACTCTGGTCGGGCCGCTGGCTCGGCTCGGGTCAATGGGCAACAGCCTCGCCCACACTGCTTTGAGTGTGGGTACAACGGCACCTTCTCGCAAGGGATGGAGTCAAACTGGGCATAGAAGGAATAGCGTGAAAGACAGATACAAGTCACTGGATGAGATAGCAGATGAGATCAACAAGAAATACGGCGAAGAAATCATTATCAAGGGGAGTGCCGCGAAAGAGGAGGTTCCCCATGTCTCCACTGGACTCCTCGCGTACGATCTGGCACTTGGAGGAGGATGGGCAGCAAACCAATGGAACGAGATCATTGGTGAGGAGTCTTCAGGCAAGACTGCTATTGCTTACCGCACCATTGCGGCCAACCAGCAGAGAGACCCAGAATGGCTAGCCCTCTGGGTAGCCGCTGAGGAATACGTCCCCGACTACGCCGCATCATTCGGCGTAGACCTAGACCGTCTGTGGGTCGTAGAGACCAACGAGATGGAGTCAGCACTTGATCTAGTGCTGAAGGCAGTAGAGAACCGCGCTGTTGACTGCGTGGTGCTGGACTCCCTGCCTGCTCTCGTTACTGAGACGGAGGTCAACAAGTCTATGGACGAGGCTTCCGTGGCTACGGGGGCGCAGATCCTCAGCCGCTTCTTCAAGAAGTGCGCTAAGGCCCAGCGCCGTTCACTTACCGCCGACGATAGGCCCTGCACCATGATCGCCATCAACCAGTGGCGAGACAAGATCGGTGTCATGTTCGGTGACCCCCGCACCACCCCCGGTGGTAAGGCTAAGAACTACTACTACTTCACCCGTGTAGAGGTGAGGCGTGATGAGTGGATCAGCGAGGGGTCGAAGTTGGATACCCGCGTGGGTCAGACCATCAAGATGCGAGTCATCAAGAACAAGACCTACCGCCCCCAGCAGATTGCTCAGGCCGACTTTTACTTTGCTAACACTCACGGCTTCCGTAAGGGAGAGTTTGATACGGTAAAGGACATTGTCAACGTGGCCCTCGCCTTAGAACTTTTCGAGGGTCGTTACAAGTTTGAGGGTGAGCGCATTGCT
>Ga0222715_10001970_pt1 | contig 19138 bp, 21 predicted proteins | sample C33_9DmetaG_FD_165056 | JGI IMG/M metagenome (GOLD analysis project Ga0222715, IMG submission 165056) | Estuarine water microbial communities from San Francisco Bay, California, United States - C33_9D | ecosystem: Environmental > Aquatic > Marine > Unclassified | place: USA: California... | reverse complement strand
GAAAACGCGCAAGCGCAAGCGCTTGCAGCGTTGCAACAAGCCGTTTACCAATCACGGTTTGGCGTTGAAGAAAAACGTAATGCTTTGGCACAGGAATTGGCTCAAACCATTTCTCAATTAACTGGCACGGCTCCAACCAACAATAGTGGTAGTGGTAGTGGTAGTGGTAGTGGTAGTGGCAATGGCGGCAATGCTCCATTACTTGGACAATTGGTACAAACAGCAACTCCGCAAGAAATACTTGCTAATCAATTAGCAAACCTTGTAGCCCCAGCACAGGCGCAGGGCGGCACAGCGCAGCAATTGCTCGACGAGCTTAATGCTCGTCGCGGCAGGTAACGAAAAGGCTTATAGGCGTGGACCAGGAGCAGTTCAATTCCATAGTTGCGCAATTGCGCGGGCTTAATTCTTCTGGCATTCTAAACACATCTGATTTGTCCATTTTGCAAAACGCCATTCTTGGCGTTTTGACGGACACATATACACCTGCTTATATTGGGAAAACGCCAGAACAATTAATGGCTGATTATGCTCCCAACTTTTTTAATGCAGACCAAACAAACGACCCAATACTAAAAGATGTAGCAAGCGACATTTCCAAAGGCTATGACCTTTGGACCATTAAACAAAACCTAAAAGCCGTTTTGCAAAACGACCCAAACGGTTCAGCCGAGGTAGATGATTACTTAAATCAAGCAGAATTGTATTATCGAGAATGGAATGCTTATCAAAAAGCCCAACGAGAAGATACTCAATCAAAAATTGAAAATGACCCATTTAGAAAAAGTGGTTTGCCAGGATTTGATGAAAGATATCAAGCAGTTGATGTTTATGCTGACGCATTTAAAAAATTAGCAGAAGACTATGCTGCTCAACCCTACAAATCAAAACAAAAAAAATATCCACCTGGACAAAAACCAGGCAGTCCAATCGTTGACAAAACACAACCAATCCCTGCCTACACACCAAAACTAACAAAAGTTAATGCTCCAGAAGAATACGTAAAAACTGCTGAAAAAAATGTTTCCGAAAAAGCTGACGAATTAACAAAAGCTCAAAAAGCTTTTGATAAATTTGTTGCAAAAAATCCAGATACGTACGATTTGGAATATCAAAGTTTGTTGGACGCATTAGATGCAGCAAAACAACGTTATTCCGAAAATGTTGCCGACACAGTCGGTTTTGTTGGTGCACCAAATACCAAAGAGTTTAAAACATCTGACATGATTGAGGCTTTAGCAAAAAAACAGGCTCAACAGGAAACTCAAAAAAATGTTCCTCGCCGTTATGCACCAGGAAGCACGGTGCCTATGTCAACCGTTCCTTTTGACGAGGCAAAAGCAAGACTTGCTGGCAATACGCCAGAACGAATGGCGCGAGTGGCGCAGGCTATGGTTGCTATACTACAGCAAAGAGTTGATGCTTCGGGCGCAACACCACTAAAGGACGCTTTAGCTCAACGTGGAATATTTAGTGCTGCTGCCGCTATTCCTAAATCGTCGGGTCCGTCTAGAAACTACACGGTTAAAGGTTCTAAAGTAGTTAAATTAGGCAAATAATGGCAACGAATGACAACAGTAGCCTCTACAAGAGATTAGCAGAACTCCAAGCTAATCGTCCGCAAAACGCAGTTGTGCCATCACAAAAAGCTGCGCTTAATTTTCGTGACGCAAAAATTAAAGCGTTACAAACAGCGCCAGGCTTAACTGAAAGATTGCAACAAATTTCTAAAGGTGGACAACCAGCGCCAAGTGGCGCTTTGGGAACCATTGGCAATTTACTTGTTAATAATCCAATATCCAAAACTGTTTTGGGTGGATTATCCGCAATTGACATACCTCGTCGTTTGGTTATTTCTGGTATTAAAGAATTTAAAGACGCAGTAGACAACAACCCCAACACACAAGCATCTTTCAAAGATTATAAAGACCAAGTAGCAGACCCTACTTTTGGTTTTGGCAGAGTTGTTCCGATGAGTGGTTGGTCTGGAAGAATAATTGGATTAATTGGCGATATTGCTCTCGACCCATTAACATACGCAACTTTTGGTGGGACAATTACTAAAAAAGCAGTTACTCAAACAGGTAAAGGCGCAATTGAAAAATTTGCTACAGAAACCGCAAAACGTTCTGACGAGTTAGCTAATTTGGGTTTAAGTGGTGTTTCCGACACGGTCGTAAACGCTTTGCGCAAAACTTCAAAATACGAAGAAGCAATACCCACAAGAGAGTTTTTAGGAACAAAATCTATTCAGGGTCGGCGTGGTTCAGAAGCCTTGGCTTCTGGTGCAAGAAAACTTGGTGCTACCGATGCCGAAATAGCAGAAATTTTAAAACGAGGTCGTAATGGGCTAACCCCAGAAATGGCCAAATTGATGGGAATGAACGACTATGGAATTTATTATCTTGGCTCAAGAATACGTGTTCCTTTTAGTGGATACATCGGCAGGGGCCTTGCTTCGGGAATAACAAATTCTCGTTTAAGTATTTTGAACACAAGAGCTGGTGAATATCTTGGCAAGTTAATAACTCCGACCGGCACAGCGGCCAACTTAGATTTGCGCGACATTCGTTTTGCTGGTAGAGCTGGCAAATCAATGCCTGGCAACCTAACACCCAAAATGGGTTTAGCCATTTTGGATGCAGATAATGCAGCTAGGGCGGCAAGGGGTGTTGCGGCTAAAGATGGGGCAAACATTGTTGCTCAAGCATTAAGCGACCCAGAGGTGATTGCTGAATCAAGTGTTATCTACAAATACTTGGACACCGACGTAGTTCCAACAAACATTAGCGACAGACAGCGTCGAGCAATGCAAAAAATTAAAGACGCTACGGATAAGTTGTACGAAAATATTGATTCGTATGGAAGATTTGTTGCTGGCAACGAACCAAATGGTTTCGTAATCGCTGGTCGTCGTAAAAATTTCTTTCCGCACAAAATGACCGAATCAGCACAAGATTTTGTTCAAAATAGTTCATCGCAAAGAGCAATAGACGTTCGTCGGTACATGAAAGTTGACCATACAAATATTGGTGGCTCTTTTGAATCGCGAAATCTTGAAGCGCTTGTCAATTCGGGCGAACCTGTTGATTGGTTTGGAACTCAACTTACACCAGAGGACGTTGCTGGTGGCGTAGACAGGCTAAACGAACTTGCACGTTTAGGTGGGTTCAAAGGCGATTTTTTTGAAACAGATATTAGAAAAGCTCTTACTTCTTATTTGTCAAATTATGCGGAAGGCATTGGCACTATTGCCTTTTATCAAAACCTAAAAGAAAGCGGCAACGATATTGCCAGCATGGCTGTTCAGCGTGGCATGATTACCAAAGAAGCCCTTGAATCAATTTTAACGCAACCAGAACGAACCGCAAAAGCCGTCAAAACTGCTTACGAACTTGCCCGCAAAGAAATGTCGGATTTTGTTAACACGGTTTCAAAAGAAGCGCAGTCTCAACTAAAAGAACAAACAAGATTGGCCAATCTAAGCCAAGAAGAAGTTTCCCAACTTCTTCTTGGTGGAACGGATGCAGAACAACTTATTGCACAGAAAACATTATCGGCAACCGAAGCAGATGCTGCTCTGCGAACCAAGACAGCCGAAAATGTTCAAAAAGCAATAGAAAAACTAAACAATGCCCGTGCGTTAATAGTTGAAAAACACGCAAAACACATTGCAATGTTTCAGGAACAATCCGTTCTTTTGGCAGAACAACAAGCACATCATCAGATTATTTTAGAGTCACTTGATTTAAGGCAAACAGCCTTAAATCAATATCTTGATGTGTTGACGCAGGCTTCAGATGCACCTCCTGCAGAATATGTAAACAATTTGTTAAAGAATCTGCAAACAATGCAAGACGTTGTTGCCCAAAGTGCGGCTGAAATAGAACATAAATTTAATATCTTTACGAGAGACTCTCTTGAGTTCCTAAATGATGCTTTATCAGATTTGTCAAACTACACAACGGTTGGTAATAAAAATGCTTCTCAAGTAATTACGGATTTGAAGAATCTTGCCAAGTTTGGTCAAATTCAAATTGGTCAAAATGTTAAATCTCGTGGCGGTCAAAAAGGCTTAAATTTTGACACAGTCATTAGACCATATTTGAACGCTACCGAAAAAGCAGTTCCAATTGGCAATCAAGAACAATGGAATGCTTGGGTCCAACTAAAAAATCAACTTGAACTGGACACCATCACAAAAAGCAATCTTGAGAAAAAAACAATTGCTGATGTTCGCGAAACATTGGCCAGAGCAGCTACATCCACCGACCCAACAGACCTAGGCGATGTGCGGGCAGCAATTAGTTGGTTGTTTGTGCGGGCCCAAGTAGATAACCCAAATTTTGCTAAAAATTTGTTGGACAACCCAACAGAGGAATATAAAGCAATTTTGAGAATTACAAAAAATGATGCCATTAGGAAAAAATATGGAATCATAAAAGTTATTGAAGACAAACTTGATGGGTATGTTTTTACAAACATAAAAGAATTGCCGTCCGACTTAAAACTTCCTGCCCAATGGTTGGTTATGCACAAGCAAATCCAACAATTGGAGAAAAACCTATTGGCGGTTCCCGAACATTTGGCAAAAGTTCCAGATACTGGTTTGGGTACAACAAATAGAGTTTATAGTTCTTTTATAGACGTGTTTGGTGACTACAACCAATCGCAAATATTAAAACCAGAAGGTTACGATGCGGTTATTAACCACTTAAAACAATTAAATGCCGACAATGGAATTGTCGGCTTAGAAGATTATGTTAAACAATTAGAAACAGCAAAAAACAATCCTGGCGCTCAAATTTCTTTGGGCGAATTAGCTGACGACATTCAGGAACGTTTTGCAGCCGCCGAAAACCGCATTAAAATAACAGACAATCGTTTGAGCAATAATGAGTTGAGTTTTTACGAATCAAAAACTCGACCCGACCTTCCTTTGAGAAACAGAATCATTGAAAAACAAAAAACAATGATTAAAGAACGTGATGAGTTAATTCAAAAACAAAACAAATTAACAAGCAGGTTGCCAAAAGATACATTAGACGAAATTAACTTTTTGGTTAACTCGGGCGGACAAAATCCAGCATTTGGTTATCAAAACCCAATTGATATATCCCAGGGTTCAATGGAACTTGCAAAATCTGCAATGAATTTTTACATGAAAGAAGAATCTAAATACGTTCTTAGAATGGCAAATGAACTTTTGGGTGCAAGCGGAAGAACATTGACGCCACAGGGTCATGCTCGCATGACCCATGAAATTTATGAAACATTTGCAAGAACGGCAACTGAACACGTAGATTCATTGGAAAGAGCAAAAAATTTACTTGAACCAATTGCTGAAGAAGTTGTTGCCTCTGGAAGAAACGCAGAAGAAATGCAACTGCTTCTTCTTGAAAAACTTAGGGCAATAATGAACAACCCTGGCGAACGAGAAGTTCTTCAGGAAATATTTCCAAATTTAGTTCTTAATTTGGAATTAAAGAAATTGTCCGACATTAAAACGTACCTTGCTTCTGATTTGCAATATCAAAATATTGTCAACAGCATAGCTGACATTGAAGTTAGGGCCTTCCCTGTTTCGCAAATGAGCAATCTTGGCGGCGCTGGAGTTATTGATTTTAGGACAATAGCCGACCCTGTGATGGCAGCAAAAATGGAAACAAGTCGTCGTGTACAGGAATCGGTTCTTGGTTCGGAAGGCTTGCAAAAATCTAAGATTTTGCAAAGCCTTGCGAACAAAGGTCACGAAGGATACAAAACCTATTTAACTAATTTGAAAAAAAGAATTTTGGGCACCAAGACATTTGGCGATGAACTAAGGAAGCAGCTTTCTTATGACATAGATGTCCAAATGAGTCTTCTTGATGGACATTATTCAAAGGTGGCTAAAGAACTGGAAGAAGCCAAACAGTTGGCAAAAGAAACAGCCACCGCACAACGAAAAGAAATTAAAAAATTGTCAGCTCGTATGTCTGGGCCGCAAAGAATTAAAGAACTGCAAAAACAAACAAGAGCTTTTGGAAAACGTCGTGACGATGCTGGTTATTTTGCTTATCAAGCAGACAGCATAGACCGTTATGTCAACGACGCATTAAACAGCAACATTAATTCAACACGGGCTATTAAAGAGTTGTTTGGGGCTTTATTTGGTGGGGAAAGATACGCAACACCTACGTTGCGTGGTTCGGAAGCTACACGCTTGTCTAGTTCCGGCACATTGAGTCTTCGTGTACAAAAACAAGAGGATTCATTTTTTTACAGAAACCTCAAGAATGCAAAAAGCATGCGCGATGAACTTAGGGTGCGAACCTATTCTTCTAACCCAGAAGAAGCGCAAATTTTAAGACAAAGAAAAGAATATGTAAATTATCTACAACAAACTTTGGACGATTTGGAACAAATGATAAAGGCTAAACCAGAAGCCGCCAAGGCGTTAAAACAAGCAACCAAAGAACTCGATGCTGCGGAAAAACAAATTGCACAAGTCAATGGAGTCCCTTTGTCTTACGAAGAACGCATGGCCTACATTGACCATGTTCGGTTTGCTTTTGGAGAAATTAAACCACGCGAACGCGTGTTTAATTTAGACACACGGCAATGGGAGTTCAAGAGAATAAAAAATGCTGACAGACCAGAATTAAAGCCAATTCCAGAAGGCGCTTTTACCTCTGATGAAGCAAATTTAGTTAAAAAATATATTGATGCAAAAACAAAACATCAACAATTTATTGAAACAGAAGAATACGGCATGGCTGCCCGAGAAGAATCTTTAATGAAATTTAAGAGAGAATTGGCTGCTGCTGATTTGTCTAAAATTACTTGGACCGTGACTGGAGACACATCAAATGCGGAATCTTGGACACCTCAACTTAATAAAATTATTTCTAATAGCATTGCTAGCGACCCAACGAATCTTCCATTTGATGCTCAACAAGTAATTTTGCAAAACCCCCTAAAGGGAGGTGTTGCAAAATTGCCTGACCCATTTAATAAAGATTTGCCAAAATTAATTAATCGAATGTCGGACACAACTCAACCTGAATTGATTTTTCTAGACGTAAACAATAACCAAATCCAGTTAAGGGTTGCTCGAGACACCGAAGGTAAATCTTTGGGCTACTTGGAAAAATTGCAAATTAAAGCAAGACAAGAAGCGCCTGTGGCGGAAACGGCACCTACGGGCGTAACCAAAGAACGTAGATATGTTCCGCAACCAAGAATAGACCCAAATACGGGACAGCCAGTACCAAACGAATTTGATTGGGTATTGGAATATACCGGGGCAGAAATACCTGCTGCTGGGCCAGCTGCACAAACAATTCGTCAAAAAACAATTTACGAACGTGCGTGGGAACCTTGGAATTCCAACATGGAAAGACTTAGCGTAATTGAACCTGCATCTGTAATTGCAGAAGATGGACAAAAAGCTTCTAGAAAAACAATAACAACAGCAGAAAAATTTAACCCAGACGATGCTTGGGTTCCAGTTGTAAAAACTAACGACCCTGATTTGGTGTTGGATACTCCAACACAGTATGTGCGCATGTCTGCGTTTACTGGAACAATGGGTGGCGAAAAATCATTTATTCAACTTCCAGACAGCATGGGTGGTGGAAACTTTATGTTTACACCACCAGAGCAAGAAGCTTTATTTACTGATTTTCTTTCTGATTACTACAAACGTAATGCAACATATTTTTCGAGGCCATCAGCTTTTGTTGCTGAAGTAAAACGCCGAGAACAACAAATTGTTGGAGTCGCTCAACAAATTAAAAAATCCTATGACGATTTGAACAGAAAACAAAATTTGGCGTTGGGCAAAGTTTATACCAGCAAGTACGATAAAAAAGTAGCTGAATCTTTGAAAGCGGATTTGGAATTATTGCAAGATGATTTAAACGAATTTTTGCGTTCAAAAGAAGTTTGGGATTCTCGTGCATCTGCTAACAAAAAAGTTGCTTTTTTGTATAATTTCTTTGATTCCACCGAAAGCAGAACAAGCAAAATAAGAATAACGCCAGACTTTGTTGACGAAGTTACGGAAACGGGAATGGGCTCACCTAGCAACGTTCTTTCTGGCGTAACCGGCAATAAGCCCTATACAAGACTTCAGAAATATATTGAAGAACAAAACGTGGTTGATGATTTGGATAATTCTGTAAAGGTCTCTAAAGAAACAGCAAGCGAAAGACGCAAAACTATTAATGGTTCTTGGGTGGGAACGCCAGAAGAAGCATTAATCACAAAAGCCAGCAACATGGTGTCTGATGTTAACGGCATAATGATGACCTACGGGCAAAGCACGGAACAGTTATTGGCAAGATTATTGTCAACACGTGCCAGATACGACAGCGTTATAAAGATGGACGGCCTTAAAGCAGAAATGCAAAAAGCTGTGTTGGCAAAACAGTTGCAACAATCTGGAGTAATTAGTCCAGAAGCAACAGACATTACCGTATCCACGCTTCGCAAAGGTGTTGCTCAGGAAACAAAGACAGCTGAACAGGCTTTGAATGCTGGCCCATTTGTGCAAGATTTGCCAGGCCGTCAGCCTATGGCTGACGAACTGGCTGGACAACAGGCTGCTTACAATCCACCACAGGTATTGCGAAAAGAAATTGACGCTGCTGCCCAAAAGAAATCTGATTTGTTTGGGATGGAGACAGCGCCCCCAGGTGTTGGGTTTGCTGGTGAGGTTGCGCAAATTGAAAGTCTTCAATTTGCAAAAGAATTGGAACAAGAAGTTGCTTGGATTCAAGCTATTCAACTGAAAGAACAAAACGTCAAAACAGCGATGGCTGGTGCTGTTAGAGAAGAAATTAAAGAAATTGATAAAGAAACAAAATTGTTGGCTCAATCCGAAAAAGAGTTAGCAAAAATAAACAAGAAACAAGCTGATGCGCTTCGTGGGATTTCCAAACTTGGAAATGTCACAAAAGAAGAAACAGCGTTGGAAAATGCTAGACGGGCTTATGACGCTGCACAAATAGCAACTACACCCGAAGACGTAAACATTGCAATGCAGAAGATTATTGAAATTGACAATGTGCTAAAATCTTCAGCTAGGGTTAGAGCTGCAATTAAAGGTATTAAAGGCAAAGAAGGTTACGATGCTTTTGTTACCGAGTTTCAAATGTTTGTTGACGAAGCAACAAAATTTGCTCAAATTGCCATCAACCCATCGGTTGACAAAAACATTCGTGACCAAGCCTCAAAATGGATTCTTGCCAACACAGAATACTACAAGCAGGTAGCGATTTTAAATTCGCAAGAACACATAGCGCGAATTGCAAATGGTTTAACTAAGTCGTCTTACCTGAAGGAAACTGTAGGTAAGGACGGGAAAGTTAGACAAGAACTTGTGGAGGGTGTGCAGGTTCCAAAAGATAGTAGATTAAACTACTTTGTTGATACCGATTTTGTTACTTCGTTTGACGAAGGAATGGTTCAATTAAGCAAGCAATTCCCAACAACTCAAGTAGCCCCACAAATAGCCGAGTTTGTCAAAAACGTACACAGGTTACAGGAACCTGCAATAGCAAGAGAACTAAATATGTTCCTTGGTAAATACACAAGATTCTTTAAGGCTTACGCAACCTTGAGCCCTGGTTTCCATGTTCGCAACTCTATTTCTAACGGCTTCATGTTGTTTGCCGCTGGTGGCAATCCAAGATATTTGATGGAAGGTTTGCAAATGTCGAGAAGCTTTAATGAAGCTTCTCGTGCTGGCAAGAATGTAGAACAATGGATTCAAAGTTTGCCTGTTGCAAAAAGGGCAAAAGCCGAAATTGCCGTAAGGGCAAGTTTTGCTTCTGGCGGCGGTAACGCAGCTGACAACTTGCGTCAACTGTACATGTCTGGTCGTTTGATAAACAATCCACTTACTCGTGGCAGCAAAGGTTTAGGACAATGGATTGAAGGACATTCGCGATTTATGTTGGCTTACGACGGGGCCATGCAGGGGATGGATTTCAATACTTCTGCGGCAAGAGTTCAGCGTTTCTTGATTGACTACGAAGATTTGTCCACCTTGGACAAATCTTTGCGTCAAATAATTCCGTTTTGGATGTGGACATCACGAAACCTTCCAATGCAAATACAAAACATTTGGTTGAATCCTCGTGCTTACCAAATCTATGGAAGCACTAAACGTAATTTCAGGGACGACAAAGAAGGCGAAATCGTGCCTGCTTGGATGCAAGAAATGGGTGCTTGGAAACTTCCGTTTGGTCGCAATATATACGCAACGCCAGATATTGGTTTTAACAGAATTCAAGCAGATGTTAATATGTTGCAAGACCCAACAAGATTTTTGTCAAACGTAAACCCATTGATTCGTTTGCCAATTGAATTGACTGGAGAAAGACAACTGTTTAGCAATAAACGTTTCTCGCAAACCCCGGTTGAGGTTACTGGTGGTGTTGGCGCTGCACTACAACCATTAATGGAATTATTGGGATATGGGGAAACTGGTGCAGGTGGAAGAAAATTTGTTGACGACAAAGCATATTATGCTTTGCGTAACCTGATTCCTTTGTTGGGCAGGGCTGAGTCTTTGAGTCCGTCAATACCAACTGACCCAGGCACATCAATGGTAAATCCGTTGCTTGGATTGATTGGTGCGCCAGTTAAAGAAGTTAACCAACGAATGCAAGATAGCGAATTGTTAAGAAGGCTGTACGACATGCAGGAAGTTGCCAAACGAGATAAAACAATAAACAACCCAGAGGGATAGTTATGAGAGCAAAAAAGACCTACACAGGAAACAAAGATGGCGTTGCCGCGGGCGAACGCCCAGGCTTAACAGAGCTGGTTAAGCACCTTGTTTACTTAAGCGAAGGTACGTTGTGGAACAACGGCACCTTTGTAAACAGGTCCAAAAGGGGTTCTGGAAGCCTTTCTGTGCACGCTACAGGGCGCGCTGTGGACCTTAGTTATCGCAAGACACCAACCAAGGGCAGGCGAAAGGGTAGGCAATACGCCAAACACATTGCCGAGTTTCTTGTTCGTCACGCAGACGAACTAGGTATTGAGCTTGTGTTGGACTATTTCCCAAAACCACACGGTCGTGGCTACAACTGGACCCGTGGCACTTGGCAGAAATACACTAAGCCGACAATACATGGTGCGCCAGGCGGTGATTGGTTGCATGTGGAATTGAGTCCGTTGTGGGCTGACTCTAAGCAGAAGGTTCGGGATTCGTTTCTAAAGATATTTCCGCAGGCTCAATAAACTCGTAAACCTCGGGACGTTGAGCGAACTTGCCTTGCAAGTATCGCTCAAATTCTTCTTTGTCCCCATACATTTTGGCTTCACTCAAAATCTGTAATGGTGCTACGTACACAATCATGTCGTAGGGGATTGCCATGATGCCACAGCAGTTACCGCCATCTTGGTCAATTGTTGAAGCAATGTGAACGTAATCGTTGTTGTAGGCAATTAGATAGCCAATAGAAATGTTTGGTGTTTCGGGTTTGGGGCTGTAATGCTCAACACTCATCCATTCGTCTTCTGAATAAGCGTCATCCCAAAGAACAATTACTGGCCTCATTGTGGTTCTCTTTTCCATAGTTCTTGTTGCGCAACGCGAAGCTCTGCTCGCATTGCTTCTAATGCTAATTCTAATTCCTCCACACGGTCACGAAGATAACGTTCTGTTTCTGCTTGGGTTTCTGACAACTCATTTTGCATATGGGTCTATCCCTTCTTCGTTTAGGTGTTCTTCAATTGTACCAATGAGCGCATCCAAAAATCCCATTATGTGCAACCACGCCTGCATATTGCCTTGTGTGCTGTCGTAGTATGCCCGACACAGCTTGATGGCGCTGTCGTTGGTTGCTGACAACACTACATTGACTCCGTTGTCTAGGTTCTGTTGAAGACTTTTTGCTTTTGATTCTATTTCCTCAACTTGTTTGGCAGGGATAATGTCATATATCCAATCTTCGGGTCCCCTATTTGGCATGCTTTTTTTTCTTGTTGTGAACGTACAAACAATTTGTTTGCAAACCGTTTTCAAGAACTCCCTGACCAACATCAATCGGCCCATAATGTTTTTCCAGTATTGCTGCAATCTCTGTAGCTGTAACGGGCATCTCAAATCCAATCACTAACTGACTCGTTCGCATAATTCTCTCCTAATTCCAAATTGAATGTCTCGTCGTTAATCATCAAAGCTATTACACAATAGCCAACTATGTCCCGTAGCGTATCAAGCAACGATTCGTTTTGTGCTTTGGATTTTTTGGATTTAAGGTTGATGAGTCGTTCTACTTTGTCGGACAAACGCACAAGAACACCTTTGAGTCCAAAGGCTGTTATGTTGCCGTGTCCATAATCGTGTTGTTTAGATGCAAGCAGGCTACACATTTTGCCAGAGTCCCAAGCGTTGCGCATACGCAACTCTTGGATTGCTTCAATGCCCATCTCTGTCCACAGCAAAGAAACAGGAACGTCGTCTTGGTCAAAAAGACAAACTCGAGCAACTTGAATTATTCTTTGTAGTTTTTCGGGAGAAACTTCTTGTTCTTCTGTTGCGAATGATGCAATATGCATAACCCATTGACTTGCAGATTGTTCCCATGTGTTGACCACTCTGACCTTCTTTCTGATTAACGGATGCATTGTTAGTAGTTGTTGTAGTTTAGCATAAGCATTGTTCTTGAGTCGCCAAGCGTGAGGCTTGGAAACGCCAAGGCGTTTACCAAGCTGCTCGTAAGATAAGAACTCGCTGTTGACGGCGTTCACAATGAATTGGTCTTGCTCGTCAAGTTGCTCAATGCACATTGCTACTGCTTCGCGTAGCGGTTGTAGTTCTTCTACTGATTCTTCTATTACGTCCGACACAGAAAGCATCAATGCTTCCATCGCCGTCTGTGGGCGTTGCTTACTTAGATAGGTTGATGAGAAGACGTAATTGTCTTGGGGTATGTCATTCTTTGACATCGTCGTATGCGGGGTCATAGAGGAGTTGTGAAACTTCCTCTGGCAACAACAAATAACCCTTCGCTGGATTATTTGTGCCTTCCGCAAACAACCTAATTCTTGACTTTGGTAACATTTTTATATAACGCTTTAATCTTTCTGTGGACACTACAACCATTGCTTGGTTCATAGTATACACATAGACCCACCACTCTGCCTCGGTTATCATAAGCCCCGAAGGCTTCCACCCATGTTTACGGGGGTTTTGGGCTATCTCAACCACCATCTTGCCGTTGCGATACCGGTCAGACTTGACCTCAAACGAACCATTAACAATTCCTTGCAGGAATTGTTTAACCTGTTCTTCGCCCTGCTTGCCGAACTCTAAATCTTTTTGAAAGTTTGGTTTGGGAATATCCCATCTAGATTCTTTCATTTGGGTTTATTCCACCAAATTAATTTACTATTGTCAACTTTTCTTTTACCATTTGCAATAGTTGTAACCATTTTATCTTTATTTACCTTAACGTATTTGACTGTTCCGTCTGCTTTGGTTATTTTTAACGGAGTTGCCCAGGGTATGGTTTCTTTAATGTGTTTTCTTTGATAATGCGAACGTGTTTTTTTTGTGTTCATTTTTTCCTCAAATCCAATCTCATAATTTGCTTGTCGTCAGTAAAGGCTACACCATTCAATGCGTCAAGTATGGCTTTAGCATAGTTGTCAATGTCGCCACGCAATTTAGATGGAGTTGACTCGGCATCCATTTCTTTGATTTCAATGGTTGTTTTGTGTTGGTCAAAAGTTAAAGAAACCCAAATTGGACCTTCAATAAATTTGGGACCATTATAAAGTTGGGCAATTTCTTTTTCGTAGTCCAATGTTGCTTTTGGCGTATAAGTATGACCTGTTTTTTTAACAAACCTTGGACGCCCTTTTACGGTAGGTCGTCGGTCAATAAGCTGTTTCCAACTAAGCACTTTGCGTTTACTCGCCATAAACATCTGCAATGATTTTTGCCAAGTGCATCTCCCCATCTTCTCTTGCGTAAAACTTACCCCATTGCATGTCGGCTGTGCGAATCAAACCGTAAGCCAATTCAATTGGAATACCGTCAGACCTGAACCGATAAGCAAGCTTAACCAAACAACTAGAACGGTCTGTATCGGCCATTGGGCCTTCAAGAAACATCTTCAATGTCCACGGATGCAATATTGTTTTTGCTACATCAACAGGAATTGGTGCACCCTTAGCGGTGAACTGTGCTGGAGTTTTCGGAACATAAGCGTCAGCAAGAGGCTGTAAGTCTTCTTGTGTGACGGCGTAGGTTGTTGCTTCCTTGACAAATGTTTCCAAAGACAAAGGTTTGTCGGAACCATCTATCATGTAGCGAACCGAACATGGTTCAAACAAAGCGCCAGGATAAGGCAGGCGAACATAGTTGCCGTAGCCAGAAGCTTGCTCTTGCTTTGGATTGATTTCCCTAGCAGGAACTTTGACTGCGGCGTGTGCGGCGAGCAAGGCTCGGCGCATCACGCGAGCTTCAACAGGTTTCCTAGCAAACACCCACACATGAAAACCTTTGACGGTTCTCTCAACCCAACTCTCAATCAACTTAAGCTTGAGTGCGAGCTGAATATTGCGAGCTTGGTCAATGTCGTTCACGTCAATATCTGAACAGCCCCACCAAACGGTGCTGTCATCCATCATCGGATAGATTCCGATGTACTCCTGCCCCCACAAATGTTTCGTAAACGAACCCTGAGTTACTGGTTGCTTGATGCAACCACCTTCCCAAGAACCGTAAGCGTCTGTGCGACCGGCAAACAACGTTGCAAAATCTTTTACCAGTTCAGAATTGTCTGTCATGGATACTCCTCAGATATTGCGCTGGTAGGTCATTGTTGAGCAACGGAGTCAACCTACCAGTAGCCAAGTCCAACTCAAAGTCAATGTCGTCTACGAGTTGTCCTGCTGGTCGTTTGTTCTTCAACAAACTTACAGTAACCGTGTATTCGTGAATCTTTGCTTCGTATCGCAAAGAGTCAAGTCGTTCCATCGCTCGCTCTGAATGAGTCTTGTCAAGCTTGTTGATGATTTCATTCATCTCAGATGCAATGGAATACTTCTTGCGACGAACACCGATTACAGATGTTGCTTGTTGCTCACCACCGAACGCACCAGACGACATAGTTAGTTTCATGCCGTCAGCGCCCGATGAGCGAGAAGTCTGATGCAACACGAGCATTGGTATGTCGTGCCTACGACCAAACGACTTAACGAACGTCGCTTTGTCGGGGACTGTCTCGCCTGCTTCCACAAGGTCTAGGTAGTCAACAACCACCAAGTCGGGTATCTGTCCCCACACATCACACACCTCGTTATAGGCGCGTTCCATGTCTAAGGCTGTTAGTGGTTGGTCGAATACTGCAAGGTTGGGAAAGTTTTCTTCTGCTGTTTGCCTGAGCAAATCAATTGTGTCTTTGTCATCTATCGCAACTAAACGCTCTAATTCTCGAGCGTCAATGCCATGATACATGCAGGTAAGTTTGGTCAGGATTAACTGACGTGGTTCGTCTGGAATGAACATCGCAATGTGCTTGTCACGATTCTCAAGTAGTGAATGCAGTAGTAGCAATGTCTTGCCACCGTGCGCATACCCAATCATCATTGACATTTCACCTGCGGCAATGCCACGCATCTCTGCGTCAATCTGTGGCAACCCTAAATGAATTCTTTCGTGCGGACTCTGTGCCCACCTAACAAAAGAATGAGCCGCTTCGGAGAGCGGCTCATACATTCTGTATTCGGTTGGTGGACCAACAGTTTGAGAGTCAGGCGGGAGTGACTTCGCCTGACCCTCTACTGTTTCCCAGCCCGCAGAAACTTGTTCTGCGGTCAGTTTCATTTAGGCCTGCCGTGTTCGTGGTGGCCAGTAAGCCTTGTCGGCGTCAACTGCTTTGAACCAAGGACGCTTTGCGTTCTCCTTGAGTCCATCACGATTGTCGTAAACCTTGGTGATGCCATCACGCTTGCATGCTTTGATTAGCCAGTCTGGTAGGTCGCCGTGTTGCTTGCCAGCGATTTGTACAGACTCGCCTGACGAGTTCTCTACGGGTGTTGCATTGAATGTCTTCTTTGCCATCTCGTAGATTTCTGCGCTTGGTGCGCCACCGTCAATTGCTTCAAAGATGATGTCCTTGACACTCGTGAACAAAGTTGCGAACTCGCCCAACTTTGCATCCGTGTCTGTTTCTTTATTGACAAGGTCTGCTGCGATTTTTGCAGCGACTTGTGTAATGATTGCTCTGTCCTTATCCATTTTGTGCCTCCTCGGCGTTGTTGTCGGGCTCACTTATGTGAGCACCCTTGCATACTGACCACCACGGACACCAGCGCTGTGAGCACAGGTAGTGTTGGTCATTTATTAACCAACGCTCATCCGTTGGCGAATCATTATCTTTCATCATAGCACACGCTGTTGCGACGGCAGACATAGCCTGCTTGACAACGAAGTCTCCGTGAGCCTTACTTCTATGAACTGAAACAATTTGACCGTAAGCGTTATTTACGCGAATCATGACACCGAAGTTGAAAATTGATTTCTCTTGGGTGACGCCAAGTTTGTGACCTGCGTAAGAATAGATTGACGATTGAATGTCTTGGGATTGTTTCTCCAGCGCAGAATACTTTCGTGCCGCTGTCTTCCAATCCCAAATACCCAATTCGTGCAGGTAGTCCATTGTTCCTTCAAACCACAGTTCCATCCCGTTCACGAAAGAGCCTGTCGGCACCGAGAACGGAACTTCACAACTTCCACCCATCGGAACTTTGGGAAGAATATCTTTTATCCACGCCTCTGTTAGACCCAAGACATGACTGTGCCATGAATCAGGGTTTACATTTGTGTGGTTTATTCCTGCGCTCTCAAGTTCTTTGAACTTGATGAGCGAGATTTCGGGGGCGTCCTTGACGGACGCATTACCAGCCAACACAGCCTCAATGCCAGCATGAACGGCAGTGCCGATTGCGGCGCTGTCGTTCTGCGTTTTGAATTCAGGTTGCACGACTGCAAGTCGTGCTCTCTCTGGACACAAGAGCATGTCTTTCAACCATGACTGTCTCACAAAGACCCTGTTGGTTTCTTTGTCAATTCTCATTAGAACCTTCCTTTGTTTGTCTCGGAACCTTACCACGCCGACCCTTCGGTTGGCGTGGTTCTTGTTGCTTGCCCCCCGCTATCGGGCCTCCGCTACCCCCCTGACGGGGGATTATATAAAAGCACATCTGAGTACGGTCTGTCAAGTGTTTAGGCTCAACGCCTATTCCCCAAACTATGTCTGCCATGGAAGCCACCCATTATTGTGCTTTCTGTCGGCGTATAGCCATATTAGACGGGCTGATAGCAGGTTGATTCGAGGCTGGAACAGTTCGTTACAATGTTCCAACACGCCAAACGCCTGTAAGTATCCCGATGGATACATGTCAGATGGCTTGCACCAAAAACCGTTGACCTGCATGAGCCCGTACGAACCCCCATTTGGGTCTTCGCTGTAATGAACGGCTGTGAAGCAACGAGACTCACGGTGCATCACTTGGTCAAGCATTGGCAAGTCTTCTTCCTGCCAGCCTGTGTCGGTAGCCAACTGCGCCCATTGAGGACACAACATGTTGTTTGGCAACATGATAACGTCCTTGTGTCGGATTGGTATTGGCTCAACTGGTTCTACAACTGTGTCAAAGGACGTAACTGTGACCTCTTGACTTGGTAAGCGTGGTGGGGTGAGCAACCAGCCCACCACCAACACGGTAACTATAACTAACGCTAATCGTTTGACCATGATAAATCATCTCCCGCCAAGCCTGCGTTTAAAACAGACTCGAGTTCTTGTTTGGCTTCCAACAGCGCTTGGAACTCTGTATAAGCGAGGTCTGCTCTGCTGTTGTCACCATGTCGTTGAATCTTCTTGGCTAACTGGTCTGTGCCTATTGACAAAGACTTCACTACACAACGAAGTTGTGTCAATGTTAATTGTACTTCTAGCGTCGGCTCTGACCGACGGTGCGTTATCTGTTTCATGTTATGTCTCCGTTTCTATTTAGTTTTGATATGCCAGTCCAAGTAAACAACCTGCCACCCCATACGCCAACACAATCATGTGCTTTGGCGAAGTTGAAGCATTCTGTTTTAACTTTGCACTCATTGCATGTTGCGAACGCGCAATGCAGATTAGACCCTGGATAAACTGGCATCTTACCCCGAACATTGTCGGGGAAGAACCAACTGCTTGGGCAATTTGTGCAATTTGCGTCTGCATAGATTGCTTCCAGTTCTTTAGTCATCTGCTCGTTGAACAATTTCTTTTCTTCGTTTGTTTTCATTCTCATGTCTTACCATCCTCCCATTTCTATGAATGCGTGTCCACCGATATCCCAGCCTGCGTCGCGAAGCAGTTGCGACATTATTTCGCAACCGGCTTCACGAACGTAAGAACGGAATAATTCTTCTATGTCATCTAACGCAATCGCCTGCATCACACCTTTAAGGTGTGGCATACATTGTTCTGCGTCAGTTAATTCAAACCCTACGCTGATTGCTGTCATGTCATCTCCCTTTCTCTACCTTTATCTATGTGTTCAACAACATCACGGAACTTGGTTGCGTAACGGTTGAATATGATTTCTATTTCTTGGTCTGTGAATACGACGCCCTGCTGTGAAAACGCAGAGATGAATTCGTTGATTACATCAACTCGTTTAACCGAGTTTTCGTATTGTTCCATTTCGTTCATTGTGTGTCTCCCATTCCGTTTACGATTTCCTCAAGTGCTTCTACTACTTGCTTTCTTGCATACAGATTGGCAACGGCCTCAGTCAGACTACCTTTGGCTTCACCTTCGTCAATGATTAATTCGTCTGGGTTGTCCTTGAAACGCAACACAGATATTGCACCGTCTTCGGTTGCCGAGATAAATAAGCGCACACGGCGACGCTCTTTCGCTTTTGATGGTGGCGTGTCTTCGTCGCATTCTTCTATCTGCGCAGCCCAACCACTCGTGAGCACACCAAAGAATTCTTCTCCTTTGATTGCAGCGAGTGTTTCGGGGCTGTCCAATAAGTCATACACATCGCCGTAGAGTTTGCGACAGGTCATTTCACCTGTTGCATTGAGAACCCAAATTGACGACATCGCTAACTCGAATGGGTT
>Ga0222715_10001963_pt1 | contig 19168 bp, 22 predicted proteins | sample C33_9DmetaG_FD_165056 | JGI IMG/M metagenome (GOLD analysis project Ga0222715, IMG submission 165056) | Estuarine water microbial communities from San Francisco Bay, California, United States - C33_9D | ecosystem: Environmental > Aquatic > Marine > Unclassified | place: USA: California... | reverse complement strand
TTTAGTTCTGTTTATCCTACTATTACTTCTGGTAAAACAACAAAAGTAATCATGGTTTCAACGCCTCACGGCATGAACCATTTCTACAGATATTGGCACGACGCACAAAGAGGAAAGAACGAATATACCCCGACAGAAGTTCACTGGTCTGAAGTCCCTGGTAGGGATGCTGCGTGGAAAGAACAGACCATTAAGAACACTTCAGAGCAGCAGTTCAAGGTTGAGTTTGAGTGCGAATTCCTTGGATCTGTTGACACGCTGATTAGTGTATCTAAATTAAGAAATCTTGTTTTTGAAGATCCTATCAAAAACAATGGTAAGGGTCTTGTAGTATACGAGGAACCCGAAGAGGAAAAGAATTATATTATCACAGTTGATACTGCTAGAGGTATCGATCATGATTACAGTGCCTTTGTGGTTTTTGATATTACTAATTTTCCATACAAGACTGTAGCGAGATACAAAAATAATGAAATCAAACCTATGCTATTCCCGAGCATTATCTTGGAAATGGCAAAGGCATATAATGATGCATATGTTTTGGTGGAGGTCAATGATATTGGCGATCAAGTTGCCAGCATTTTGCAGTATGATTTAGAGTATGAAAATATGCTGATGTGTTCTATGCGAGGTAGAGCAGGTCAAATTGTTGGATCTGGTTTTTCTGGAAAGAAAACGCAGATGGGAGTCAGGATGACTGCTGCTGTTAAGAAGACTGGATGCTCTAACCTAAAGGCATTGATTGAAGAAGATAAACTTTACACGAATGATTACGACATCATTGCTGAACTAACTACCTTTGTGCAGAAGAAGCAGTCATGGGAGGCAGAAGACGGTTGTCATGATGACCTTGCAATGTGTCTCGTCATCTTTGCATGGTTAGTCGCTCAGGATTACTTCCGAGAAATGACGGACAACGATGTTCGTAAGAGAATCTATGAAGAGCAAAAGAATCAGATTGAACAGGACATGGCACCATTCGGATTTATTCTCAATGGTCTTGATGATGACGAAGAGTTTGTAGATAGCGATGGAACTCTATGGAAGACTGATGAGTATGGTGACCGTTCATTTATGTGGGAGTACTACTGATGGACTTTGAAGAGGAGTTTGAATTAGAGCATCTCCTTTTTCAGCAGAGAAGATGTAGGTCATGCAATAAAGCAAAAGATTTGGTAACTGATTTTTATAAGACTAGAAAGGGAAGTGGTCCGTCTGCATATTCTTATGAGTGCAAAGAATGCACTATAAAAAGAGTGGTTGTAAGTAGGATGACTAACCGAGTGTTCGATAAGTGGGAATATCCTGACTGGTAGGGTGTTCATTCATTGTTTCCCCACTGAAAATACCCCTTTCCCTAAATATTTTTAGATTATTTGATTCTACAAGGAGTTACAGATGCCGCTCAATTTAGCATCTCCTGGAATTAATGTAAGGGAAGTTGATCTTACCAACGGAAGAGTAGATGCCACATCTACCCGTACTGGTGGTCTGGTAGCTCCCTTCGCTAAAGGACCAGTAGAGACACCAGAACTTATCGAGACTGAAGCGGATCTTTTAGATACCTTCGGTCAACCATATCCCAAAGATAACCACTACGAATATTGGTATACTGCTTCCTCTTACCTCGCTTATGGCGGTGTAATGAGAGTCATCAGAGCTGATGACGAAGAACTTAAGAACGGTTTTATTGGTGCTGCTGCCAGCGTCAAGATTAAGAGTGGCGATGACTATGTAAACCTGGGTTACAACGAGAACACCATTACTGGTGTTGTCTATGCTGCTAAGAACCCTGGTTCCTGGTCGAACGGAATCACAGTTGCTACCATCGACGGTCTGGGCGACCAGATCATCACTGGTATCACAACCACTAGCGTTCTCGGTTACGGTTCCACCATCAACCCCGTTAATGCTATCAATCTGACAGTCGGTTACGGTATCACTCAGGCAGTTCCTGCTGGGACAGTCGTTGCTGGTGCTGGCGCAACCTCGCTGCTCGATGGTTACTTCAAGGGTCAGATCACCCAAGTCGGTGCTGGTCAGGTAACTGTCAAACTGATCTCCCATGTATCCGCTGCTGGCACAGAAACCGCAGTCGATTACAAACAGAGAAGCATTTATCAGTTCAGCGAAACTGGTGCTCTCGGTATTCACACCTTTGTTTCTGCCCAGTACGGTAAGGCAGTCGCTGGTGTTGTAACTGATTACACTCCAACAGTTTCCTACACTGGTGCTAGAGACTGGTTCGATAATCAGAGCATCACTCTACAAAATGGTTCAGTTCTTTCCTGGAATACTTTCGCTGAAAAACCTGGCACATCTTCTTTCGCTGCTGCTAGAAACTCCAGATTTGACGAAGTTCATGTTCTGGTCTTCGATGACAGCGGTGCCCTGACAGGAAATGCTGGAACCATCCTTGAGAAGCATTTCAATATGTCTAAGGGTAAGGACGCTCAGTTCTCTGCTGGAACCGCTTCTTACTGGAGAAAAGTTCTTGAGGTAGGTTCTGCTAACCTCTTCGGTGGATCTGCTCCTGCTGGTATCGTCACCACTGGTTTCGATGCTGATGGATGGGATGTCTTTGGAGATGGAGGTTGGGACCAGGATGTCAAGGATGTAACCTTCAGTTCTGTTGGTAACTATCAGGGCACTCTTGCTGGTGGTAAGAACTACAACGGTGTTACTGACATAACTGCTACTAATGCTCTGAACATCGACATCGGTTCTTTGTCTGCTGGTTACGATCTCCTCAAGAATCCAGATGAGATTGCCATCGACTTCCTGCTGATGGGTTCTGCCAACCATGGTAAGTATGAAACCATGGCTCTTGCAAACAAACTGATTCAAGTTGCTGAGTTTAGAAAGGATGCAGTCGCATTTATCTCTCCCTGGAGAGGCGCGTTCCTGAGTCCTGCTGCTGTTGGCGAATCTCTCACTCTGGATACAGATACAGTAACCAACAACATCATCGAGTTCTACGCTCCTGTCACATCGAGTTCTTACGCTGTATTTGATAGCAGCTATAAGTACATGTATGACAGATTCAATCAGCAGTTCAGATATGTACCTCTGAATGGAGATATCGCTGGCACATGCGCTAGAAACGATATCAACAACTTCCCCTGGTTCTCTCCTGGTGGTACTGCAAGAGGCGCTATCCTGAATGCAGTCAAACTTGCATACACACCTAACCAGGTTCACAGAGATAAACTTTACAGCAATAGAATTAACCCTGTTGTTGTTTCTCCTGGCGCTGGTATCATCCTCTTCGGTGACAAGACTGGACTTGGTAGAGCATCTGCATTCGACAGAATCAATGTTCGCCGTCTGTTCATCTACCTGGAGAAGGCAATCTCTGCCGCTGCTAAGGACATCCTGTTCGAGTTCAACGATGAGATTACAAGACTGAACTTCATCAATATTGTTGAACCATTCCTCCGCGATGTTCAGTCGAAGAGAGGTATCACCGATTTCGTCGTTGTCTGTGACGAAACTAACAACACACCTGCCGTTATTGATTCTAATGAGTTTATTGCGGACATTTACATCAAGCCCGCAAGGTCGATTAACTTCATTGGTCTGACTTTCGTTGCCACCCGCACGGGTGTCAGCTTTGAAGAAGTCATCGGTAGAGTTTGATCTAAACCAGATAACATAGAGGAAAAGACCAATGGCAATTAACAACCAAAATCCCCCAAGAACATCCGAAAGGACTATTGACCAGTTTAAATCTAGACTCACTGGCGGTATCGCAAGACCTAACCTCTTTGAGGTGGTCTTAGCGTTCCCCGATGGAGTTGTTGACTCTGATGTCAATGATATCGATGTTAAGTCTAGATTCCTGGTAAAGGCAGCTGCCCTTCCAGCATCTAACATCGCTCCAATCACTGTTCCATTCAGAGGTCGTCAACTTAAGATTGCTGGCGATAGAAGCTTCGACGAGTGGACTATCACCGTCATTAATGACACCGACTTTGCTATCCGTTCTTCCTTCGAGAGATGGATGAACAGCATGTCGAAAGTGTCTGACAATGCTGGTAATGTTAACCCAGAAGACTACACCAGAGATGCATATGTCTATCAGTTAGGCAGAGCACCTGTTGCTGCTAGTTCGCAGTCCTCCGAGCAGAACCTGCCCATCCTGAGAACTTACAAGTTCTACAGTGTATTCCCAACTAATGTTTCTCAGATCGATCTTTCTTACGATCAGAGCGATGCCGTTGAGGAGTTCACCGTAACACTGCAAGTTCAGTGGTGGGAAGCTGACGGAAATGGCGGAGCTGTTGCCTGATAAATAGTTAATAATCAGGCACTTCTCATAATAATGGCTCGTCTTTTTGGATTTTCTATTGAAGATAATGATGATACCCCGAAGGGTGTAGTATCCCCCGTCCCTCAAACAGGAGAGGACGGGGTTGACTATTATATTTCTAGTGGATTTTCCAGTCAAGTTTTAGATCTCGAAGGGATCTACAAGACTGAGCATGAACTTATTAGAAAGTATAGAGAGATGGCACTCCACCCAGAGGTGGACAATGCTGTAGAAGATATCGTAAACGAAGCAATTGTATCAGATACTAATGATTCTCCTGTAGAGATTGATCTGGAGAATCTTAGAGCATCTGATGGTATTAAGAATATTATTCGCGAAGAGTTCAAGCACATCAAAGATCTTCTGGACTTTGATACTAAGGCACATGAAATCTTTAAGAATTGGTATGTAGATGGAAGATTGTATTACAATAAAGTAATTGATCTTAAGAATCCTAACGAGGGTATTCAGGAGTTAAGATATATTGATCCTGTCAAAATGCGCTATGTGCGTAAGGAAAAGAAGAAAGATGATAAGGGTCAGATCTTCAATACTGCTAATGTACATGAATCTGATAAAGTATATTTTCCAGAGATTGAAGAGTATTTTCTTTATACCCCAAAACCAGTATTCCCAGTAAACATTGGTCAACCTGGCGCTAGTCAGGCAATGAAAGGTGTTAAGTTCTCTAGAGAATCTATCGCATACTGCACCTCTGGTCTGGTAGATAGAAACAAGGGCACAGTTCTTTCCTACCTTCAAAAGGCAATTAAGTCTTTGAATCAGTTAAGAATGATCGAAGACTCTCTGGTCATCTACCGTTTGAGTAGAGCACCTGAGCGTAGAATCTTTTACATCGATGTTGGTAACCTACCTAAGGTAAAGGCAGAACAATATCTGCGTGATGTAATGTCTCGCTATCGCAACAAACTGGTGTATGATTCCAACACTGGTGAGATGCGCGACGATAAGAAATATATGTCTATGCTGGAAGATTTTTGGCTTCCTCGCCGTGAAGGTGGTAGAGGAACTGAGATCACAACTCTTCCTGGCGGTCAGAACCTTGGCGAACTTTCGGACATCGAATACTTCCAAGGCAAACTTTACAGATCTCTTGCAGTGCCCGAATCTAGAATCGCGGGTTCTGGAGATGGTTTCAATCTCGGTCGTTCCAGCGAAATTACTCGCGACGAACTGAAGTTTGCTAAGTTTGTTGGAAGACTGCGTAAGAGATTTGGCAATCTGTTCCTCGATCTGCTGAAGACTCAACTTCTGCTCAAGAATATTGTTACTCCCGAAGATTGGGAGATCATGTCTGAGCACATTCAGTTTGACTTTATCTACGACAACCACTTTGCGGAACTGAAAGATAAAGAACTGATGGAGGGTCGCTTAGCTCTTCTGATGCAAATCGAACCTTATGTTGGTCGTTACTACTCTACCGAGTATGTAAGAAGACAGATTCTGCGTCAGAGAGATCAGGAGATTGTTGAGATCGATAACCAGATCGAAGCAGAAATTGCGGCGGGTGTTCTTCCAGATCCAAACCAGCAGATGTTGGAGTTAGAACAAGGTGCTGCAATGGATCCCATGATGCAGCAACAGGGTATGGAACAGGGCGGAGCAGAGCAGCAAGCAGCTCCCACACCCGCACCACAACCACAAAAAGCTCCCAAAGAACCAGGTCCCAATGAGGGAGAAATATAAATAACCTTATCAGTACCTGATAAATCATGGAAGAACTCATCAATATGATTGCTACAGATGCTTCTGCAGCTGACATTAGCGATCAAATTAAAGATATTCTTTTTGCAAAGTCTGCACAAAGAATTGATAGTCTGAGACCACATGCTGCGGCAAGTCTTTTTGGTCAAAACGCTGGTGAAGAAATTTCTGGAGACGAAGAGTAATGACTAGGATTCAAATCTTAGGCGCGGAATCAGTATTGGCTGTTGGTATTGCTAACAGCACAACTGTAGATAAAGCAACGGTCGTTAGAGTTCTTAATGACTCTGGATCGGATGTTGTTCTTCATGTTCAAGATAGTTCCTTTAGTGGAATCGGTTCGATTACTCTTCCCGATGGAACTAGTGAACAAATCCAGAAAAATGCCTCTGACCTTATCTATGGTGTTGGAGGAGCATTGAAGGTTGCTAAAGTAGGATTCACTAACTAAGAACGATGAAATTAATTACGGAAGAGATCGAACAGGTAGAAGTTATCGTCGAACAACGCGACGGTAAAAAGTCTATGTTTATTGAGGGCATCTTCCTTCAGGGAGATATCAAGAATCGCAATGGACGCATGTATCCTATGCAAACTCTGCGAAGAGAGGTAGAGAGATACAATGAGAATTTCATTGCATCTGGTCGCGCACTTGGCGAACTTGGACACCCTGATGGTCCTACCGTAAACCTCGATAGAGTTTCCCACAAGATCGTTTCTCTTAGAGAAAGTGGATCTAACTTTATTGGTAAGGCAAAGATCTTGAGCACTCCAATGGGCAAGATCGCGCAGAACCTTATCGATGAAGGCGTAAAACTTGGAGTTTCCTCGCGTGGTCTTGGTACTCTGAGCGTAAATAACGAAGGCGTAAAGATTGTCTCTGACGATTTTATGCTCGCAACTGCTGCCGATATCGTTGCTGATCCTTCCGCACCTGACGCATTTGTTCAGGGAATTATGGAAGGAAAGGATTGGGTATGGGATGGTGGAATTATCAGAGAAAGACTGGCAGAAAAAACTTACAAGCAAGTTAATACGCTGGTCGATCAGAAAAGACTGGAGGAGCAGAAGTTAAATCTGTTCAATCAGTTCTTATCAAATCTTTAATTTATAAATAAATATAGATTATATCAACGATCTACTTAATCGGAGAAAGTTCAGATGTCCGCTAAGGAATTACAAGAAATGGAAAATCCTGTCACCAGGGGTGCGAAAGCTGCTGAATCGATGCCTAAGTTGTCGGAACCTACCGCAACTGGTCTGGCTAGCGTAGAAGATCTCGGTGGTCCTACCCCCGAAAACTACAAGCCCGATAATGATTCTGCCAAGCTGAAGCCTGCTGCAGTCAAAACAGTTAAAGATATCGTAAACCGTGGCGCAAAAGGCGCGGATGCGATGCAATCTGTCGGTGAAGAGATCGAAGAAGAAGAAGTCATTTCAGAACTTCTTGATAAGCCTATGAAGAAGGCTCATAAAACTTCTTCTGGTCAACAGCGTTACACCACAGGTGACGGTAAGACCACTGGTCCTGCTGGTGCTGCTCTGTATGGTGCTGCAAGAAAGGTTCTTGGTAAGGAAGAAGTTGAGACCGATGAAGAACTCATCGACGAAAATCCTGAGTACGATATCGAAGAGGATCTTGCTGCTCTGTTCGGCGGCGAAGAACTTTCCGAAGAGTTCCAATTAAAGGCGAAGACCATTTTTGAAGCTGCCGTTACCGCTAAGGTTAACGAAGTTCAAGAAGAACTCGCTAAGGAATACGAAGCTACTCTCAGCGAGAATCTTGAAGCAGTTAAGCAAGAGCTCGTTGAGCGCGTTGATGCATACCTTGAGTATGTCTCCGACGAGTGGCTCAAGGAGAATGCTCTCGAAGTAGAGCACGGTCTCAAGACCGAAATGACCGAATCGTTCCTGAGTGGAATGAAGGGTCTTTTTGAAGATCATTATGTACACATCCCTGAAGATAAATATAATGTTTTGGAGAGCATGGTCTCCAAACTTGATGAAATGGAAAACAGACTTAACGAACAAATCGAGAAGAACATTTCCCTGAACAAGCGCCTTGGCGAATCTACAGCTGATGGAATTTTCCGCGAAGTCGCTGAAGGTCTTGCTCAGACCCAAAAGGAAAAGTTATATTCTCTCGCTGAGGGAGTCGAGTTTGAGGGCGAAGACGCATACCGTGAGAAGCTGGTTACGCTGAAGGAATCTTATTTCCCCAGCAACAAAGCAGCTCAAACATCTAATAAAGCTGAAACCCTTTCTGAAGGTCTCAGTAATGAGGGCATCGATGTTACTAACTCGATGGCATCTTATCTGAAAGCCCTTGGAATGGGCAAGTAATTAATCCCAAACACAATCCCCAAAAACGAGGAAAACTAGAACAATGTTTAATTCGGAACATTTAATGGAGAAGTGGGCTCCTCTGCTTGACGCCGATGGCGCTGGCAGTATTAAAGACTCCCACCGTAGAGCAGTTACCGCCGTTCTTCTTGAGAACCAAGAGCGTTTCCTGCGTGAGCAAGCTGCTTTTGAAAGCGGCAGCTCGATGCTGACAGAATCCCCCACCAACTCTGCTAACGCTGTTGGTGCTTCCAACGGTTTCACTGGTGGCGCTACCGCTACTGGTCCTGTTGCTGGTTTCGACCCCGTTCTGATCTCCCTGATCAGACGCTCCATGCCCAACCTGGTCGCTTATGAGCTGGCTGGCGTTCAGCCTATGAACGGTCCTACTGGACTGATCTTCGCAATGCGCTCCCGCTACAGCGATCAGTCTGGCAACGAAGCATTCTTCAACGAGCCCGACACCACCTTCTCTGCTGGTAACACCCTGGGTCAGGAGACTCAAGGTAACTACAGCGGTCAGGTTGGAGCTGGCGGCACCGTTGGTTTCGGTTCGACTGGTACTCAACTGGGCGACAACCCCCAGATCCTCAACGCTTCTGGCGCTGCTCTGGGTAACAACAGCCAGTACACCACTGGTCAAGGTATGGCGACTGGTGACTCCGAAGCCCTGGGCGACGGCACCAATGGCGATTTCAACGAAATGGCATTCTCGATCGAGAAGGTCACCGTTACCGCCAAGTCCCGTGCTCTGAAAGCTGAGTACTCCCTGGAACTGGCTCAGGACCTCAAGGCTATCCACGGTCTGAACGCTGAAGCCGAACTGGCAAACATCCTGTCCAGCGAGATCCTCGCTGAGATCAACCGCGAAGTCATCAGAACCATCTATAAGGTTGCTGAAGCTGGTTCGCAGGTCAATGTTGCTAACCAAGGTTTCTTCAACCTGGATGTTGACTCCAACGGTCGTTGGTCTGTTGAGAAGTTCAAGGGTCTGCTGTTCAACATCGAAAGAGATGCTAACAGAATCGCCCAGAGAACTCGTAGAGGGAAGGGTAACATCATCCTGACTTCTGCTGATGTTGCTTCCGCTCTGACCATGGCTGGTGTACTCGATTACACCCCCGCCCTTAACGCCAACCTGCAGGTTGACGACACTGGTAATACCTTCGCTGGTACTATCAACGGTAAGTACAGAGTCTACATCGATCCCTTCTCTGCCAACAGTGCTGCTAACCAGTACTATGTTGTCGGTTACAAGGGTTCCAGCCCCTATGACGCTGGTCTCTTCTACTGCCCCTATGTTCCTCTGCAAATGGTTCGTGCCGTTGGCGAGAACAGCTTCCAGCCCAAGATTGGCTTCAAGACCCGTTATGGTCTTATCGCCAACCCCTTCGCAGAAGGCACCAATCAGGGTATGGGTCGCATCTTCCCCAACACCAACCGCTACTACCAGAGAACGGTTGTTCAAAACCTCATGTGATTCATTCACAACTCAATCAGGAGGGTCTTCGGACCCTCTTTTTTTATGCCTAGGTATAAACTCGTAGGCATAAATTTTTATTGCCAAAATGTTCATTTTAGCACAAAACGAATCTATATACTGTAGAATTATGCGAGGTGGTCAAATGATCCAAACTCCCTCCCAATAGATCATGTGTTACTTTGCATGGAGGAAACATGCACAATATCCTATCTCGCGCTCAGCTCAACGAATGGCGTCATCTTGAGAAAACAATTAACGAACTAGAAGTCGAAAACCAAAGGATTAATGACTACTATGAATGTCTTATTGAGTGCGATGCTTTAAATCAAAATGAATGCAAAAAGGTTTGCAGAAGTATTCTAATGTAATCGACGGGGACCAAGAGGTCCCCTTTTTTTGTCTAAATAAGATCATAAGAGTGTCCCTAGGACCATGTATCCAGTAATCTTAGTTGGTTGTTTTACACCACTGATTATTCTCTTCATTGTAATGAAACTTTCAGTCTGGATCGAAGCTGTTAATGCTGAGTCGGATTATGTCAGACAAGAACCTCTTCGAGAACGAGGACCCTTTGTGGCAAACCCATATGAAGATGTTGATGCAGAGGAAGAGGAGTATGGAGATCGCACAGACTATCGATGATGTTCTGTTTGAATGGTACTCTGAAAGGGGACTAGAAGTTCCTAACTGGAAAAGACAAAAAGATCCACAGTGGTGGATAGACTACCTTAGAGAATTGGGATTAGACGAGAACAATCAATGACAAACAGTTTTTACTCAAAACAAATTCAGAACAGGAACTATCTGTCTCCTACTGGATTTAAGTTTACCCTCGCTAAAACACCAAAGGTAGACTTCTTTTCTAACAGTGCAAAGTTACCTGGCATTCAGTTAGGATCCATTGGTGTAGGTAATTACCTGAAAGAGATTCCTATCCCTGGAGATACCATTTCGTTTGAGGATCTCACTCTACAGTTTCTTGTAGATGAGAACATGGAAAACTATATGGAGATTCACAACTGGATCTATGGTTTGGGGTATCCTAAATCTGTACAACAGTTTAGAGATCTTGTAGATGATAGGGGTTCTGTTGATAATGGAAAACAGTTCAGCGACGGAACACTTGCTATTCTGAACAGCAATTATAACCCATTGATCTATGTAAAGTTCACTGACATGTTCCCAATTTCGCTATCGTCTTTGGAATTTACTGCCAGTGAAAACGATTATACATACTTTACAGCAACAGTAACTTTTAAGTATCTGTTGTATGAGATCTTCGATACTCAATTCAATCTATTGTAATGAACTTAGAAACTATACAAAGTATGTGGGAGAAAGACTCACAGATTGACAAATTTAATATTCATGATGAATCTGCAAAGATTCCATCGTTGCACGCTAAGTATTTCGACATTTACAATACGATTAAACTTCTGAGAGAGAAAGCCCAAGCACAAGACTCTACGGTAAGGTTACAAAGGTATAACTATTACACGGGCAAAGCGTCACCAGAGGTTTATGAGGATGATCCCTTTCCATATAAAGTTAGGGAGAAAGATGCCATTCAGCGCCATTTAGCTGCTGATGAAAAACTGCAAGCAATAGATCTAAAAATTAAGTATTACAATGTAATGCTTACATATCTGGAAGATATCATTAAACAGATCAATAATAGGAGCTTCATGCTCAAAAATATTATTGATTGGAATAATTGGCAAAGAGTTGCAGGTTAATTATGAAAAATCTATTCCTCGCCGCACTGCTGGCGTTGACTCCCGCTTCTGCTTTGGCAGAGGGAAAGATCACTAAAGGATACAATACGATGGACTCCTTGGGTTGTATGCTCGTGCTTGAGTGTACAAAGGGAGTAGAAGAAGTCCACACCATTCTAGACATTTCATCTAATTATGAGATGGAAGACTACACAAGTGTGGCAAAAGAATTTAACAACATGATGGTGTCGCTTAAAAGCATTGGTGTGAAAGTATTCCTTGCTGATGAGAAGTACTTCCCTGTTGGTCATCGTGGAGTTTATCACACCGTAGGTAATAACTTCTTCCTCAATAAGAATTACATGGATGATCCTGGCACGCTGATGGCAGTGATGCGTCATGAAGGATGGCACGCTGCACAGGATTGCATGGCAGGTTCTATTAAGAACTCTATGATTGCCATCATCCATCCAGAAGAAGATGTTCCTGCCTTGTGGCGTGTAATGGCAGAGCGTACATATCCTGCCGCTGCTGTACCTTGGGAAGCAGAAGCAGGTTGGGCAGGTCGCACTGAAGGTATGACAATGAAAGCACTGGAAGCATGTGCTAATGGAAAAATGTGGGAAGTATATGAACCCACACCACTCACTCGTAAATGGTTAGAAGCAGAGGGTTACATTAAATGATTTACATGTTCACAAAGGAGTCTTGCGGTCCTTGCGGATTGGTTAAAAGATACATCAATGCATTGAAAGATGATCGTAAAGATCAGATTACTGAAGTATATCTGGAAGACTTCAGTGATGAACCAATTCCAGAAGAGAACCTTGCCCTTGCTAAGAAGTATGGCGTAACTGCAACTCCCGTACTGGTCGTCACTGATGAGAACGGAGAACTGTTAGAAACATACACAGGTGGTCTACCGATCACACAAAACATTAGAAAAGTATACAACAAGTATATTCCGAATGAGTAAGATCGTAATTTCTAAAAAGAACGAAGTATTTCTCAAGATTGAAGCAGACCCTCATGTTTACCATGAGTTGTCAGATCAATTTACATTCGATGTTGAGGGTGCGAAATTTATGCCTCAGTATAGAAAAAAATACTGGGATGGAAAGATTCGCCTCTTCAACATGCAGACTGGTGAGATTTATGTCGGTCTCTTAGATAAAGTTGTATCTTTCTGTAAGAGATACAAATACGAGTACACATTTGAGAACAATAAGTTCTATGGACTACCATTCGAGTCCAACGACATGATCTCTATGGAGGGTGTCAAAGATTACATGACATCTATTTCCAGACACGCTCCGAGAGATTATCAGATTGAGGGTGTATACGATGCTCTGAAACACAATAGAAGACTATTGATAAGCCCAACAGCCTCTGGCAAATCTTTGATGATTTACTCAATCGTGAGGTACTTTGCAGAGCATAAGAAAAATATTCTTGTAGTTGTTCCAACGACATCTCTGGTAGAGCAGATGTATAAGGACTTTGAAGACTATGGTTGGGATGTTGAGTCATACTGTCACAAAGTATATGCTGGTCGTGAGCGTGAAGCATCTGCACCAGTTGTAATTACTACCTGGCAATCTATCTATAAATTAGAAAGAAAATACTTTGAAAGATTTGACTGTGTTATCGGGGACGAGGCACACCAGTTTAAGTCGAAGTCTCTCATAGGTATCATGACAAAACTACACCATGCTAAGCATAGGTATGGTTTTACAGGAACTTTAGATGGCACACAAACTCATAAGTTAGTACTAGAAGGTCTCTTTGGTCCATCATATAAAATCATCAGAACAGATGAACTGATGGAGAAAGGTTATCTTGCAACATTAAATGCAAAAATTATTTTGTTAACTCATGATAAAAAACCGTTCTCGGCGTATGAGGAGGAAATCCAGTACCTCATCAAGCACGATCAGCGCAACAAGTTTATTAAGAATTTGGCGTTGGATCTTAAGGGAAATACCTTGGTTCTTTTCTCAAGGGTAGAGGATCATGGAAAGGTATTATACGAAATGATAAATAGTTCGGTAGATGAAAACCGAAAAGTATTCTTCATCCACGGGGGTGTGGATGTTGAAAATAGAGAACTCGCTCGCTCTATCACAGAAACTCAAGACAGTGCCATTATTGTAGCGTCTTACGGAACATTCAGCACTGGCATCAATATTAAAAATCTTCATAATGTAATTTTCGCATCCCCATCCAAATCAAGAATTAGAAACCTCCAAAGCATTGGTAGAGTTCTGAGGAAGGGGAAGAATAAATTTAAAGCAACTCTATATGATATTGCAGATGATTGTTCAAGTCGCGTAAGAAAAAACTATACTCTCAATCATCTCATTGAAAGGATAAAAATTTACAACGAAGAAAATTTTAATTATGAAATTATAAAAGTAAATTTAAAGAGTAAAAATGAATGAAGACCTAACCTTTTACTGCGTACTAAAATTAGTATCAGGCGAGGAGTTAATCTCTGAAGTCTTGATTGACGACAATGATGACAATCCTCTGATTATTTTACAAACTCCTCTGAAAGTAGAGACTGTCCATAGAGGTCCTACTGGGTACATGAAACTCGTACCTTGGATGTCGGTTCCCGATGATGATATTTACTTTATCAAACCAGATAAAGTTATTACTATGACTGAGATCTCAGCAGATCATGAGATGGTGGAAGCATATCTTCACTATAATCTGCAGAAAGAATATTATGATGAGGGAAACAAAAAAGTGAAAGCGAGTAAAAAAATGGGATACATCAGTAGTGTAGATGATGCTAGAACAAATCTAGAGAAGATTTTTAACACTAAAGATGATATTGTCTCGGGAATCGCTACACATGCATAACTAAAAGCTTCAAAGCTATTATTTCTCTTGACCCCTCACAAGGAGGATTATACTGAGAATTTGAGGTCGTGTCAAGCCCATGACAAATTCTTATGATTGTGTTATAATCTGTACAGTTAAACAGATTACCTATGCCTAGGAAGAGATCTGACCATTATGTAAATAATAAAGAACTTCTGGAGGCAATGGTTGTCTATCGGAAGAAGTGTGCTATTGCGAAAGAGAAAGATCTTCCACCCCCTCCAATCGGAAATTACCTTGGAGAGTGTTTTCTGAAGATTGCAACACACCTCTCATACAAACCGAACTTCGTGAACTACATGTTCCGAGAGGATATGATCGGTGATGGAATTGAGAACTGCGTTCAGTATATACATAACTTTGATCCCGAAAAGTCTAATAACCCATTTGCTTATTTCACCCAGATCATTTATTATGCGTTCCTTCGCAGGATCCAAAAGGAGAAAAAGCAGTTGGAAATCAAGACCAAGATTATTGAACGGACTGGATACGATCAGGTCATGGTCGTAGAAGAGGGTGCATCTGGATCTGCTTCCGACTATAATTCTATTAAAGATAATATTCAATATAGACTGAATCGATGAAAGTCGCTATTATTACTGATCAGCACTTTGGATGTCGGAAGGGTAGTAAGTTATTCCACGACTACTTCCTGAAGTTCTATGAAACAGTATTTTTCCCAACCTTACAGAGGGAAGGCATTACCACGGTCATCGACATGGGCGACACTTTTGACAATCGTCGCTCGATTGATCTTTGGTCTCTGGAGTGGGCTAAGAAGAATTACTATGACACTCTCAGAGATATGGGGATTAATGTGTTTACCGTTGTGGGTAATCACACTGCCTATTACAAAAACAATAACAACATTAACACTATTGATCTACTATTACGAGAGTATTCTAATATTACTCTTATCCAAGATTGTGCCGAGTACACGATAGACAAGACCAAGTTCCTCTTTATGGGGTGGATGAATACTGAGAATCAAGATAAGATTCTGAAGAAGATTAAATCATCCAAGGCAAAGGTTGTAGTCGGTCACTTGGAACTCAATGGGTTTGCTGCCTATAGAGGATTTACTCAAGACAGGGGCAATGATCCAGAGATCTTTGAGAAGTTTGATAGAGTCTTTAGTGGGCATTATCACACTCGCAGTAGCGATGGCAAGATTTTCTATCTTGGTAATCCATATGAAATGTATTGGAATGATGTAGAAGACCCCAGAGGTTTCCACATCTTCGATACTGACACTTATGAATTGACACCAGTTAACAATCCTTACAGGATGTTCTACAACATTTACTATGAGGATACTCCATATCAAATGTTTGATGCCAGAGAGTATGCTGGTAAGATTGTAAAACTGATTGTTCGTAAAAAATCTAATCCAAAAGACTTTGAGAAGTTCATCGACAAACTTCACACCGTGGGTGTTGAAGAGTTAAAAGTCATTGAGAACTTTGACTACAATCAGGGATGGGTTCACTCAGAAGACTTTGAGGCAGAGGAAGAAGAAAATACTATTGCTATCCTTCACAGATACATAGAAGAATCTGATGTTGAATTAGACAAGTCTAGAGTCAAAGAAATGATCGGAACACTATACAGGCAAGCGTGTGAGGTAGAATAATGTTTCTACTTACGGAAGAGGGTAAGAGAGAAGGTGCGTATGCAGTAAAAGACTTCTCTGGTGAAAGAGTTCTTTTTCTTTTTGAACAACAGGATGACGCTGAGCGTTACGCTATGCAGTTAGAAGATAACGAGGGCGTAGAGATGGAAGTCGTAGAGGTGGATGAAGAAGTTGCAATAAAAGCGTGTGCGGTGTATAATTACAAATATACTGTCATCACTGCGGATGACATCGTGATACCCCCTGAACAAGAGCATGATTCTCTTCAAGAAGATTAAATGGAAGAACTTTTTATCCACTGGAGACCAGTGGACGGAGATGAATCTAAACACTCATGGCACTACTCTTATTGTGGGTACTAATGGAGCTGGTAAATCCACTGTTCTGGATGCACTTTGCTTTGTTCTTTTTAATAAGCCTTATCGTAAGATCAACAAACCGCAGTTAGTTAACACTGCCAATGAGAAGGGGTGTCTTGTAGAGATTGAGTTCTCGGTTGGTCCTAAAGATTATATTGTTCGTCGTGGTATCAAACCCAATGTGTTCGATATCATTGTCAATGGTCACATGCTTAATAAGGAAGCAGATGATCGTGCCAATCAGAAGATCCTAGAAGATAATATTCTTAAACTGAACTATAAGTCTTTTACTCAGATTGTGATTCTGGGTAGTAGCAACTTCGTGCCGTTCATGCAGTTGACTCAGGCGAACCGTAGAGAGGTCATTGAGGACCTCCTGGACATTCGTATCTTCTCTGCTATGAATAACCTCATTAAGGAGCAGATTCGTAGGCATAAAGAGGCAGTAAAGTCTCTTGAGTATAAGAAGTCTGCCTCTAAGGATAAAGTCAGGATGCAGGAGGAGTTTATTACAGATATTGAGACCAGAGGTAAGGATAATATTAAAGAGAAGGAAGGTAAAATTGATACCATTTCTGTAGAGATTGATACGCTCATGCAGAAGAATGAAACTCTTGATGAGCAAATGACAACACTCTCTGATGAGTTGGATAAAGTATCTGGTGCTACCGACAAACTCAAAAAACTCGGTAACTTGAAAGGTAAGATCTCTCAAAAGGTATCTACTATTACCAAAGAACATAAGTTCTTTACAGAGAATACGGTTTGCCCTACATGCACACAGTCCATTGAAGAGACCTTCAGACTAAATAAAATTAGCGACGCTCAAAATAAAGCCAAGGAACTCAACGAAGGTTTTAAACAACTGGAGGAGTCGATAAAAGAAGAAGAGGATCGAGAGCGTCTTTTCAAAACCTTATCTAAGGAGATTACTGACCTCACACATGGCATTTCTCAAAACAATACAAGAATTTCTGGGTTACAGAGACAGTCAAGAGATCTACAACATGAAATTCAAACTCTTACCGATCAGTTACAAAACAGAAATTCTGAACATGAGAAATTAGAGCAGTACAAAGGAGAACTTCAAACTGTATTCGATAATCTTGCTCACAAAAAAGAAGAGATAAACTACAACGATTTTGCATATTCCCTCCTTAAGGATGGTGGAGTAAAGGCAAAGATAATCAAAAAATATCTCCCTTTGATTAATCAGCAAGTGAATCGTTACTTACAGATGATGGATTTTTACATTAACTTCCATCTAGACGAAGAGTTTAACGAAACGATTCAAAATCCAATACACGACAAGTTCTCCTATTCATCTTTTTCGGAGGGCGAAAAAATGAGAATCGACCTGGCGCTTCTCTTTACATGGAGAGAAGTTGCTAGGTTTAAGAACTCAGCGAACACAAACCTTCTTATTATGGACGAGGTGTTCGACAGTTCTCTCGATGGGTTTGGCACAGACGAATTCCTAAAGATCATTCGTTATGTCATTAAAGACGCAAATGTCTTTGTCATCTCCCATAAGCAGGACATGCTAGACAAGTTCAATACTGTGATAGAATTCAGGAAGCAAGGAGGATTCTCGTACAAGTCTGAGAAAAGCGCAGTAGAGTCATGAACACCCCAAACTGGCAACACCACAGTAAAAAAGAACAGAAACGCAAACTTAAACCACAAGCTCTTCGCCAGGCAAAGGCACGGCTAAGACAGTTTAAAAAGCGGCACATGCAGACCTCCGACCAGCGTCGGGGGTTTTATAATAGGTGCATACGAGACGAGATCCATGCTGCACGACATTAAGGGCAAACTCGCCCGACTGCTTGCCACCGAGAACCTTATTGTAGAGCACAAGCGGGTAGAGACTGCATCCTTCAATGTCCACAGTCGGGTCCTGGTCCTTCCTATCTGGAAGGTCGCTAGTTCGACTGTCTATGATCTTCTCGTCTCGCATGAGGTTGGTCATGCTCTGTTTACTCCAGATCGTGACTGGAATGAGGAAGAAGAGTACGCTTCTGCACCTCATCAGTTTGTGAACATCATTGAGGATGCTCGCATCGAGAAACTGATGAAGCGTAAGTTTGCTGGTCTCTCCAAGACTTTCTACCGTGGTTACAGTGAATTGCAGGAAGAAGATTTTTTCTGTCTTGGTGAGGACGATCTCTCTACTTATAGTTTCCCCGATCGTATAAACCTTTGGTTCAAGGTCGGTAATCATGTCCAGATTCCCATCGAGAGTGATGAGGAAATGGATATCATCAAAAGGATTGCTGCTGTTGAGACCTTTGATCAGGTTCTTGCACTCGCTGTAGAACTTAGGAACTTCTGTCAGGAAAAACAGCAGCAGAAAGAGTACGAGATTCCTGCACCTAAGCAGGAACAAGACTCTGAGGGTTCTGACTCTGAAGAAGAGACTCCCAATAACCCTGCACCTGAGAGCACTCAGACCCGCCAGGAAGACGCTCCTGAGAGTGAGCAGGGCGAAGGTACTAAAGAGAAGGAGAAGTCTCCTGTGGGCGGTCGTACCGACGAGTTCGAGACTCAGACTATGGATGCCCTTGAGGAAAAACTGAAAGATCTTGCAGAGATGCAGGGATATGACAGCATTTACATTGAGGTTCCTAGCGTAAAGAGTGGGAATGTCATTGCAAAAACCCATGAGATTCGTGATCTTCTGAATACCTGGTGGGGAGCACAACAACT